>Ga0082335_1008647_pt1 | contig 11445 bp, 9 predicted proteins | sample Subgrocontami58m_FD_72375 | JGI IMG/M metagenome (GOLD analysis project Ga0082335, IMG submission 72375) | Subsurface groundwater microbial communities from S. Glens Falls, New York, USA - GMW37 contaminated, 5.8 m (SPADES assembly) (version 2) ...
CCGTAGTCATGTTATCTTGGCGGTCTTTGCGTGAAATTTGTTTCTTTTTTCCACGCCAAGCACGCTAAGAAAAACGCCAAGAGCGCCAAGTCTATAAACTGCGTAAAGTGAATTTATAAAACAAACTCTACTTTCTGCATTCCTTTTGTGATCAATTCATTCACCACCATCACTTGTCCGAATGAAATACCGCCGTCATTCGTTGGTATTTTTGAGTGTGAGTAAACATTAAATCCTTTTAGCTGCAATTCGTTCTCCATCAATTCAAGAAGAATTTCATTTTGAAAAACTCCACCGCTTAAAACAACATCATTGATTCTTGTTTCAGCCCTTGCTTGTTCTGCTTTTTTAATAAGTAGTTGTGTGAATGTTTTGTGAAATCTTGCACTGATAGTCGAACTCGATGTACCGTTATTCACATCATCTACAATTTTTTTAATTAGTGATTTAATCGGAATAAATTTTTGTCCGGTTTTGTCTTCATCAACACAGTACGGTTCTACATTCATAGTTTCTACTTTCTGCATCAACTCAATTGCTGCTTGTGCTTCGTAACGTATTGTGTTCGGTCCACCGCAAATAACTGAAACAGCGTCGAATAATCTTCCGGCACTGCTGGTTAAAGGTGAGTTGATTTTTTTTGCGAGCATTTGAAGGACTATGTCCGTATTTCTTTTTTCCAAAAAATCCATTGGCGGAAGTTTTCCATCAAATGCATGATACAAATAACTTACTGCAATCCGCCACGGTTCTTTAATTGCCGCATCACCGCCGGGAAGTGGAATAGTTTCAAGATGGGCAAAACGTTTTACTTTTGTATAATTACCAATCAAAACTTCACCGCCCCAAATTGTGTTATCTAAACCGTAACCGGTTCCATCAAGAATAATTCCGATAACATCTTTCTTCAAATCATGTTCACCCATGCACGATGCCATATGTGCATGATGATGCTGAACTCCGAATGATGGAAGTTTACTTTCTTCTTTTGCCCAGCGTGTTGATAAATAATCGGGATGCAAATCATAACCAACATACTCAGCTTTGCAGTCAATAATTTTTTGCTGGTAGTTAATTGTTTCTTTGAAAAATTGATGAGCAGAAAAATTAGTTAGATCGCCGATGTGCTGACTGACAAATGCTTGATCGTTCTTGAGCAAGCAGATTGTGTTTTTTAATTCAGCTCCGACACCAAGAATTGCCGCTCCTTTTTTTTTAGTGAAGAACGGTCGCGGTACAAATCCACGGCTGCGGCGGATAATTCTTGGTTTGTTATTTACAAACATCACAACTGAATCATCGGCACGAATTAATATGTCGCGGTTGTGAAAGAGAAATCCATCCGCCACTTCTGATAAATTATTCTTTGCGCTATCGTTTGTTATCTCAATCGGTTCTTCGGAAAAGTTTGCACTCGTCATTACAAGAACAGGTGGAAAATGTTTCAAATGTTTTTGAACTTCTTCTAACAACACATGGTGAAGCGGAGTGTAAGCGAGCATTACTCCCAATCTTTTGTTATGCGGTGCTACCGACTCAGCAATTCGACAATTTTTTTTCTTTAATAATAGAATTGGTCGCGCAAAACTTGATAGCAAAACTTTCTCATCATTGCTTAACCAGACAAGTTCGTTTAGTTGATTAATGTTAGACACCATCACTGCAAATGGTTTTTCCTCGCGCCGTTTTCGCTCGCGTAATTTTTTTATTGCCTCATCGTTGTATGCATCAACTGCAAGGTGAAACCCGCCAAGTCCTTTTACTGCAACAATTTTTCCGTTTGCCAAATCTCTTGCTGCTTTTGTAATCGCTTTATCTTTTTCGAGTATTACATCATCTCCGGCTTGTTCAAGCCAGATATTTGGTCCGCATTTTGGGCATGCGTTCGGCTGAGCATGAAATCGGCGGTCATGCGGGTCATGATATTCTTTTGAACACTCCTCACACATATCAAACTTGTTCATCGTTGTATGCTTGCGGTCGTAAGGAATGTTCTCGATAATTGTCAATCGAGGACCGCAGTTTGTACAGTTGATAAACGGGTAAAGATAACGGCGATTTCTTGGATCGAATAATTCGCTTAAACAATCATCACAGATACAAACGTCAGGTGAAATGAGTGTTTGATTACCAATCACCACTGTTGATGCGATGATTTCAAATTGATTTGAACGTTGAACCGTCACATAAAATGTTTCTAAGTGAATTATCTCTGATAGGGGAGGAGCTTTCTCACGAAGGTCAGTCACAAATCTATTTATATCTTTTGAATTACCTTCAACTTCAATCTCAACACCGGATTGAGAATTTCTTACGAAGCCGCTTAAATTATTTTCAGTTGCTATTCTCAAAACAAACGGTCTAAATCCAACACCTTGAACGATGCCGTTCACATTGATTTGTAATCGTGTAATTTCGTTTGAGTTCAAGAATCAATCCGCAAAAAAATTATTTATAGTATTGTTAGTTAACATATTGTGCCATAGGCATCCCCGTGGGATTTTTTATTACAAAATATTTGTGGGAATCTATGGCTGCGTCAAAAGATTTTTTCCATTTTCCCTCATTCGTCAAACATCAACCATTAACCATCAACCATCGCGGTTTACCGCGCTATTCTTCATCAAGTTTCTCAGCCAATCGTACCATCCTTTCATTCCTTCACCGGTTTTAACGGAAAGCTGAATGAGCTCAAGATGATGATTTACCTGGTGTGCATATTGTTTTGTCTTTTCAATATCGAAATCGACATAGGGAAGAAGATCGGTTTTGTTGATGATGCAAAGATGGGATGAAGCAAACATGTTCGGATACTTAATTGGTTTGTCTTCACCTTCGGTAACGCTTATGATGACGACACGTTTTCCCTCTCCAAGATCGAATAAAGATGGACAAACAAGATTACCGACGTTTTCAATCATCATCACAGAATTATTTTCAACGTCAAGTGCTTTGATAGACTTACTGATCATATCTGCATCAAGATGGCAGCCATTGCCGGTATTAATCTGAATCACCGGTGCGCCGACTGATTTGATACGGTTGGCGTCGTTCATTGTCTGCTGATCACCTTCGATGACGAAAAATTTTATCTCTTTTTTCAGATCAAGAATTGTTCTTTCTAATAAACTGGTTTTACCTGAACCGGGTGAACTGACAAGATTTATAGCAAAAATATTTTTCGCTTCAAAATATCCGCGGTTGCGTTCGGCAATTAAATTATTTTTTTGAAGAATGTCAGTCTGCAGCTCTATCGTTCTTTCATGGGAATGACTTTGAGGCACGTGCCCGCCAAAAGAACGGTGGGTAAACTCATGATTGTGTTCTTGCTCATGATCTTGCTCGTGCGTATGCGAATGAGGGTGATCGTTTGAGTGAGAATGTACATGAGAATGCGAATGTGTGTGTCCGTCATGTTCATGTTCGTGAATGTGCTCTGAATGTTTATTGTTTTCCTCACCGGGTTTTCTGATTGTAACTGAATTGCCCGGTTGACCGCAGCCGCATGTATCACACATTGTTCCTCCTCGTCAATCAATATTGATTGATTTTATTTTTAATTCTTTCCCCTGGAGAATTTTTATTACGAAAGATTTACATGAAGGACAAGGTTCATAAAATGCTGTCATCGGGAATATGGAATTGCATTCAAGACATTCTGCTTTTGCTTGAATAGGAATAATTTTTCGTTGAGCATTTTCAAGGAATGTATTCTTTACCGCAATGTCAAGTGAAAATTCTAAAGCAGAGATTTCAACACCGGAAATTGTGCCGATTTCAATTTCTATCTCGTTGATTCTTTCTGCGTTAGCGCGCAACGCTTCTTCGTTTGCAATATCTATAATACTCAATGCAATTGACATTTCATGCATAAATTAAGCAAAATATTTTTGTTTAAAATTTGTTTAGTCAATAATGATTTATGAAATAAAATTAACACCTCTACAAAATAAGAATTTCTCGGTTTCAATCAATTGATTATTTAAGATCGTACTTATGAAAAACATATTGCCACTTTATTCTAAATAGTATAATTTGCACAAGAACTCAAGATTTCTCATTCTCAAATCCTGTTCAACATTGGAGATGAAATATGAATAGTGAACTTGGAATACTTTTAGTTACAGCAGCGTCTATTGGGTTTATCCATACAATTATTGGTCCGGATCATTATTTACCATTCATCATGCTTGCAAAAGCAAGTAAATGGTCAAGATCAAAAACAATCATAATAACCGTAATCTCCGGAATGGGGCATGTATTAAGTTCGGTAGTTATCGGCTTGATAGGAATCGCTTTCGGTATCGCATTAAGCAAGCTGGAAATGTTTGAATCTTTTCGCGGTAATATTGCCGCATATATGTTGATTGCTTTCGGTTTGATCTACACTCTTTATGGAATACGAAAAGCAATTCGAGGTAAACCTCACATACATTCACACGTTCATTATGATGGAGATCTACATACTCATGATCATTCACACAACAGTCATGAACATTTCCATCCTCATGAAGAGAGAGATGCCAGCAAGATAAAATTTTGGACCATCTTCGCTATATTCGTTTTGGGCCCATGCGAACCGCTAATACCAATTTTAATGTATCCGGCGGCTAAATCCAGCATCCTGGGAATGATATTGGTGACGGTAGTTTTCGGAATAGTAACTATTGGAACGATGCTGACTGTTGTAATGCTCTCCTTAAAAGGTATAAATATGTTACCGCTCGCAAAATTAGAAAAGTATATGGACGCAATTGCCGGAGTTGTAATTCTATTAAGCGGTTTATCGATACAAATTTTTAGTTTATAAGTCACCTTACTCAAAAGTTTCATCTCTGTGTAACTCGGCGGCACTCTGTGTAATAAAGACCAACAAATAACACAGAGAAACACTGAGGAGCAACAGAGAAACACGGAGAAAATATCTTCTCTTCAATTCTTGCGTATGACGAGTTAATAAGAATCCTTCCACAAAAACAATTTGGTTTCCTTCTTTAATTCGTAAATAAAAATTGAAACAACAGGGATGTACTCCAACATCAATGCAATCGGATATTCCTTCCACAAACCGTTTAGTTGGTAACTCAAAACTGTGAACACGGTTAATGAACTCAAACTTACGTAGAAAATTCCGCTCCATCTTGGAAGTATAGGAAACAGCACTGCAAGCCAAGCAATATACCACGGATGAACAACCGGAGAGAAAATTAAAAGAAGTAATACCGAATAATAATATTTATGTAGCAAATCCATTTTATTAAAAATGAACGGTAACAAGGAAACCACTAACAAGATTCCACAGATTATTCTTGATGTCTGATTGTTTTTGATGAAAGAATCTACAATTTCAAAAACAAACCCGTTGAATGTCCAATGCTTGGCGTAAATAAAAAATGCTTCAAATGGATTGGATGTAAAGATGTAAGGTAAAACCTGAATACTAAAAGCAGCCACCGGAATAAAAACAACTTTAATTCTTTCCTGTAATCTTTTTTCGTAGAAAAAGAGAATCGGAAGAAATAGTAGTCCTACAGGTTTTATTGAAAATGATAATCCGAGAAAAATTAATGAGAGTATTTTTTTATTATCCAGATAGAATAATAATGCAAGAATTAAAAGAGGCAATCCAAAACCATCAAGATGAGCATCTAAAGAAAATTGAATTATTGGCAGAGGACATAATGCATAAAGTAGAATATTTTTATCCGGGATTTTATTTTTTCTTATTAGAAGAAACAAAGCAAATAAAGTTATCAATTCAAAAATGAGCAGCAATAATTTATATCCCCAGACAGCTTCTCCGCTTAATGAATATCCCGCATAAAATAACCATTGACTCAAAGGGAAATAAATTGTTTTCATATCGGGATTGTTGACAAACTTTGGTATAGTCTCTGAATGAAGGTTTTGCAACGATGGATCATTTGGCGAATAAAGATAAGGATTGATTCCGGTTGACTGAACTTTTCCATCCCACATGTATCTGTAATAATCATCAGAACCAATTGGATTAATCGAAACAAAACTTACTCTAAGCAAAATTCCAACCGCAACAAGTCCGGCTACATAATTGAATGGGATCTCGTTTTTTAGAACCAGCAGACTAATGAAAACAAAAATTATGGAGGAAGATATATAAATGATTGAGTAAGTTATGATCGGTTTGACATTAAGTAAGTGTATTAACAAAAAAAGGAAACACAATATTACAGTTGAAAAGATCAACAAAATTTTGCTTTGTGACTTCATTTGTATTTAATGTTTTATTAGGATTAAAGATAATCAAAAGAAAATAAATCGGGAAAATGCATCGCGGTTTTTAATTAAATCATTATTTTGTTATAGATATTTGTCAACATTATCTAAATAAAACTTACATGTTGAAAAAAGAATTGTTTGCAGCGCTAGCCATCTTTATACTTTTTCAAGGTTGTTCATCAATGTTGATAAAAGAAAATAATAGTTTCATAAAAGTAAAGAACACTCATTTAGAGCTTAACGGCAAGCCTTATTATTTTACCGGTACTAATTTTTGGTACGGGTATTATCTTGGTTCACAATCGAATCCCGGAAATAGAGAAAGATTAATTAGAGAGCTGGATAATCTCCAATCAATTGGCATAACCAATTTAAGAATCTTAGCTTCCTCTGAAGAATCATATATTCAAAAATCTCTCAAACCCACAATACAATATGAACCTGATCTCTTTAATGATGAACTTTTAGACGGTTTGGATTTTCTAATTTCAGAAATGAAGAAACGAGATATGCACGCTGTGATCTATTTAAATAATTATTGGGAATGGTCCGGCGGAATGGCAGTTTATAACAAGTGGTTTAATAACAGCAAAGTTATCGATCCGTATAATCCTGAACAAGGATGGGTTGCTTTTATGGATTACACAGCTTCCTTTTATAAAAATGAAAAAGCTAACGAGTATTTCAAAAAATATATCAAGAAAATTGTTACAAGAAAAAATCCGTACACAGAACAATTCTACTTTGAAGATCCTACGATCATGGCATGGGAGTTAGCAAATGAACCGCGTGCCGGAAGTTTAAATAACGGTTTTGCTAATCTTGATAATTATTATAAATGGATTGATGAAACAGCAAAGTACATTCATTCTATTGATCCCAATCATCTAATTACAACCGGGAGCGAAGGAGTGATAGGAAGTTTACTCCAGGAGGATATTTTTCTCAAAGCACATGAAAGTAAATACATTGATTATACAACATTTCATCTTTGGGCTAAAAATTGGAATTGGTTCGATGCTAAGAAAATTGATGAAACCTATGCTGCGGCAGAAAAAAATGCTATTGAATATTTCAACCAGCACATGATTCTATCACGTAAATTAAATAAGCCAATTACTCTTGAAGAATTCGGACTGCCCCGTGATAATGAAAATTATAATTCCGGAACGCCAACTTCTGCGCGAGATAAATATTACGAAAAATTATTATCGGTGGTTTATGACAGCGTTGCTGCAGGAGCGCCGATTGCCGGAACAAACTTTTGGGCGTGGGCAGGAGAAGGACGCGGAAAAAATGATGATAACTTTTGGCGTATTGGTGATCCATTTACCGGAGATCCGCCTCACGAACCTCAAGGAATAAATTCTGTTTTTGATACTGATTTTACTACTATCAATATTCTAAAAGATCATGCAGCAAAAATGATTATTCTAAATGAAAAATCTTTCTTAAATAAATAAAATAGCGAGGGATAATTATGAAATCATTTTCAAAAATATTTATGAATTATGCTTTGGTAAGTTTATTTCTATTAGTTAATCTTTTTTCAATATCATGTAAGAATAAGGAGACAAAAACTGAAATGGATGTGAAGAAAGAATTTTTTGGTAAAACTACAGACGGACAGAATGTTGATATTTATACTCTAACTAACAAAAACGGCATGGCGGTAAAAATTATTAATTACGGCGCAACGGTTGTTTCATTAACCGCACCGGATAGAAACGGGAAATTTGAGGATGTTGTTTTAGGGTATGATAACATCGAGGGATATGAAACAGATAAATCTTACTTCGGGAGTATTGTAGGAAGATATGGAAATAGAATTGGTAAAGGAAAATTTAAATTAGACGGGAAAGAATACCAACTTTCGATCAACAACGGAGAAAATCATTTACATGGTGGGACAAATGGATTTAACAAAAAAGTGTGGGCTGTATTAGGTGCATCTGCACAATCAATTTCTCTGAAATATATAAGTCAGGATGGAGAAGAAGGTTATCCCGGAACAGTTGATTTAACCGTAGCTTATAGTTTGAATAACGAAAATGAGTTATATATTAATTACACTGCTTTAACTGATAAAAATACAATTCTCAATCCAACTCATCATTCATACTTTAATTTAACCGGAGATCCAAACAAAACTATTCTTGATCACGAGTTAATGATTGATGCTGATAAGTTTACTCCTGTTGATAAAGGTTTGATTCCTACCGGTAAGTTTGCTGATGTTACAAATACTCCAATGGATTTTCGTAAGCCGACTAAAATTGGTGTCCGAATAAATGAAAATTATGAGCAGCTAAAGTTAGGTCTTGGTTATGATCATAATTGGGTTTTGAATAAACACGAAGAAATAATTCCTAAGACAGCAAGTGTATATGAACCAACTTCCGGAAGATTTATGGAAGTGTGGACAAATCAACCGGGCATCCAATTCTATTGCGGTAATTTTCTTGACGGAAAAGTAAAAGGTAAGAATGGAGTTATGTATCAGTATAGAACCGGATTGTGTTTGGAAGCCCAGCATTTCCCGGATTCTCCAAACAAACCGGATTGGCCTTCAACTGTTTTGAAGGCAAGTAAAACATTGCCTTATAGACAAATAACAATTTATAAGTTTTCTACAAAGTAGTAGGACTAATAATTTGACAACGGAAAAAAATGCAGCACAGAATTCAATCGGAGCTGCATTTTATTTTTTGAATTAAATTAGGTTTTTAAGGGCACTTCTAAAAACTGTTGTTTTTAAAAATTTCACGCTAAGAACGCAAAGAAAACGCAAAGTTCGCAGATAAAATTGTAGTTTTTAGAAGTGCCCTTAATAAAGTTCTGTTAATTGAAATAGAGAATCGGATGAATCATTACATAATTGATGGGAATAATTTAATCGGAAGAATAAAATCTCTTCAGCATCTTCAGAAAAAAGATAAACAATCAAGCCGTGAAAAATTAGTCCGCATGGTTAGTAAATACTTTGCCGGTAAAAATGCAAAGCTCTCGCTGCATTTTGACGGATTTCAAAATGTTCCTCTTTCTATCTCCAAAGGAAAAATATTTTACTCGGAAAAAGAATCCTCGGATAATCTTATTAGAAGAGAAATAGAAAGTTCTAAAAATCCACGCTTAATAATTCTTATCACATCAGATCACAGCTTAATGAACATAGGAAAAGCAAATAGTTGTACAGTTATTTCATCCGGTGAGTTTTCTTCATCTATAGAAAAGTCTTTAGAAAAAAATGACGAAGCTGAAAAAATCAAAGAGCTGGAAAATGAAAAAGACGAATTTCTAAAACTATTCAAGGAATAATCGCTTCTAAAAAAGCGATTGTTGTATTCATTTAAATTCATATTTTCTTGTTGAATTATTAATCTTAATTGGAGGAATAATGCGAAAGCTATTATCAGTTTTGTGAGAAGATTATCTATTCAAGTAAATACTCTTAACTCCTATTAAAATTAACGTACATCACATTTTTAACCGTCTACAATAATTTATCTTGAACGTGATTAAACTTTCTCTTATCATCAAATGTCAATTAACCAGACAATAGGTAGATATATACTATGAGCACTTCAAATTATCTGAAAAAGATTTCAGTATGGGATGCAGATGCCGCGCGCCATATTTTATCGCGTTCGCTTTTCGGCTTCACTAAAGATAATGTAGCATTTGCTCTTACAAAAACTCTCGATGATTTTGTTGATAACTATCTTCTCAAAGATCTTACAGAACCGGCTGCACCTCAATATAGTAATGCTGATTGGGTTACATTACCGAACAACACCACTAATCAAACCAACTACACAAATTGGTTCCGCTCAATGATTTACTGGTGGTATAGTTTGATGATCACTCAAGGTTATTCACTTAGAGAGAAGATGGTGCTATTCCTGCACAATCATTTTGTTTCGGAATACGGTGCGGTACAAATTCCGCAATTGATGTACATCCAGAATAAATTATTTAGACAATATGCTTTTGGTAATTTTATTGAACTGACTAAGAAAGCAACTATTGATCCCGCTATTCTGATTTATCTTAATGGAAATGTGAGTACAGGCTCTAATCCAAATGAAAATTATGCACGCGAACTTCAGGAATTATTTACAATTGGAATTGGCAATTATACCGAAGATGATATTAAAAATATGGCACTTGCTTTAACAGGCTGGCGAGTAGATGGAACCACTCTTTTGTCATATTTTACTCAGAGCAGATGGGCGAATAAATCAAAAACAATTTATAGTAAAACGGGAAATTACACTTATGATCAAGCTGTTGATTTGATCTTTACAGAGAAGCCAATTCCCGCTTCAGAATTTCTATGTAGAAAACTTTACAAAGAATTTGCTTACTACGAACCGAATACAGCTTACGTTACACAACTTGCCGCTGTAATGCGGACTAATAGTTTTAATCTTAAACCGGTTCTTTCCACAATGCTCAAATCAGAATATTTTCACTCCGTTGATATACGCGGCGCCAGAATTAAACCGTCTGTTGAATTTTTACTTTCTGCTTTGAAACAGCTCGGCATTACATATACAAATAATGATTTGCCTAATTACATCCGTACTACTGCCGATTCACTTCAGCAATCACTTTTTAATCCGCCCGATGTACGAGGGTGGGAAGGGCAGCGTAAATGGATCAGCACAATTACTTATCCAAATAGAAATGTTTATACAGACGCATTAGTAAACGGGAAAACAATTAGTAGTATCATTTATAAAATGAATGTACTTACTTATGCCAGAAGTTATCCCAGTTCTGAAAATGCAGTACAGTTCGTAGAAGATGTTACCAAGCAGCTGATACAATTCCCGTTAAGCCAGGCAAGAAAAGATTCGCTGCTTAGTACAATGTTAGATGGAACTGCAGTTGCTAATTGGACTACATACAGCCCGGGTGCAGATACCCGGCTGCAAAAATTCTTCAAAGCATTAATGCGTTTACCTGAATTTCAGTTATCATAATTTTTCTGAGAGCTTAAAATGAAAAGAAGAGAATTCTTAAAAAATCTTGGAATGGTAACCGGTGCCGGAGCTGTTACTCTTACAATCTCCGGAATTCCAATAAAAGCGTTTGCCCGTCCATTCATGAATATAAAATCAACGAACGGAAAAATTTTAGTTCTAATTCAGCTTAAAGGAGGAAATGATGGATTGAACACCA
>Ga0082335_1008650_pt1 | contig 11443 bp, 12 predicted proteins | sample Subgrocontami58m_FD_72375 | JGI IMG/M metagenome (GOLD analysis project Ga0082335, IMG submission 72375) | Subsurface groundwater microbial communities from S. Glens Falls, New York, USA - GMW37 contaminated, 5.8 m (SPADES assembly) (version 2) ...
TTTGAAAATTGGAAAGTTTTTATTAATATTCAAACGTTAATGAGTATTTGATAATGTTTTTAGAGAATGGTTCGGAGATACTGATATCCCCACAACCTTTAAATAACTCAATTTAATCTTTTTCTATAATGGACGAGCAAATTAAACAAAACTACATCAAAGCAGGCAGGATTTCTGCTGAAGTTCTTGAATATGGGAAATCTTTGATTAAAAAAGGAGATTCGCTGCTTGAAACAACAGAATTAATAGAGAAAAAAATCTTTGAGCTTGGTGCTAAGCCGGCATTTCCAGTTCAGATTTCCTGCAATGAAATTGCAGCGCATTTCTGCGTTGAGGAGGATGACAAAAGTGTATTTGACGAGCAGGTTGTAAGCCTTGACTTAGGGGTTCATGTTGACGGCGCGATAGGCGACAACGCCTATACTATAGATTTGTCAGGAAAATACGACGATTTGGTTAAGGCTGCGCAAAAGGCATTGGAGGAGGCATTGAAAATCATTAATGTCGGAACAGAATTAAGGGAGATAGGTAAAACAATAAATGAAACAATAAAAAGCTACGGCTATACTCCTGTAAGAAATCTTTCAGGGCATGGATTGGACTTGTACAACATACATACAAAACCGACAGTCCCAAATATTGATGATGGAAATAAAACTACTTTGCATAAGGGAATGGCTTTTGCAGTTGAGCCGTTTGCGACAACCGGTTCAGGAGTTGTGGCTGAGAAAGGGTTGCCAACAGTTTTCATGCTCGAGCATCCAAGAAACGTGAGAAGCCCGATAACAAGAGAGGTTCTGAATGAAATAGTAAGCTATGGAAGCTTGCCTTTTGCAAAAAGATGGCTCACGAGAAAGTTCGGCGCAAAAGCAAATTTTGCATTGAGGGAATTAACCCAGCTTGGCATGGTGCACCAGTTTCCGCCTTTGGTTGAATCAAGCAACGGAATTGTAACGCAGGCAGAGCATTCTATATTGATTGATGATGAAGGGGAAGTTATTGTGTTGACTAAATTGTAAGCTATTCTTTCAGTTTTTTCATGACTTCCTCAATCCTTAGCATCTCTTCCTTCCCACTTTTCATATCCCTTAACTTTACCTTGTTTTCTTCCAATTCCTTTTTTCCAATAAAAACAACATAAGGAATGCCTAATGAGTTTGCATACTCAAGATTCTTGCTCGGTCCCTTGTCGTTCAAGTCAATGTCAACGTTTATTCCTACATCTCTCAATTGCTGCGCTATTTTCATGCTTTCATTCAGAGTTTTAATCGGGATTATGTAAACTTTAGTATTTGTCTTTTGCTTTGTTTTCTGCTTTTCAACCAATGCATCATAAATCCTGTCAACCCCGAAGCTTATGCCTACTGCAGGGTAAACTCCTTTCCCAAGAAATGAACTAATCATGTTGTCGTATCTGCCGCCTCCAGCCACAGAGCTTTTTATGCTTGAATTTTTTAAAACCGCTTCTATAACAGTTCCGGTATAATAAGCAAGCCCTCTTGCAAGTGAAACGTCAAAATCAGCTTGGCAATTCATATTTTTTAGATAAGAAATCATTTCCTCTATCTCCTTTAATCCCTCAGAATTCTTTAAAATTTTTTTTAATTGGCTTATCTTTTCCTGATTATCACCTTTGACATTTATAATGTCAATAATCTTGTTTATTTTTGACTCGTCAATTTTTTGCTGTTTTAACTCTTCCTTAACCACGTTTACGCCGAATTTTTCAAGCTTGTCTATTGATAATATAACCGCTTCTTGTTTTTCCTTTTGCACTCCGCAATAGTCCAGAATATCGTTTAGTAATCCCCTATTGCTGGCTTTCACGACAACTTCCAGGTTTAATCTGGAAAAGGCGGAGTAAACCAAATCCACAATTTCAGCGTCTGCTGCCATTGACGACGAGCCGATTACATCAACATCGCATTGAGTGAACTGCCTGTACCTTGCTGATGCAACAGGGCCGTCCCTGAAAACTTCTCCAATCTGGCACCTTTTGAAAGGCATCTTTATGGTCGGATTCATGCCAACAAACCTTGCCAATGGAATCGTCAAGTCATACCTCAAGCCAAGCTCTCTTGCGCCTTGGTCTTTCAGCCTGAAGGTTTCTTTAAGAATTTCAGCTCCGCCTGCATATTTTGAAGACAAAACATCAAACCTCTCAAGAATTGGCGTGTCTAAAGGAGCATAACCATAAAGCTCAAAAACCTCTTTTAGGGTGCTGACTATTTTATCCCTTAATATTTTCTCTTCGGGCGAAAAGTCCCGAGTTCCTTTTGGGAGTTGTAGTTCCATATTTGTATTTAATTTGGATTTTGATTTAAATACTTATTGTTTAGTCTTATTCTAATTGATTTATTGTGAGCCTCCAATCCTTCTATTTCACTTAATTTCAAGGCAGTTGGAGCTAATTTTTTAATGCCCTTTTGAGTAATTTTTTGATAGGTTTGTAATTTAATAAAATCTCTTACACTCAATCCACTTGTAAATCTAGCTCCACCATTAGTTGGCAATACGTGGTTTGTTCCACTACAATAATCGCCAAATGCTTCAGCTGAATAACCCCCTAAAAATAAGGAGCCATAATTTCTTAATTTTTTAATATATTTTTCTAGATTTTTTACTTGAAGTTCTAGGTGTTCTGGTGCTATTTCATTTGCAATTTTTATAGCATTCTCAATTTTTTCAACAAATATTATTTTTAAGTTTTTTATTGATTTCTTGATAATATTTTTTGTATTTAAATCTAATAATTGCTTTTCTATTTCACTCTTTACTTTGCTAATTAAAATTTTTGAATCTGTCACTAAAAATGCCTTGGCATTAATATCGTGCTCTAATTGTGCCAATAAATCAATAGCAACAAACTTATAATTAGCCGTCTCATCTGCTATTATCATAACTTCGCTTGGACCTGCTAAGAAGTCTATGCCACAATCGCCATAGACAGCTTTTTTAGCAGCTGTAACATAAATATTTCCAGGACCCACAATTTTATTTACTTTCGGAATTGTTTTAGTTCCATAAGCCATTGCTGCAATAGCTTGAACTCCGCCAATCCTAAATATTTTATCAGCTCCTGCAATATCAGCAGCAACTATTGTTTCTGGCTTTATTTTTGGTGAACATGCTATAATTTCTTTAACTCCTGCAACTCTTGCTGGAACTATGCACATTAAAGCTGTTGACGGTAAAGCATAATTGCCGCCAGGAATATAAACTCCAATCTTTTCTATAGGTACTATTTTTTGACCTAAAATAATACCATCTTTTTTAACTTCAAAATTTTTAAATTGTTTCATTTGCTGTTTTGCAAAAAACTCGATGTTTCTTTTAGCAAATTGTAATGCTTTTATTGTTTCTTTATCAACCAACTTGTATGCTTTTTTTATTTCATTTTTTGTTACTAGAAATGTGTCTATTTCAATCTTATCAAATTTCTTTGTATAATATTTTATTGCTGTATCTCCTTTATTTTTCACTTCCTCAATTATCCTTTCTACAATTTTCATTTTCTTCTTCTCCATAATTCATTTTGTATATCAGTTATTGTAATCCCATTTTTAGCCATTAGTACAAAAATAAAATAAATTAAATCTGACGCTTCCCAAATCAAGTTATTTTTATCTTTATATTCCAAAAGTTCTAAACATTCTTCCTTGATTTTTTCTTTTATTTTTGTTTCGCTAGTTGCTATTTTGGAAGTGTAAGAGCTACTTCTAGGATTAATAATTCTATTATTAACTATTTCATACAATTCTTCAAAACTAAATTCTTTTTCTCCAAAGCAAGAATATCCTCCCCCATGGCAAGCAACATTTCTCTGTTTTATTATAAATAACAAAGTATCTTTATCGCAATCATATTTTACCTTTATAATTTTTTGATAATTTCCTGAAGTTTCACCTTTTGTCCAAATTCTTCTTCTTGACCTGCTGTAATATGTAGTTTTTCCTGTTTTAAGTGTTTTTAACAAGGATTCTTTATTTGAAAAAGCCAACATCAAAACTTGTTTCCTATCATCTTGTACTATTGTAGGAATTAATCCATTGTTTTTATCAAAGTTCAATAAAGAAACAAAAGCATCAGGCAATTTTATCTTTCCTGTATACAAAGCCATTCCTAATTGTGAATCAACCCCCAGACTTTCTAATTTTTTTATTTCTTCGATTGAAGAAATGCCACCTGCAGCTGTTAGTCTATTTTTAATTAAAGATTTTAGTTTCTTTATAATATCAAAATCTATTCCTCGCATTAATCCTTCTTTATCTACATTTGTAAATAAGAAGCCTGAACAGTAAGGTTCTAATTTTTTTACTAATTGTTGAGGTGTTTTATTGGTTTTATTAGTCCATCCTTGATTAACAACATAACCATCTTTTGTATCAATCGCCACAATAACTCTGTCTTTTGGTAACTGCTTTAAAAATCTTGAATTTGCTTTTGTTCCAATTATAATTTTTTTAGCTCCAGCTTGCAAAATTTCATTAGCTTTTTCTATAGTTCTTATTCCTCCCCCTACTCTACAATCAGCAATTTTACAAATTTTCTTGATTAAATTCAAATTAGTATCTTTACCTAATGCAGCATCTAAATCGATTACAGCTATTTCTCCATATTTGCTAAACTCTATAGCTAGACCTAACATATCTTCTCTTTCAAGCACTTTTTCTTTTCCTTGCTTAAGCTGTACTGCTTTTCCATTCATCAAATCAATGCTCGGTATTATCATTCCCTTACCTCAATGTCATTTCTTGATAAATATTCTTTAACCTCTTGTATTGAATTTTCTCTATAATGAAATATAGAAGCTGCTAGAGCTGCGTCAGCTTTACCTTTTTTGAATACATCTAAAATGCTTTTTAAATTACCAGCGCCACCTGAAGCAATAATTGGAATATTTACAGAGTCTGAAATTGATTTAGTTAATTCCAAGTCATAACCTTCTTTAGTCCCGTCTTTATCTATAGAAGTAAGCAAAATTTCTCCTGCTCCTAGATCAGCTGCTTTTTTAGCCCACTCTAAAGCGTCTAAGCCAGTTGGTTCTCTTCCACCTCTAATATAGACTTCCCAACCATTTTCTTTCTTCTTAGCATCAATTGCCACTACAATGCATTGGCTTCCAAATTTTTCTGAAGCTTCCTTAATTAATTGAGGATTTTTAACAGCTGATGTATTGATTGAAACTTTATCTGCTCCGGCATTCAGCAAATCTCTTATGTCTTTTACGCTATTAATCCCACCGCCAACTGTAAAAGGAATAAAAACTTGCTTTGCAACTCCTCTAACCGCATTAAGCATAATCTTCCTTTTTTCATAAGAAGCAGTTATGTCTAAAAAAACTAATTCATCTGCTCCTTCGTTGTTATACTTTTTAGCAAGTTCTATAGGATTGCCTGCATACTTAAGACTAACAAAACTTTCGCCTTTGACTACTTTTCCGTCCTTCACATCTAAGCAAGGTACAATTCTTTTTGCTAGCATTTTAACCATCTCTTCAATATTGCCATGCCAAAGTCTCCGCTTTTTTCAGGGTGAAACTGAACGGCTGTAATGTTGTTGCATTGTACTGCGCTAACAAATTCCCCATAATAATCCGTAAGAGCAGCTATTATTGATTTGTCTTCGGGAATAACATAATAAGAATTTACAAAATAGACAAAGCCATTTCTAAAAACACCTTTTTTCTTTGGAATAATTTTATTCCATCCTATCTGCGGAACTTTGCCTTTTCTGAATTTGACAACTTTACCTTTAAATACACCTAATCCTTTGACTTCAAGACTTTCTTCGCTTTCTTCAAACAATATCTGCAATCCCAAGCATATGCCTAAAAATGGTTTTCCTCCTGCAATGAATTGTTTAATGCTCTTAACCAAATTTTTCTTCTTCAAATTTTTCATAGCATAGCCAAAAGAACAGTCTCCCGGGAGAATTAGTCTATCGGCTTTCAGTATATCACTTGCTTTGTCTGTTATTCTGCTATCTACATTTAAGTAATCGAGTGCGTTTTTAACGCTCTTCAAGTTTCCTGCTCCATAATCTATTATTGCTATCATTTTCCAATTATGCCTTTTGTAGATGGTAGTTCCTTAATAGCACGCTTATCTTTTGAACATGCCATTTTCATTGCTTTTGCAAAAGCTTTAAACAAAGCTTCAATTTTGTGGTGGTCACTTCTTCCATACTTTATTTGCAAAGCTAAATTAGCACCCAAGCCTATTGAAAATCCATAAAAAAAGTCTTCTAGCAAATCCGTATCTAATTCACCGCAAAATCTTCTTTTGAATTTTGTGTCAAACTTCAAATACGGTCTTCCAGATATGTCTACTGCTACAATTGCAAGTGATTCATCCATAGGAAAAATAAAGTAGCCTGCTCTATTGATTCCTTTTTTATCTCCTAATGCTTTCTTGAAAGCTTGACCTAACACTATCCCAGTATCTTCAATAGTGTGGTGTTGATCAACTTCCAAATCTCCTTTTACATCAAGAGTAATATCAAAAAGTCCATGTTTTGCAGATGATTCTAGCATATGTGTAAAAAATCCAATCGAAGTGTTAATATTATATTTACCCTTACCATCAATATTTAGTACAACTGTAATTTCAGTTTCTTTTGTTTTCCTTGATATTTTAGCTGTTCTCATCGCAATGCCTCCATTATATTATTTATATCCATGATTACAAATTTAGCACCATTTTTTATTAAAAAATTCAATAAAAAAGAAGATTTATCTTGAGGAGGCAAAACACCGATAGGATTTACATTTGCCAAAACAGCAACTTTCATATCGTCAATTGTATCTCCGAAATAATATGCATTGGAATTTGAATATTGATTTGAAATCTTTAGAAGACCATCGGGAAAAGGCTTTTGTTTAGTAATGTCATCCATTGTGATTATTATCTTAAAGTAACTAGCGACTTTATTCTTTTTTAGAACATAGTAAGCTTCTTTTCTAGGTCGTCCTGTTAATATAGACAAAGTATATCTTTTAGATAATGATTTTAAAATTCTTTTATCTAAAAGCCATTTTTCATTATTGATTAACTTACTGTAATAATTCTGGAACTTTCTGATAATTTTCTTTTTATTTACACTTTTGCCCTTAGCTTTGATAATCGCTTCAGTCAAATCACAATCATTATTTAATCCGCCTTTGTTCTTGTATTCTTGAATTTCTTCAAAGCTCGTACTTTTTCCAGTAAAATAATCTACTGTTTTTTTAATTGCTAATCTGTAGGATTTAGAGACATCTACAAGGACGCCATCAATATCAAAAATTAATAAGGGATTAATCTCTCTTACAACCTGCGGCAGTTCTTTTATTAATTGTTTGGTCTGCATTAAAGTGCCAAGTGTAATTCTGACGCAGCCATTCAAAAGCTGGTCGGTGCTTCGGTTTCTAACCAGAATTCCTTTTTTTCTTAATTTTTTGCAGAATTCAGCAGCTTTGACTCCAATGTTTATTAAAACAAAATTTGCGTCACTTTTATAATATTTAATTCCCAGGCTATCCAATTCTTTATAGAGAATCTTTTTACTTGTTCTAATTTCTGTGACATATCTTCTTATATAGTTGGTGTCCTTTAATGCTGTAGAAGCGGAAATAGCTGCAATAATATTAACACTGTAAGGAGAAAGTACTTTTTTGATAATTTTTATGTTATTTTGATTCGATATTACGTAACCTAATCTCAATCCAGCAAGCCCAAATGCTTTTGAAAATGTTTGGATAATAAATAAATTATTATATTTATTAATTAATGGAATTGATGTTTTTCCACAAAATTGATAATAAGCCTCATCTATTAAGACAATGGAATTGCATCTTTTTGCTTTATCAATTATTTTTATTACATCTTTTGCATTAATTGAAGTTCCAGTAGGATTATTTGGATTTACTAAAACTATTATTTTTGTTTTATCATTAATTGCGCCAAGAATTTGCTCTGTTGGAAAACTCAAATCCCTATTATAAGTAATTTCCTTTATAACAGCTTCATTCAATTGAGCATAAAATTTAAATATGGCGTAAGTTGGCACAGGGATAATGATTTCGTCTTTATCTTTCTCAATATATGTTTCAATGATTGTTTTTATTGCCTCATCTGTTCCGTTAGTTGCAATAACATCATCTGCTTTAACATTACAATATTTCGCCAATTCTTTTCTTAATTTTGTATATTCTGGATATGTAGATAGTGTACATTGCTTTATTTTTCTAAGTGATCTTATTATATTATAAGAACATCCAAACGTATTTTCATTAAAATCCAATCTTAAAGAGCCTTCTCTATTTGAAGTTGGCGGATTATATACCTCCATTTCTATTACAGCTTGCCTTGGCTTAATCATTTTTCACACCTAAAATTACAAAATCGCTTTCAAAGATCTTGTCATAAACCTCAAGATTAGCATTTTTCATAGAAGAACCAGTATAGACAATATCAATAACTAGGTCAGAAATTCCATTGCAATAAGCTGATTCAGTAGAACCTGACAAGTAGATTTTAGCAAATCTGTAACCTTTATCTTCTAAAATATTAAGATATTTTTTGGCAAGATTTTTGTATTTTGAATTTATGGAAACTCTAAGATTTTTAGGCAAGTCTTCTAATTTTTTGCCTTTTGGACCTAATAGACACAAAACTGGCTTTCCAAACATTGCATTTTGATCATCCCAATTAATAGTTTTTAACACAACAAGATTAGTATTGTACTTAGATAGCTCATATTCTTTAAACAAATCTCTGCCTGTTAAGCCAATTATTCTTTTACCGTTTTGAGACAATTCCTCTATAATAAAAGGTACATCTTCTCCTCTGGAAACAACTAATTTATCTTTAGATGGGTTTCCTAAATACTGCAGAGTTATATCTACATAATTTGCCAAGCTCTTATTGTTTGGCACTACAATGAATACAATCACCGGTTAATACCAGTCTTTCCATTTTCGCCTCCTAATTATTAAAGGGCGGCAGGCGAGAATCGAACTCGCGCCAAGCGGGCCACAGCCGCTTATTCTACCACTAAACTACTGCCACCATATTGTTTTTTACATTTTGAATGAAATATGAATCAATATTAATTAAAATCAAAAATCGACTTTAAACTAAAACAATGCAAGAACCTAGCAATGATGATATATAGAAATATCACTAATTACAAGCTTAAAATCAATCGAATTTTGAGAGTCGGAACTATTTAAATCAGAACAAGATTTACTCACAATGAAGACAACCAACTCGTTTCATAAGTAATGGAAAAGCACGCTTATATTTAAATGTTTTTATTTTGTTACTAATTTGTAGTGCTTATTTAACAAATTTTATTATTGATTTTAGTCTCTTAATCCTATGCTCACCTTTTACCCCATACCCAACGGTTATGCACCCTGCCCTCTTCCCAGCAACCATGTCGTTTTTGGTGTCACCTATAAGTATTGTATTTTTTGGCTTGACTTTCAGCAGTCTGCACGCCTTCAAAGCCATGTCAGGAGACGGCTTTCCTCTTTTGACATCGTCGACTGTCACTATAGCCTTGAAGTATTTTTTTAATTTATAATGCTTGAGGGTAGGTATCAATATCCTTTTTGGGGTATTTGTTATTAAAGCCATTTTAACGTTGTTATTTGAAAGCTTTTCAAGAACATTCCTGGAGTTTGGAAACACCTTGACATACCGCCTATTTTTAGCGAAATATTTTATAGCAAGCTTGTTCGCTTCTTTTGCTGTAATGTTTATAAAAATTTTTACATTCTTTTCTATGGTATTGCCAAAAATTTTTGAAAACCATTTTTTTGAGACGGATTTAACTCCAAAATGCTTTAATGTGTCATTGAACACATAAAACCATGCTTTTTCAGAATCAACCAATACTCCGTCCAAGTCAAACAGAACAGCATTAACTTCCTTTTTTTGCACGATATCTGCCTCTTTTTTCGACAATCTCAAGCCTTTTCAATGTTTCATTGCTTCTTTTCGCTTCCTTTTTGTAGGCATCAAGCGCGCATTTAAAGCATTCTTCCCAGATTTTGTAATGCTTTGACTCAAGCCCTTCCTTTAAAAGATGCAAGTCAACAGCCTTGTCCTCTATCTTTTCCGAGAAGAACGACAACCCAAAGTCAATGAAATAGATTTGTTTGTCTAGTATCATGTTCGATGTGGTTAAATCACCATGTATGATTGAGTTGTTATGGAGAATTGCAACTTTTTTTCCAATTTCAGCGCATAATTTTTTGTAGTCAAATTTTTCTAATACGTCTTTTATTAATTTTCCGCCAATTCTTTCAATTATTAAATTTTCCTTTTCGTCATTTTTTATAAGTTTCGGGGAAGGAAAATTTATTGCATGCAGTTTTTGCAGTATTTTTGCCTCTCTCCTTGTCCTGTAGCCTCTCAGCTTGTTGTCTATTTCTTTTATCCTGTAGGACTTCGGGAAGCGGTTTTTTATTATTTTGTTGTTTTCTAAAAACAGCTTTGCCTCTGCGCCTTGTGCTATTAGTTTTTTTGGCATACTTAGATAGAAAAAGAAACTATTTAAAAAGTTAATTATCCGCTGTGTTATACTTCAATATTGAACTTTTCTGCTATATCGGGCTTATTTCTATAATAGTCTGCTAAGTATTCAATTTTTTGGGTTTCCAGTATTTTTTGGGCTACAAGATGGGCATCACTTTGGCTTTCTTCAGTACCGGCTTCAATAAGAAGCCCCCAAGCCTTCTCATAAAAATGCTGTGCTACATTACTTATGTCAGGATATGAGAGGAGGTTACCAAACAGCACATACCTCCTGCCCCAGTTCGTTCGGATGTTGCTGAGTCTTTTGTGGTGTCTATCGGATTGTTGAAGGATTCCATTCCCTTGGACTTTACCAACAAGCTTTGAGTAGTGGTTGTCAGCCCTTTTTGCAACATCCCTTAATGCAGAAACAATACACTTATCACTCCCTTCAAGTCTTTTTATCAACCCGGTGTACAATGCGTTTAAAGTTCCCTTATCGACAAAAATACGTAAACTTTCAAGAGTTTGCGGATTTGGCAGTTGAACTAAATCCATGATATCTACAGAAAAATGTGCACTTTAAAAAACTTTTGTCAAAATCAAAATAAATAGCCCCGGGCAGATTCGAACTGCCGTCAGAGCCTCCAGAGGGCCCTATCCTTTTACGGCTTAAAAGAGACCGCTAGACCACGGGGCTATAAGAAACAGATATTGCATATCTTATAAATATTTTACTTCTGCTCTTCCTTGACTTCGGGCTTTACTTCCTGGGGCTTCTGCTCTTCTTTAATCTCAGCTTTGACTTCCTTAACTTCAGCTTCAACCTCGGCCTTTATTTCTTGTGATTGCCCCTTTTGCCCCTTATCTCTTGTTTCAATGCCAAGATACCTTATTTCGCATGCCTTTAATGGTTAAATCTTTTTAAATGTGCTCTT
>Ga0082335_1008652_pt1 | contig 11442 bp, 9 predicted proteins | sample Subgrocontami58m_FD_72375 | JGI IMG/M metagenome (GOLD analysis project Ga0082335, IMG submission 72375) | Subsurface groundwater microbial communities from S. Glens Falls, New York, USA - GMW37 contaminated, 5.8 m (SPADES assembly) (version 2) ...
CGGATTGCTGGCGCACAGACAAGAGGGAGTTTGTAGTGGAGGCTTCCAGACCGCCAGTTATTGGTGTAGCTCCAGAGACGGCGCCAGCAGCAGTGAATTTTCTCAAAAACGAGGGCTTCCTGGTTGAGAAGAGCAGGGAACCCAGGAATGCGGGCATCTATTTCTCCGATCTGACCAACTTCAGTATAAAGGATGAGAAAAAACTTTCTGAGGCGGTTAATAATTCCCCGGTTCCGTTAATCAGGTTTTGGAGATGGCCTTTGGGGGCTAGAAGTGCTTTATCTGTAACTGGAGATATAGATTCAATAACTTTGAAGGATTTCTTGTGGAGGTTCTTTGAGGTCTAACCAAAGGGGGATAGATGCCTAATAGTGTTCTGAACAAGGTTTACTTTGCCTTTGTACTGGCCAGGAAGACCGGGGTGAAGGCTCTGTTGAAGCACCTAAGTCTCCAACTCTTCAGCAGGACTATCTTTGTAGGGCTTGCCAAGGATCTGGTTTCGCGAGAACCTGGGGTTCAATCCGATATCAAATATTCTTTAAGATTGGCTACCCAGGAGGATTTCAAGGACATTTTGGAACACCTGGATGGGGAGGATTGCGACTCTATTTATGAGTTGCTCGGAAGGAAATTGTTCTATGACCGGGGTTTCCATAATTGCTATCTTGCTGAAGCTGGTGCCGGCAATATATGTCACATTGCATGGCTTCTTCGCCCGGAGCATAACAGTATGATTCGCAACCATTATTCTCGGCTGGCACAGATCAAAGCGGATGAAGTCATGCTAGAGAACTCCTTCACTTTTAACCAGTACCGGGGCAAAAAGGTCATGGCTTCTGTGGCGCAAGACCTTGCTGACCTTGCCAGGAGCCAGGGATTTAAGCGCATTATATGCTATGTGAACAAGGACAATCAGCCTTCAATGAAGTCATTAGCGCGGGTCGGTTTCGGACCATTTGCTGATGCGACTGAGGTAAAATTACTCCTGAGTACCAGAAGACGCGTCACAGAGACAGAATTTAAAATGAGCGGCATGCCCGTTGGAGGGAATAACAATAAATCCGTGCCGGGCGCCATAGTTATCGGGGGCACCTTTCAATCTTTAGGTATTTTACGCAGCCTGTCCAGAAAACATGTACCTGTTTATCTCTTGGACTCGCAACTCTGCGTTGGATTTTTTTCAAGGTGCAAAGAGAAGTTCTTCCGGACCCCAAAAGTGACCCAGGAACAGGAATTCTTAGCGTTCCTAAAAGAACTAGCGCTAAAAAGGGATGTTCATGGTTGGGTAATCTATCCTAACGACGATGAGACAGCGGCTTTCCTTTCGATCCACAAAGACGAACTGAACAACTGGTATCGCGTATCCACACCTTCTTGGAAGGTGGTCCAGCTAGCATATGATAAACGGCTGACTTACCATCTCGCCGAAGGAATCGGAATACCAATTCCCAGGACTTTCTATCCACGCAATTGGGAGGAAGTAACTAAACTAGACCTGGAGTTCCCTGTAATCATAAAGCCAGCCATTAGAGTCAATTTCTATGACAAGACCAAGAAAAAAGCTTTGAGAGCGGATAACCTTGACGAGTTGGCTGAGGAGTACAAGAAAGCTGCTGCGGTAATCCAACCTTCTGAGATTATGGTGCAGGAGCTGATACCCGGTGGCCCCAAGAACCTCTATTCCTTCGGGTCTTTCTTTAAAAACGGGCAGGTTATAGGGAAGGTAGTCGCCCGCAGGTCGCGTCAACATCCGATGGACTTTGGGCATGCCACTACATACGCCGAGACTGTCTATATTCCGGAGATAGAGGAACTTGGCACCCGGTTGCTGACAGCTATGGGTTACTACGGTATATCGGAAGTGGAGTTTATGCAAGATCCCAGGGACAAGAAATACAAGTTTATCGAAGTCAACGCCCGGCCCTGGGGTTGGCATAGCCTGGCGATTGCTGCCGGGGCCGATCTTCCCTATTTGCTATATCTGGATATGCTGGGATTGAAAGCGAAAGCAAATGGATTTGAAGCTGGACTCAAATGGATCCGCCTGGTCACCGATGTTCCAACTGTAGCTGGAGAGATTCTAAAGGGACGGATGAGCCTGGGTGATTATTTTACTTCAATGAAAGGGAAAAGGACCTTTGCGGTAGAGTCCCTGCGTGACCCCCTCCCATTTTTGGCTGAGTTAGCATTGCTTCCTTACTTCTGGAAAAAGAGAGGGTATTAAAAAATGGAATTTCAACTGCTAGCTTCCAGCTTAGCTCTAGCCGTTATTTGCATATTGCCAATCGCAGCCAAATGGCAGATAAAGATAAGAGTTGCCATCATCGGAGCCATAGTCATCGGTCTGGTGACGGCTATAGTAGTTAGCCAGGTCAACTCCCGCTTTCAACTGGGCTTGTCCGTCTTGCTCCTGATTGAGTTGTTGTCAATCTCACTCATAGCAGGCCTCGCCATATTACTGCGGTTTTACCGTGACCCCGAAAGGTATCCACCCGATGAGGACGGCGTCATATTATCTCCTGCGGACGGAGAAGTGCTCTACACGAAAAGGATAGACAGTAAAGATTGCCTCGTCGCTACGAAGGGAGGTAAAAGGATATATTTGGCTGAAATTGTGGGGGTACCGTGGCCTTTTAACAATGGTTACCTGGTTGGAATTAGCATGAATTTGCTAAACGTCCACGTTAACCGGGCTCCCGTGAGCGGGAAAATTGCTCTGCAAAAGTACACGAGAGGAGGATTCCTTTCGTTAAGAAAGCCGGAGGCTGAAGTCCTGAATGAAAGAATGACGACAGTTATTGATGGCGGAGGGTTCCAAGTGGCTGTGGTTCAAATTGCTTCTCGACTGGTGCGGGCAATAGTTTCCTATGTTAAAGAGGGCGACAGGGTAAAGTTGGGCCAGAGGGTGGGAATGATACGGTTCGGTTCCCAGGTGGACCTTATTATCTCTGAAATGAAGGACTGCCGGTTAACGGTAAGACCTGGAGATAAGGTAACGGCCGGTGTCTCGGTAATAGCGCGATATGACACGCATGGCGCACCGCAGGGCATCGGCAGAAATGCGAATGTGAGGACTTAAGATGAGATTCGAACGTGTATTATTGGTAAATCCATTCTCCAGTGGCGAATGGAGAGGAATCGCTCCCCATATCGGACAGGCATCTTTGGCCCAGACCTTGTTGTCAAATGGGGTTGACTATCAAGTGCTGGATATGAACCTTGGTTACCAGCCTAAACACCTGTTGCAGCACATAAAAGAGTACAAGCCTGACCTCATCGGGATGAGTTTGATATCCCTGGAATACAAGAAGTTCTATGGAATGCTTTCCGAGGTAAAGAGGTTAAACCCTGGTTTGAGAATTGTGGTCGGCGGGCCCCATGTGACGATCTTGAAAGAAAAGGTCCTGGAGGACTGTCCAGCTATAGATTACGGGGTGTTGTATGAGGGAGAGGGCACTCTTCTGGAGCTATGCGAGGGAAATGCTCCTGACAAGATAAAGGGTCTTCTCTTTCGGGATAGAAACAGGATAATATTCTCCGGGAACAGGCCCGTCGTTTGGGACCTGGACAAGATACCCTGGCCCAGGTACAAAGGGTTTGAACTGGAACGATACATCCGGGAGATAACTATCTACTCCAGCCGCGGTTGCCCACATCAATGCACTTTCTGTCCCAACCGAATTATCTCGCCCTATTACAGGGCCCGTACACCGAATAATGTGGTAGACGAAATAGAGTACTGGTATGAACGGGGTCACCGACAATTCAACTTTGATGATGATAATTTCAATATGGTACGCGAAAGAGTTTTCAAAATATGCGATGAGATTGAACGGCGTGGACTAAAGAAGCTTTTTCTGCGCTGTTCAAATGGGATTCGCGCAGACCGGACCGACCACGAGATGCTGACCAGGATGTGGGAAGTTGGCTTCCGTTACCTGGCCTTTGGTGTGGATGGAGGCAATAACCGCATCCTGGGAATAGTCAAGAAGGGTGAGACAATTGAAACCATAGAGAGGGCTATTAAGATAGCCTGTGACATCGGGTATGGTGTGAAACTTCTTTTTGTCGTAGGCACACCCTACGAAACTCGAGAAGATGTAGAGGACAAAGTGCGTCTGAGCCGCAAGTACCCCATTCAAGAGGTGCATTTTTACAATACCATCCCCTATCCGGGCACGGAGATCTATGAGTGGGTGAAGGAGAATAAGTATTTCTTAAGGCCCCCCGAAAACTATTTGAATGACATCTCATGTCTAACTCGTGAACCCGTCTTTGAGACACCAGAACTACCGAAGGCCAGCCGCATTGAATTGTATAAATATCTTGATGGGGTGCGGCGGCAGATCCATCGTGAGGCACTGAGGCGCGCATTGAATCGAGGAAAGTGGCCCGGGTTGGTGGCGGGACAAGTTCTGGCTAACGGGTTAGTGGAAAGGCTGTTTTACCAAAGCGCTCTAGCGAGGAGGGTTATGGATAATTTGAGGTATCGGCTTGCGACAAGCAGGTAGAATAATACTTATTGAAAGGATGCCAAATGAAAATTCCGTTCGTGGACTTAAAAAGACAGTATTCGGACATTAAAGAGGAGGTATCGGAGAGAGTAGGTCACGCATTGCAAGGTATGCAACTATTCCTTGGCGAGAATGTCCAGTCCCTGGAAAAGGAGTTTGCTACCTATTGCGGTGTGCGCTTCGGGGTTGGTGTGGGTTCAGGGACCGACGCCCTTCACGTGGCATTGCGAGCCTGTGGGATTGGCCCTGGAGACGAGGTCATCACTGTATCCCACACATTCTTCGCTACAACTGGAGCTATTGCCCTCACGGGTGCAGTACCTATTTTTGTAGACGTAGACCCCGAGACATATTGTATGGACGCCTCCCAGGTAGTAGAAAAGATAACGCCCAGAACTAAAGCTTTATTGCCGGTACATTTATACGGACACCCGGTAGATATGCAGCCAATCTTAGATATTGCTGAGCGACACAAATTGTGGGTAATCGAAGATGCTTGTCAGTCTCATGGCGCTCAATACCACGGTAGGAAAATGGGCAGCTTGGGCCACATTGGCTGTTTTAGCTTCTATTTCACGAAGAACCTCGGTGCCTATGGTGAGGGAGGGATGGCGGTCACTAACGACCCGCATTTAGCGGAGACCCTCAGTTGTTTGCGTAACCATGGTTCTCGAAGCAAGTACGAACATCTACTGTTAGGAATAAACGGCCGGCTTGATGAAATCCAGGCGGCTATCCTACGTATCAAACTTCCCCTTCTGGATAAGTGTAATGCGAAGAGAAGGGAGGTGGCAGCAATATATTCGGCTTGTCTTCCTCCCACTGTCGTGAAGCCGGTAGAGCGGCCGGGATGTTACCATGTATACCACCTCTATGTCATACGGACGCCGTGGCGCGATGAATTGAAGGAATGGCTCGGCCAACGAGGGATTGAAACAGGCATACACTATCCTATCCCTGTTCACTGGCAGAAAGCATGTCAGAGCTACAGTAACGGACATAATCTGCCTGTCACTGAAAAAGCTGTCTCCGAAATTCTGTCGTTGCCGATGTACCCCGAGTTGAAAGCGGAAGAAGTGATATATATTTGCGATTGTATCAAAGAGTTCTTTGAAGCTAAAACCGCCAAGAAAAGCCGGGTTAGGAGGGAAAGCTTATGAATAAGTTGCGAAGCATCCTGGTTACAGGTGGCGCCGGCTTTGTGGGTAGCCATTTGATAGAACGACTTTTGTCCCGGGGCCGCATGATTGTTTGCCTGGACAATTTCACTAATGAGAGCTATTCCGCTGACTTCAAACGGCAAAATGTTGTCCTTTTCAGAGGGCAACCGAATTTCACTCTGATCGAAGGGGACCTAAGAAACCAGACCTTCTTGGATAAGGTGTTTTCTGAGCACCACTTTGAAAGCGTCGTTCACCTCGCAGGGATGGCTGGAGTAAGGCTCTCTGTGGAGAAGCCTTACCTATACGACGAATCAAACATATGGGCTACCATCAATTTACTTGAGGAGTGCCGGAAAACGCCTCCTGAGCATTTTGTTATCGCTTCCTCCTCCTCAGTGTACGGAAACGACAACCAGGTACCCTTTTGTGAAAACCAACTCCCACACCCCGTTTCCCCTTACGGAGCATCGAAAGCAGCGGCCGAGCTCTTCTGTCAGGCATACTATACGCTTTACGGCATCCCGTTGACAATTCTGCGCTTTTTCACCGTATACGGTCCCCGGCAAAGACCAGATATGGCCATTTATAAATTCACCCGTGCGATCACGAGAGGCGAACCTGTGCGCTTATTCGGAAACGGAGAATCCAGTAGAGATTATACATATGTCACTGATATTGTCGACGGAATTGAAAATAGTATGTCAGCCAGCGATAAGGGTTGTCAGATATTTAATCTTGGAAGTGGACGGCCGGTGACCTTGAAGCACTTGATTGAGACTATAGAAAGATGCGTGAACAAAAAGGCTAAGATCGAGTTTCTTCCCGAGCAACCGGGAGATGTTGATGTGACTCTGGCTGACATTTCTAAAGCTAAGAACATGCTTGGATACAACCCCCGTACAACCATAGAAGATGGTATTTCGTTCTTTGTGCAATGGTACCATTCAAATTATGACCAAATCAAAGGACTGTCGAGAAAGAGGAGTAGCACTGCACCCAGGATGATTGTTGGCCAGACGTCCATAAGGTAAAAAACATTGCGCAACTACGCTACCCAGATGCAAGCGTACAATAATAAAACATGGTCGCACCTATGTGTCAGTTTGTGGCCACCTCGCTGCACCATGGGTTTGTACACGACACTCATTCGATAGGTATGGTCTCTATTCTCACGAAAATAGAATCCCTCTGCATCCCCCTTACTAAGGCGGACTCAGGGGGATTTGAACCGCTCTCTTTAAGAAGTGCTATTTTCATCCTTCGTGGTGGCCTGCACAACTGGGCACGGACGATTCTTCTTTCATCCAGTCGAAAACAGATTGCCGTGTTTGCGAGGAACTACTACGGGGAGCACTAAATAGATTACATTGCTGCATAGCGGTATAAAGGCCAAAATGCAATCTATTTGATGCCCTCATTAGTAAGTGACAAAGTCCCGAGTAATCGGGACTTCTCGGTTTAGAGGTTCGCTAAAAAGGCAGGAGATTGCTTTGCTTCGCTCGCAACGACGATGGGATGTATCCGCATTTTCATTTTAGTGAGAATGGAGAGAGATGATTAGCTCCGCTTGCGGCCATATGTATTCGAGTGCTTATTTTTGACTGCTAAGATTCACCTGACATCATGGTTATTGCCTGTCATGTATAGGTAATTACACAAGTTCCGGTTGCATGGATGCACGGAGGTAGCTCCTGATCTCTGGTCCAACTTCGGGATGCCTTAGCGCCAGTGCTATGGTGGCTTTAAGCCACTCTATGGGAGTGCCGGCGTCGTACCTTGTCCCATCGAACTCTACGGCATAGATCTTTTCCCGGGAGAGAAGACGACGCAAGCCGTCCGTAAGCTGAATTTCCTGCCCTTTCCCTGGTGGAGTGACCTTTAATGCCTCGAAAATACTGGGTTGCAGAACGTATCTGCCTACGATGGCCAAATCTGATGGGGCTTGTTCGGGGGGTGGTTTCTCTACCAGATCCATTACCTGATACAAATGGTCCCCGATTTTGTTGGGGGTAATGATTCCATATCGTTTCGTTTCCTCATGTTGAACACGTTGCACTGCCAGAATGCAGCCGCCAAGCTCCTTATAGGCATCAAGTAGCTGGCTAATCACCGGATGTGTGGCCACAAAGATGTCGTCAGGAAGGAAGAGACCAAACGGTTCCTTACCAACTATTACTTCAGCCATTAGTACGGCATGACCCAAACCCAGTGGCTGCTTCTGTCTCACATAGACAATGTCGACCATATTGGAAAGATGGCAGACACATTCCAATAGCTTCATTTCACCCCGCTGTTGCAGGAGGTTTTCTAATTCGCCAGAACGATCAAAATAGTCTTCAATGGCCTGTTTGCCCTGCGATGTCACAAAGACCAAGTCGTGAAGCCCGGCAGCCAGGGCTTCTTCCACTGCGTATTGGATAATTGGCCTGTCTACCAGTGGCAGCATTTCTTTCGGCTGACTTTTGGTGATGGGCAAGAACCTGGTTCCACACCCTGCTGCCGGTACTACTGCTTTACGAACTTCCATGACTCCTCCCGCTAATTTGTTATCGCTTTTGGATGGCTGTCTATCCTGTATCCTGGAATAGTAAACAAGAATGTGCTGCCCTTTTCCAACCGGCTTTCTGCCCAGATACTTCCCCCGTAGTCTTCTACTATCGCTTTACAGATGTAGAGACCAATACCCATTCCCAGAACGAATGGAGAGTCGTTTTGCAGCCGGTGAAAAGGCTCGAATATCCTTTCAACTTCCTCTTCAGGGATTCCCACACCTTCGTCTTGTACCTTTATCAATGCAAAGGGCAGGTGCGGCAAACGAGTGGAATGTTTCAGAGAGCAGCCTGACAATCCGTCCAGTTTGTGAACATATTCCAGGGTGACTTCTATGACTCCACCGTTGGGTGAGTACTTGACGGCATTGCCTATTAAGTTCGTTAGCACCAGGCTTACCCTTTTCTCATCAAGATAGAATTTCGGCATGATCCTTGGTACCTTGGCCTTCAGAGTGTGGAGCGGCGCTTCGCACTTCATTTCCAGAGTTGTCGACTTGATCAGGGATGGAAGAGAAATGATATGGGGAAGGTCGCTACAGATACTTTGCCCTACCCGGTAGCACTCCAGAGAGTTTTGCACCAGCCGCGCTAATCTACGGGATATCCGTTCAATCCCGAGGATGTACTGCTGTTCCTGCTCGTGAGAGATTGGGCCAAGCGCTCCCTTAAGGGTTGAAATATAACTCTGTATGGTGCCCAAAGGGGATAGAAGCTCGTGAGATAAGATAGCCATTCCACTATAATCTATAGTCGCCGTGAAGGGCAAAGATGTACTCGCCCTTTGCGTAACAGAACCAGGTTCCCGGCCTGAAGGTATGGTAGTTTGGTAGTTATTTAATAACATATTAATACTCCTGTTGTCTTAGCGTGTTCAGGGTTCAGCAGTCAATCGGTAGCCGATGCCCCTTTCGGTCAGAATATACTTGGGATTCCTGGGGTCTTCTTCGATTTTTCGGCGCAAATAGAGAATATGAAGCTTGATATATTCCCTCTCATTGATATATGCAGGACCCCATACGCGAAGAAGCAGTTCTTTATGTCCAATTACTTTTTCCTGGTTGCGCGCTAAATAGCTTAACAATCGGAATTCAGTGGGTGAAAGCTTTACTTTTCGACCTTCAACCGATACTATATGCGTTCTCAGGTCAACACGCAGTCCATTACAGCTAAAGATACTCGGCTCATCTGTCTGCTTGTTCTTGTTGCGTTGAAGAACAGCTCTGATTCGAGCCACGAGTTCTCGATGATCAAGAGGCTTGGTGATATAGTCATCGGCTCCGAGTTCAAAACCCCGAACAATATCGCTTTTGTCGTTTTTACCGCTGACAATTATGATTGGGATATCACACGCTTCGCGAATACGCCGACAGGTCTCCCAACCATCCATTCCTGGAAGCATTAAGTCTAACAGGATCAGGACAGGCCGATAATTATATAGAAAGCGCACACCCTCCGCACCGGTAGCAGCTAATAGTGGTTCAAAACCCGCCTGAGCTAGCCAGTCTTTGTAGAGTGTCCTTGTTTCCAGATTGTCTTCTATTACCAAGATCCGTGTAACCATTTAACTTACCGCCTCTCTCTTGGTTCTTACTCCGTTCGAAGTAGACTTGTACGAGGTTGTTGGGCATTTTTTACTGTCGGTATCTCTAAGATAATCTATGTAAAGATTTGGTTTATGAAATATTTCTCCTTCGCCTTTTTTTAACCTCTTCCTAACTTTTTATCTTACTTCGAATATTTTAATGCAGTCGGGTGCAATTCCTGGTGCCTGAGGTCTCAATCATGGTTCCCAAACAGTACAAATTTGGTGGAACTTTCAAAATACTTTTAGTGATTGATAGCTTTAGCCACTCCATGAATAAGAATAGTTAATAGAATCATACAAAGACTAAGAGAGTTGTCTCCGGGATAAATATTTATTCTCGAGGCAATAAATACAGGTTGAAACAAAAGGTACCTGGTTGGTGCGTGTCAAAGGGAGTATTTTGTGGGTCATTCAGAATTGTTAAGGATAGTTTCAGTTTCATAATCTGGTTATTCAACTCTTGTTCAGGATTGGTGGTTAAACTATCGTTTAGTGCTGGTTTAATTGTAGGCTGCCCAGCTAAGAGTGACTATATTAGATGGGCAATAACACCTTGATACAACAGGGTGACACAAGGAAGGGGGGCCGGGCTCGAAGAGGCGGATCAGTGTTCTGATACAAAAATTCATTGCATGATCCTTGTAGTTTCTTGAATACATCACGGTAGCTGTATTACTTACCTCATATTGTAACGGTCTTCAGACTCAGGACACTGGTGATTAATTGCCTAAGTCAGCGTAAATGGATTCTTCGCTATGCGTAAAATGGTGTCATACTTTGTCACCCTGGGCGGAGCGAAGTGTTCTATGTTTGCCATATTACCGGACAAAACTTCGCAACTTAGCATTAACATTAATATGTAAGCAATGCTCCTTCGGTATGGTATCCATTTCCATATCATTGTGATAGGCCCTTAAAATATAGTGTCAGAGAAGGCATCGTGGTTGTGGCGAGATCAGTTGTCATCAAAACATTGTCTTATGAAGCGTATGCCTTGGGATTGGGCAAGTACCCAAATTCAGGAACACACAGGAATACTAGCGTCTGGACTGCGCTGAGGAGTAACAGGCATGTTAAGTGTTGACAAAGCCCAGGAGATTATCAATAACTTTCCAGTCGGAAGAGCAATAGATGAATCCTCTCGTTTGATTACAATACACCCAAGCCCGGATATGCTTACTATTGGGGCTGTTGCAAAACTTCTTAGTGTCCATGAGAACACAGTGAGGAATTGGAGCAAGAACGGAAAGCTACCTACTTTCCGCCTCGGCAAGCGAAGGGACCGCCGTTTCCGGCGGCAAGATATACTGAATTTGCTGGAGGCAGGGTAAAGAGAAAAACAATTCAATATCGGGTCGCGATCAAAATTCCTTGTTTAAATACGCAGTCGTCCGAAATCTCTGTTCCCCGTCTCGTCGTTTCTGGAAGTCTTCTTGGTAACAAATGTCAGGCTGTGTGAAAATTACGGATTTACTGGAATAATCAACGTTGAGGATGTGAAATATATTATGAGAAAAGGGGTGAGCAAAAACACCGTTGTCAAGATTTAGGCAAATAAAAGTTTTTAAGAAGGGAAATGTGAATTATGAAAAAAGCAGTTGCCATGATTCTTGCAGGCGGGCGGGGCA
>Ga0082335_1008653_pt1 | contig 11439 bp, 14 predicted proteins | sample Subgrocontami58m_FD_72375 | JGI IMG/M metagenome (GOLD analysis project Ga0082335, IMG submission 72375) | Subsurface groundwater microbial communities from S. Glens Falls, New York, USA - GMW37 contaminated, 5.8 m (SPADES assembly) (version 2) ...
GCCGACAGGGAACCGAGCCGATTGATGAGTCTCACCGTTACCCGGCGGCCACGCGACCATCAAGCTCCTGGAATACCTGATCGGCCGCCGCCAAGAGTTCCTGATCGGTTGGGAAGGGGTAGGGCATTTCGGCCGCGCGACGGAGCAGCGCCACCAAGACCTCGCGTTGGTCGGTCTCGGACAGCGCTTCGAACGATTCCAGCAGGTGGCGCGCCGCATCTCCCATAGGGAAATATTCTACTCCAGCCCGCCATCGCGCATTGCGCAGGAATCAAACCGCAACCCAAGCCGCGCCGAGCGGCGTCACGCTGCGCGAGGTTCGCAGCGGAGCGCGTTCTCGATCGGTGACCTCGCGGGGCCGGCCTTCACTGCGGCTCGATCTTCGCCAGCGTTACGAATCGCTCCCAGCGCTCGATGTCTTGCTTGATCAGCGCCGCCATCGACTCCGGTGTTCCGGGGAAAACGTCGGTGGCCACGTTCCGCAGGTACTGTCGGGTCTCCTCCGAGGCGTTGATCTGTCCGATCCAGCCGGCGAGCTTGTCGACGATGGGCTTGGGCGTTCCCGCGGGGACGACCACGCCCCACCAGGCACTGAGGTCGAACCCCGGAAAGCCCGACTCCGCCATGGTCGGAATGTCGGGCAGTGCGCTCGTGCGATTGGCCCCGGTCACCGCGAGCACGCGCACGAGCCCGGACCGCGCCTGGCCGATCATGAAGGTCGCGTCCCAGATCATGAAGTCCAACTGGCCTCCGACCAGATCGGTCACCGCCTGCGCCGCACCCTTGTAATTGATCATGACCGTCTTCAGGCCGGCCATCTCCTTGAAGATCGCGGCCGACACCTGGCCGGTGTTGTTGCCGATGGCGTAGGAGCCGCTTTCGCCCTTCTTCTTCAGCTCTTCGACCAGTTCGCCCATCGTTCTGATCGGGCTCTTGCCCGCCACCGCGATCATGAAATTCAGGCGCGCGATCGGCGCCACGGGCGTGAAGTCCTTGATCGGATCGTAGGGGAGCTTCTTGTAAAGATGCGCCGCGGCCGCGAGGTTCGCGGACGCCGGCGTGACGAGAATCGTGTAGCCGTCGTTCCTGGCGCGTGCGGCAGATTCGGTGCCTATGAGACCCTGCGCGCCGGCCTTGTTCTCGACGATCACCGGCTTGCCGGCGAGCTTGGCGATCCGGCTGCTGTAATAGCGCACCAGGATGTCGGCGCCGGAGCCGGCGGGATAGGCGCAGATCGCGTGGATTTCGCGCGCCGGGTATTCCTGCGCCGCCGCCGGCAATGCAATCCAGGCGATCAGCAACGCCGCGGCGATCGCCCGCGCCGCGTGTCTTCCGGACCCCGCATTCGATCGGTACATGGTGTCTCCTCCTCCAGGAATAGATGCTTGCACTCTACGCGCAGGGTCGGCCGCGTCAATGATTGCCATGTTGCACTGCAATCGCGCCGGCTCGCCCGATGCGCCGGCTGCGCGCTCGCGGACATCTTTGACTTTCGTCACAGCGCCCGCCTGGGGCAGGTGTCTGATATTGATTGCTTCGTAATGTGCGGTTCACGGCTGCTCGAGCTGAGGTGGCGCATGGAAGCGATGCAAGCGGCCAACGTGTTCTCCTTCCTGGCCATCCCCGGAATGCCTGCGGCGATGACGCCGCTGTTCTACGGCGTGCGCTCGATCATGGCGCATGACGACGCCGTTCCGCACCACAGAGCCGATGCTCCTGCGAGTCGGAATTCACGAAGTGCGCTGACCGCGACGCACCGCGGCAACGCCCAGCCAGTCGGAGGAGGATCATGGAAACGAAAGCGTCGGACGCATCCAAGGTGCAATGCGAACTTTGCATGAAGCTGATACCGCGATCGGAGGCAAAGAGCGCCGAGGCCGTCGATTACGTCGTGTATTTCTGCGGACTCGAATGCTACGAGCAATGGGCGACGCAGCGCCGCACGGATGAGCTTGCGGCCGGAGCCGACTGACGTTCTGCGGGAAGGAGGTGCCGAAATGGTCGAAACCCTGAGACGGACGGACGTCGAACTGGTGCCATGCGAGGTCTGCCTGAAAGAGATACCGAAGTCCGAAGCGCAAAGCGCGGAAGCGCAGGACTACGTGGCCTATTTCTGCGGACTGCAATGCTATGCGGAGTGGGCGGCAGAGCAGATCAAGGAAAAGACGCAGGAGGCCGGGGAACCGTAGCGCGAAGGACTCTCGCCGCCATTCGGCGGGCGTGCGTCTGCTATTGCCAGTTCTGGCAAGCCATCTTCACGCTTTGCCTTGCCGGGCAAGGCTCTCCGCTTCATATTGTTTGACATTTCCGACGCCGGCCGGCGCCTTGCGCGAGCTCCACACCGGGATCGCGGATCGAGGCACAATGGGCGGGAGCAGCGCAGAGCGGAGAGGGCCGTGGGCGATTCCTGGCGCGCGACGAACGTCGTCATCATGGGCGCCGCGGGGCGCGACTTCCACAACTTCAACATGGTGTACAGGGACGACCCCGCGTTCGAGGTGGTCGCGTTCACCGCCGCGCAGATCCCCGGCATCGAGGACCGGCGCTACCCGGCCGCGCTCGCCGGGCCGCACTATCCGCGGGGCATCCCGATCGTCCCCGAGAGCGAGCTCGAGGCGCTCGTCGCGCGCGAGCGCGTCGACCTCGTGGTGTTCGCCTACAGCGACCTCGCGCACTCCGAGGTGATGCACCGCGCCTCGCGCGCGCTCGCAGCGGGCGCCGACTTCGCGCTGCTCGGGCCGCGGCGCACGATGATCGAGGCGCGCGTTCCGGTGATCGCGGTCTCGGCGGTGCGCACCGGCTGCGGCAAGTCGCCCACCGCGCGCTGGTTGTCGCAGAGGCTGCGCGGGCGGAATCTGCGCGCGGCGGTCATCCGCCACCCCATGCCCTACGGCGACCTCGAGCGCGAGGCGGTGCAGCGCTTCGAGACGCGCGCCGACCTCGACGCGGCCGGCTGCACCGTCGAGGAGCGCGAGGAATACGAGCCTCACCTCGCCGCGGGCAACGTCGTCTATGCGGGCGTGGACTACGCGCGCGTCGTCGCGCTCGCCGAGCGCGAGTGCCGGCTGATCCTCTGGGACGGCGGCAACAACGACTTTCCGTTCGTCCGGCCGGACCTGCACATCGTGCTCGTCGATCCGCTGCGCCCCGGGCACGAGACCGCCTACCATCCCGGCGAGGCGGTGCTGCGCATGGCCGGGGTGGTGGTGGTGTCGAAGACCGACGCGGCGCATCCCGCCGACGTCGAGCGCGTGATCGCGAACGTGCGCAGCGCGAATCCGCGCGCCGCGCTGGTGCGCGCCGCGCTTGCGATCCGGCTGGATGACGCAGGCGCGGTGCGGGGCCGGCGCGTGCTCGTCGTCGAGGACGGCCCCACGGTCACGCACGGCGACATGCCCTGGGGCGCGGGCTATCTCGCTGCGACGCAGGCGGGCGCGCGAACGATCGTCGATCCGCGCCATTTCGCCGCGCCGCGGATCGCGGCGGTGTACGCGCAGTATCCGCACATCGGCCCGGTGCTGCCGGCCGAGGGCTATTCCGCGGCGCAGCTCGAAGCGCTGCGCGACACCATCAACGCAACCGACGCGGAGGTCGTCGTCGCAGCGACGCCGATCGATCTCGCGGCGCTGATCCGCATCGACAAGCCCGTGGTGCGCGCGCGCTACGAGTTCGCCGAGGTCGAATCACCGGGCCTCGCCGGCGAGCTGGACCGGTTCCTGTCCACCTGCAAGGCGTTAATGGCCCCTTAAGCTTCGATCGCTACGCTGTGCATCGTCGAACACCCTGTTGGAGGAAGCGATGCACGGAAAATCGATTGCGTTCGCCGCCGCGCTGCTCGCCGCGCGGCTCGCCATAGCCGGCACGCCGGCCGAGATCCAGTCGGCGCTCGAGGCCGAAGCGCGCAGGACCGTTCCCGGGTTCGCGGGGTTCTCCGCCCAGCGCGGCGAGCGGTTCTTCAAGTCCACCCACGCGAACGACTGGAGCTGCGCCTCCTGCCACACGCAGAATCCGCGCGCGGCGGGCCGGCACGCCAACACCGGCAAGTCGATCGCGCCGCTTGCGCCCGGCGCCGACCCGCAGCGATTCACCGATGCCGGCAAGGTGGACAAGTGGTTCCGCCGCAACTGCAACGACGTGCTCGGGCGCGCCTGTTCGCCCGCCGAGAAGGGCGACGTGCTCGCCTACCTGCTGTCGCTGGGAAAATAGGAGATGCCCATGGACGTCCGCACCCTGACCGCCGCGGCCGCGATCGCGATCGCGCTCATCACGCTCATCAAGTACTCGATCCCCGCCGGCGCCGCGGAGTCCCGCCACGCTGCGGGAAACGACCGCTGGCAGGCCGAGTGCGCGAGCTGTCACATCGCCTACCCGCCGCAATTCCTGCCGGCCGTGTCGTGGCAACGCCTCATGGCGGGGCTGGACAGGCATTTCGGCACTGACGCGAGCGTCGAAGCGGTCGCCGCCGCGGAGATCAGCCGCTTCCTCGAGACGAACGCGGCGCGCGGAAAGCGCGCCCGGCAGGGTGAGGGAACGCTGCGCATCACCGAGACGACATGGTTCGCCCGCAAGCACAACGAAGTCCCGGCGCACACCTGGAGCCGGCCCGAGGTGCGCAGCGCGGCGAACTGCTCCGCCTGCCACAGCCTGGCCGAACGCGGCGACTTCGACGAACGCAACGTTCGCATCCCGAGGTGACGGCCATGGCGCGCAAGATCCTGGTGTGGGACCTGCCGACGCGGGCGTTCCACTGGCTGCTGGCGCTCTCCTTCGCCGGCGCGTTTCTCACCGCGGAATCCGAGCGCCTGCGCAGCGTGCACGTGACCCTGGGCTACACCATGCTCGGCCTGATCGCGTTCCGCCTGCTGTGGGGCCTCGTCGGCACGCGCTATGCGCGCTTCGGATCGTTCGCGTTCGGCCCGCGCCGCGTGCTCGCCTATCTGGGCTCGGTGCTGCGCGGCGGCCCCGAGCACCACGTCGGCCACAATCCCGCCGGAAGCTGGGCCATCTACGCGCTGCTCGCGCTCGGCCTCGCCGCGGGCGCATCGGGCGTCCTCGCCTACAACGACATCGGCGGACACTGGATCGAGGAATCGCACGAAGCGCTGGCGAGCGCCATGCTCGCGATGGTCGTCGTGCACCTGTTCGGCGTCGCGGTGAGCAGCCTGATCCACGGCGAGAACCTCGCCCGCGCGATGCTCGACGGCCGCAAGCGCGGCACGGCGCAGCAGGCCGCGCGCGGGCCGCGCACCGCCGTCGCTGTCGCGCTCTTCGCGGCCGTGCTAGCCTTCTGGGTGGGGCAGGCGACGGATCGTTCCCCGGATGCCGTCCGGATTGCCAAGAACCACGATGACTCCCACGATGACTAGCGCCCTGTCGGAGTAAATGCGCATCCTGCTCGTCGAAGACGATCCCCTGCTCGGCGACGGCATGCAGGCCGGCCTCAAGCAGGCCGGCTTCGGCGTCGACTGGGTGCGCGACGGCGCGGCTGCCGAGCTTGCGCTCAAGACCGGAACCTATGCGGGCATGGTGCTCGACCTCGGCCTGCCGCGGCTGCAGGGCATGGCGCTGCTCGCGCGTCTGCGCGCCGCCGGAAACCGGCTGCCGGTGCTGATCGCCACCGCGCGCGACGCGGTCGAGGACCGCATCCGCGGGCTGGACGCGGGCGCGGACGACTACGTGGTCAAGCCCTTCGACCTGAGCGAGCTCGCCGCCAGGCTGCGCGCGATCCTGCGCCGCTCGGCCGGCGAGGCCGCGCCCGTGCTCGCGATCGGCGAGCTGGCGCTCGACCCGGGTGCGCGCACGGTCAGCCATCGCGGCAAGCCCGTCGAGCTTGCGCAGCGCGAGTTCACGCTGCTGCACGAGCTGATGCTGAACGCGGGACGCGTGCTGACGCGCGAGCAGTTGCAGGAACGCGTCTACGCCTGGGGCGAGGAAATCGAGAGCAACGCCATCGAGGTCCACGTGCATCACCTGCGCCGCAAGCTCGCCCCGGAACTCATCCGCACCGTGCGCGGCGTGGGCTACCTGATGCCGCGGCCCGAGCGTGACTGAGCGCGCCTCCGACGACAGGCAGGCGCGCAGGCCGTCGCTGCGCGGCCGGCTGCTCGCGCTGTTGCTCGCCGGCGTCGCCGCCGCGTGGCTCGCCGCCGCGGCGACCGGCTATCACGACGCGCAGAAGGAAATCAACGAGCTCCTGGACGCCCATCTCGCCCAGTCGGCCTCGTTGCTGGTCGCCCAGGCCGACCTGGAAATGGAGGAAGTCGACACCGATCAGCTGCCGATGACGCCGCACTACTCGCTCAAGGTCGCCTTCCAGATCTGGGAGCGCGGCGGAGTGCTGCGGCTGCGCTCTGCCAGCGCCCCCGCGGAGCGCCTATCCAGGGTCGAGCGCGGATTCAGCGACGTGGAAGTGCAAGGCAAGGCCTGGCGCGTCTACAGCACCTGGGACTCGCGGCGCCAGCACCTGGTGCAGGTCGCGGAGGAGCGGCGCCCGCGCGACGAGATCGCCGAGGACATCGCCGAGCACCTGCTCGCGCCGCTCGCGATCGCGCTGCCGGTGCTGGGGATCTTCCTGTGGCTCGCCGTCACCCGTGCGGTCCGGCCGTTGAAGCGCCTGGGCAAGGAGGTGGCCGGGCGCGCCCCGGACAACCTGTCGCCGCTTTCGAGCGGCGACGCGCCGTCCGAAGTCGCGCCGCTGCTGGACAACCTGAATTTCCTGTTCGAGCGCGTCAGCAGGCTCATGGAAAGCGAGCGGCGCTTCACCGCCGACGCCGCGCACGAGCTGCGCACGCCGCTGGCGGCGGTGAAGGCGCAGGCGCAGGTCGCGCGCGCCTCCGCGCAGGTCGCGGAGCGGCAGCACGCCCTGGACAACGTGATCCTCGGCTGCGACCGCGCCACGCGGCTGGTCGAGCAGTTGCTCACCCTCGCGCGACTCGAGCCGGCGGAGCTGCAGGCGAGGCGCGTGCCCTGCGATCTCGCGGCAATCGCGCGCGAAGTGGCCGCGGCGCTGGCGCCCTCCGCGCTCGCGAAGGGGATCGAGATCGAGCTGGATGCACCGGCGCCGGTCGAGGTGTCCGGCACGCCCGAGCTGCTGCGGGTGCTGGTGCGCAACCTCGTCGACAACGCGGTGCGCTACAGTCCGGCGAGCAGCGTCGTGAGCGTGCGCCTGGATTCGCGCGCCGCGCGGATCACGGTGCTCGACCGCGGCCCGGGCGTTCCCGCGGAGGAGCGCGCGAACCTCGGCCGGCGATTCCACAGGGTGCTCGGCAGCGGGGAGAGCGGCAGCGGCCTCGGCCTTTCGATCGTCAAACGCATCGCCGAATTGCACGATGCGCGCGTCGAGTTCGGAGAAGGCGAGCACGGCCGCGGACTGCGCGTCAGCGTCGCCTTCGCCGGCTGACGATGTCATTCCGAGCGCAGCGAGGAATCTGCTTTATTGAATCTTCGAAGAAGCAGATTCCTCGGCCGTTGGCCTCGGAATGACCAGACTACCTCAGGCCCAGACGATGTTGTCGGCCGACAGGTGCGCGACGTCCACCCCGACCAGCGTGATGGAATTGCCGTGTCCCATGTCGATAGTCACATCGCTTCCCGACACGCTGGCATGCCGCACCAGGCTGTCGACGTCGGTGATGTCCGATCCGTTCAATCCACGGTCGATCTGAAGCTTGTCGCCCTGCGCGTGGAAGTTGAAGATGAGGTCGTGACCGTTGTCGGCATGGACCGCGAAGGTGTTCGTCGCGGCTGCATTCGCGCCGGCGGGGGCCGCGTCGACCAGGGAGATCAGGTCGGCGAACCGGCCGTCGCTGCGGATCAGGTGGCCGACTTCCGCATGCGACTGGAAGAAGTCGTGGAGCTCGAGCGTCGTTGCGCCGCCGGCAACGAGGATATCGTCGCCCGCCCCGCCGTCGACGGTGTTGGCGCCGTGGTCGGTCTGGCCGCCGGCGATCAGAATGTCGTCGCCGTCGCCGCCTTCGAGCGCGTCGCTGCCGTCGCTGCCGTCCAGCACGTCGTTGTGCTGCCCGCCGTAGAGGTGGTCGTCCGACGAGTCGCCGCTGAGCACCGCATTGCCGGTGCCCGACGCGTGCAGCTCGTGATGGCCCGGCGATACGGACTGGTGATCTTCCGTCTCCGCCACCGGCGCGCCCGCAGCGGCGGCGTGCTCGACTTCCTGGTGCTGCACTTCGGTGTCCTGCACTTCGGTGTGTTCCACCTCGGTTTGCTGCGCTTCACTCACATCGTGCTGGCTGTCGTTACTCATGTCTTGGATTCCCGGTTGATTTCTAGGACTGACCCCTCTGCCGTCGCGGGAGCCATCTGATGCGGCTCCTTGCGACACGGTTGCATGATGGGCATTGAACCTTAACGCACCCTTAAGGGTGCGGTATCAAGCACGGGAAAGCGGCACTTTGTCACATTACTCCGACGGAAACGCCGCGCAGGACGGCCATCGGGCCGGCGCGCCGCACGAGCGCCATCTGTTCGGCGTCGCGCACGAACAGCGAGCCCGCGAAGCCCAGCGCATTGACCGAGATCGAACCGAAGCGTTCCCGCGAACGCGGCGCGAGCAGCATCCAGCGACGCGTGAGCAGCAGGTTGTAGGGGGCCGACTGGCGCTCTTCCCCGTGAACGCGAACCGATTCGATTCCGGCCGCGGCCATCAGCTCGAGATAGAGCGCGCGCAGCCGCTCCCCGACGTCCCCGGCATCGAGCCACGCGGGCTCCATCCACGCGAAGGCGTGCGCAAACGCGAGGCCCGGAACGCGCGTGACCCCGGTCCGGCCGAGCGCGTGGGCGAACAGCGCTTCCATGGGCAGCGGCAGGCCCGTGCGCGCGAGCGGCAGCGGCACGAGCTGCAGGTGCTTGTGCGGCTGGCTCGCGCCCGCGACGACCCCGCCATTGTAGAAGCCCAGCGAATCGAGCTCGCCCATGCACGCGGCGAGCGCGGCGAAATCGGCGCCATCGAGCAGCGTCTCCTGGTGCACGAAGCGGCGCGTGACGAGGAGCAGGTGGTTCTCGATGACGTTGAACTTGTTGAGCAGCGCGAAGTGCGTATCCGAAACCTCGGCGACGAACAGGTCGGGCTCGTGCGGCAGGAACGGGTTCGCCGGTGCGGCTTCGCTGCGCCGCTCGCCCGCGTCGCGCTTGCGCGCGAGGCTCGACACGCGGCGAACGACGAAATCAACGCCCTCGTCCGGAACGATTTCCTCGTCGGTCTCGATGGTCAGCATCGCCCCGCACGCAAGCGCGTGCCGCGAGCGCTCGACGAGCGCGCCCCGGAGCGTGCCGGGCCGCAGCAGCAGGCGTGGATCGCGCATTCGGGAGGCCCGTGGCGAAGGGGAGGCCGTTGGCCAGGCGCCGGCCGCGCGGCCTACGACGTTCCCGCGCCGAGCGCGGCCTGTTCGGACCCGGCCGCGTCGGCGCCGCCCAGCCACTTCGCGAGCAGCGCGTGCAGCATCGTCTGCCTGTACGGCTTGGTCAGGTAGTCATCCATCCCCGCGACGAGGCAACGCTCGCGATCGCCCTCGACGGCGCCCGCCGTCACGGCGACGATCGGCAGGCGGCGCGTGCCCTGCGCGCCCGACGCCTCGGCGGCGCGAATGCGCCGGGTGGCATCGAAGCCGTCCATCTCGGGCATCTGGCAGTCCATCAGAACCAGGTCGAAAGCCTCCCCGGAGACGGCCTCGAGCGCCTTCAGGCCGTTTTCCGCGACGCTGACCCGCAGCCCGAACGATTCGAGCGCGGCCCGGGCCACCTCGCGATTGACGACATTGTCCTCGACCAGCAGCACGTGGCCGCGCAGGGGCGCGAGGCTGCGGCGCTCGGTCGAATCTTCGATGCGCACGCCGGCCTCGAACGGAATGTCGAACCGGAATGTCGAACCGGCGCCCGGCGCGCTCTCCACGACGAGCGTTCCGCCCATCAGCTCGATCAACTGCCTCGAGATCGTCAGCCCGAGACCGGTGCCGCCGTATTTCCGGCTGTGCGAGGCGTCGGCCTGCACGAAGGCGTCGAATATCCGCGACTGGACCTCCGGCGCGATGCCGATGCCGGTGTCCCGGACCGAGATGCGCAGCCAGTGCCGTGCCTCGTCCTTTGGCGGCGCCGGGTCCACTCCGATCGCGACGCTGCCCCGCTCGGTGAACTTGATGGCGTTTCCGACCAGGTTGTTGAGGACCTGGCGCAGCCTGACCACGTCGCCGCACAAAATATCGGGCACGGCCTCGCCGATGAACGCATCCAGTTCGATCCCCTTCCTGCCGGCCCTCTCGCGGAAGGACGCGACGATATCGGCGACAGTGTGCCGCAACGCGAAATCGGACGCATCGATCTCGAGCCTTCCGGCCTCGATCTTGGACAGGTCGAGGATGTCGTTGATGATGTCGAGCAGGTTCTCGCCCGAATGGTGCAGCGACTCCAGATAGCGGCGCTGCAGCCCCGACAGCGGCGTGTCGAGCAGCACCTCGGCCATCCCCAGCACGCCGTTCATCGGCGTGCGGATCTCGTGGCTCATGTTGGCGAGGAACTGCGACTTGGCCCGGTTCGCGGCCTCGGCCGATTCCCTGGCATGCTCGCGCTCTTCAGCGACCGCGGTGATCTCCAGCCGCAGCCGGATCGAGTCGATGGTCATGCGTTGATAGCGGCGCGCGTTGGACAGCACGATATACAGGAACAGTCCGACCCCGATGCCCAGAACGCGCTGATCCGCGTTGTCGGACAGCAGATGCTGCACCGTGAACGGCAGCAGCGTGGGAACCGCCAGCGTGGTGTAGGACAGAAAGTATTGCGCCAGCGTGAACATGCCGCTCGCGGCGACGCCGACCAGGAACATGCCCATGATGACCTGCGACGGATGCCCGATCGGCGGGAACAGCAGCAAGCCGAAGGCACCCCACGCGCAGCCGGCGGCCAGGGTCCCGAGCACGAACCACGTGGCCCACGGCCTGGCCTCCTCCGGCGCAGGCGCCTTTCGCCGATAGCTCAGGATCAGAAGATAGCGGCCGAGCGTGATCAGGTGAATCAAGCCGTACCACGTAAGCAGCACGACGCGCGGGCTCAATGACCAGGCGACGAAAAGCACCAGGTTGGCGCCGGCGATCGTGATCGCCAGGGTGAAAGGCGTGAGCCCGTAGACGATCGCCACCTGCTCGGCGAAAACGGCTTGAGTCAGGTCGCGTCCTGACGGCGGGCGTGCCACGAGGCGATGCTCCTTTGTTTTGACCCGAAGCGGACCTGCCATGTGGCGGTTCTCCGCGCACGCCTTATATCGGCCGCCGGCCGGAAAACTTGACCTCCGGCGCGGGTTCCGCGCCGCGCCTTTCGCGCGCCTTGTCGAGGAATTCGAGCAGGATGGGCGCGCTGTCCAGCAGGCGGGAGGGTTCGCCCTGGTGGAATTCCGGGTGCCATTGCAGCCCGACCACGTGGCTCGAGCCGGTCCAG
>Ga0082335_1008654_pt1 | contig 11437 bp, 9 predicted proteins | sample Subgrocontami58m_FD_72375 | JGI IMG/M metagenome (GOLD analysis project Ga0082335, IMG submission 72375) | Subsurface groundwater microbial communities from S. Glens Falls, New York, USA - GMW37 contaminated, 5.8 m (SPADES assembly) (version 2) ...
ACGCGCGAGGCCTTACCCAGGACTTTGGAGTAGTAGCCGTGTTTGCGGGCGTTCTGGTTGCCGCGCGGGGCGCCTCCGGGCATGATGACCTCCTTGTTCGGACGTTCCGGAAACCTGAAGCTCGAAATCCGAAATGCCAGACATGTCCAAAGCTCCAACTTTGTCTTTGCAAAGTGTCCGAAGGACCGAAGCAAACCGTGCCGCGCGTAAAGTACGGATTGCTTCGCCTATGTTCATACGGGATTCCCACGGGTCACGCGAAGTCTCTCAATGACAGCCCACGGGTTCGATCCTGCCTGAAAGCGTACGCTGCGGGTGCGGCGCGGGTCAATGGGGTTTTGTCGCGCCGGTTGCGGAATAGCGATTAGCTTATAGCGATTAGCTTATAGCGATTAGCTTATAGCGATTAGCGATTGGCAATTAGCGATTGGCAATTAGCGATTGGCTTATAGCGATTGGCTTATAGCGATTGGCTTATAGCGATTGGCTTATAGCGATTAGCTTATAGCGATTAGCGATTGGCAATTAGCGATTGGCAATTAGCGATTGGCAATTAGCGATTGGCAATTAGCGATTGGCAATTAGCGATTAGCTGCCAGCTAACAGCTACCAGCCAACAGCTATCGGTCCCCCCTTGCATCCTGACCGAGAGAGCCTTATTATGGGCGGTACCATTAGTGCGTTGCTGTCCAACGGCTCATACACCGTATTCGAAACCGATACACAGCGGGTGATCACTATAACGAGAATGTTCAGCAAGTAAGTCGGGGCGACTTAACGGACAGATGGATTCAGACGAATGAGCACAGATACCACCTTAATCACGAACGAAGGTGACAAGAATCTCAAAGAGCGGTTCAGGGTGCTGCTGGGGATACCAGGTTTTTCGATGTGCTTGTCGGGCACTTCTACACCAGCGGATTCAATGCCCTGTACAAATCCCTTGAAACCACCGAACACATCAGGTGAAGACACTGGTCAAGGTACTGGCGGGACAAGCCGACCCGCTGAGAATCCTGGGCATACTCAAGACGAATGTGCCCGCGGCCTTTTTCAAAGGCACACTGGCTGAGGGCGCGGCACAAATTGCCGGGCTGCGTGAAGTCATATTGTCTGAATATTTGGTGGGTGAATGAGCATGGCAGAAGCTCCGAATAACTACGCCTTCATTGACAGCCAGAATCTCAATCTGTCGATCCGTCATCAGGGGTGGAAACTGGATTTTGGTAAATTACGGCTCTACCTTCGCGAAAAATACGCGGTGACAAATGCTTTCCTGTTCATCGGGTACGTATATGAGAATCAAAGACTATATACTGCCTTGCAAAGGGACGGTTACATTCTGATTTTTAAACCCACGCTCACTTTGCCGGACGGGAGTGTCAAAGGCAACGTTGATGCCGAGCTAGTGCTTCACACAATGATTGAGTACGGCAACTATGACAGGGCCTTGATTGTCACCGGCGACGGCGATTTCTACTGCCTCGTGGACCATCTGCTAAAGAACGACAAGTTGCTGAAGCTGATTATTCCAGACAAGAATAGGTTTTCGTCGTTGTTGAGAAGAATGATGCCGCACATTGTATTCATGAACAACCTGAGGGACAAGCTGGAATACAACAGAGCCTAACAAAAAAGAGAGGCATTGCCGTGGGACTTACCCCGCGGATTGGCCTCTCATCGTGATGCTAACACGAGATTATCATGTCGGAACCGACTTGTCAAAAGAGGTTGATGTGGATAAGCAGGCAGCCGGCAAACTAATCAGGGAAACGTTGGAAACCCCTTTTGACCGCGAACGGTACGCCAGGTTCACGCGTAATCTCTTCAAGTCCTACGAGCCGAAAACCTTTAACCTGTCCGGCAACAACGTACGCGACTCATTCGAGGACTACATACAGTCGTACGAACGCCTGCTCCCTCGCCCCGCCCCTTGAGATTGCAGGGCGTTTGCCTTCTCGCCCCTTGCGGGAGAGAACAAAAGAGAGGGGTGTCTCTCGACAAGAAGGATCTGCCCCGCTCCGAAATATCCCCTTGCCCATGCCCCGTTTCTGTCATTGCGATGGGCCTCCCGAAGCAATCCGTGCCCCTGACTTTGCCGAAATATCCCCTCTCCCCGCCGCGGGAGAGGGCTAGGGGGTACCTTACTTCTTCTCAGTATACCCCCCGGCCCCCCTCTTGCATCCCGCGCCGAATGGCCTTATTATGGGGCACTGCCCGAAAGGACTAGTCGCGCAGTCCAGAAGAGCCAAAGAAGAGAAGAACTTGTCCGACGTCATCATAGAAAACCCCATACTGAACACCCCGTTCGCCGAGCCCACGCGTCATTTCCGTTTCTCCGACGAAGGTATAACGAGCGAGGTTGTTGAATCCAGGCGAACCAGTTCATATTTCGTCCCCATCGCCAAGCCAAAGAAGAAGGGCAAACAGCTTGCCTTCGACACTGAATGGACTAAGGACCGTATACAGGAAAACGACTTCATCAACCGCATCAGGGGCAGGGTTTCCCTGTGGCGGAAGGGCAACTACGAAGGCATAACCCGCACCTCCCGCCGCCTGCTGGAATACTGGACCGAGCCGCAGCGGGAGAAGAAGCTGTTCTACTGCCAGATCGAAGCGCTTGAAACAGTCATCTACCTCGCTGAGGTGGCGAACAAGTACGGCGACTCATGGATTGAAAACAGCCTCAGGGAATTTAACGCGGATGCGAACCCGGAGCTTTACCGCATCGCCCTGAAGATGGCGACCGGCAGCGGCAAGACCGTCGTCATGGCCATGCTCATCGCCTGGCAGGTGCTGAACAAACAGGCCAGCCCGCAGGATGCCCGTTTCACCGACGCCTTTCTCATCGTGACGCCGGGGATAACTATCCGCGACCGCCTGCGTGTCCTGCTTCCCAACGACCCCAACAACTACTACCAGCAGCGCGATATTCTTCCCGTCGACTGGAAGGAAGACCTGGGCAAGGCGAAGATAATCATAACTAACTTTCACGCCTTCAAGCCTCGCGAACTTATCAGCGCCGGCAAACTGACCAGGAGCATGCTCTCTGGCGGGGTACAGAACGGCGCATTCAAGGAAACGCCTGACAAGATTGTGCGTCGGGTCTGCCGCGAATTGGGAACAAAGAAGAATATCGTCGTCATCAACGACGAGGCTCATCACTGCTACCGCAGGCGGGCGGTGGAAGAGGACATTAAACTCACGGGCGATGAACGCAAAGAGGCGGAGAACAGGGAAGAAGAAGCACGCATCTGGATATCCGGCCTGGAGGCGGTCAAGTCAAAGATCGGCGTCAAAGCCGTCTATGACCTTTCGGCGACGCCATTCTTCCTGCGTGGTTCGGGGTATGACGAAGGTCTACTTTTCCCCTGGGTGGTCTGCGACTTCTCCCTTATCGACGCAATAGAGTCAGGCATAGTCAAGGTGCCACGCGTGCCGGTGTCCGATGATTCGATGACGGGCACTATGCCCACATACAGGAACATATGGGCACTGATAAGGGACCATCTGCCGAAGAAGGGTCGAGGCACCAGCGATGTTAGCGGCGGAGAGCCCAAGCTGCCCGTTGAGCTGGAAGGCGCTTTACTCAGTCTGTATGGCAACTACGAAAAGTACTACCGCAAGTGGGAGGAGAACACCGAGGCCCGCGCAAAAGGCCTGACCCCGCCGGTATTCATCGTCGTCTGCAATAACACCAATGTGTCAAAGCTGGTCTACGACTGGGTATCCGGCTGGGAGAAGCAACTTTCCGGAGACAACACCGTCGTTGTTCCCGGCAACCTGCCCATATTCCGGAATTGCGACGAAACCGGCAACTGGTTATCCGTTCCCAACACTATCCTCATCGACAGCGAGCAACTGGAATCGGGCGAGTCCATGAGCAAGGAGTTTAAGAAGATGGCCGCCCTTGCCATCAACGACTTCAAGCGGGAATATGCCATACGGTTTCCGGGCAGGGATGTCGAGAAGCTGACAGATGAAGACCTGCTGCGCGAGGCCATGAATACCGTTGGCAAACCGGGGAAGCTCGGCGAAAACGTAAAGTGTGTGATATCGGTCTCCATGCTGACCGAAGGCTGGGACGCGAACACTGTAACCCACATCATGGGGGTCCGCGCCTTCGGCACTCAATTGCTCTGCGAGCAGGTGGTAGGCCGCGGCTTGCGCCGTATGAGCTACGCCACGAACGACAACGGTTTCTTCAATCCCGAATACGCCGAAGTTTACGGTGTTCCATTCTCCTTCATCCCATGCTCAGGGTCGTCGTCCGACCCGAAACCGGGGCCGAACCCGACGCGTGTCCGCGCCCTCGCTGACCGGATCGCCTGCGAGATGACCTTTCCCAAGCTCACCGGTTACCGCTACGAGTTACCCGCCGAAAAGCTGGCGGCGACGTTCACCGAGGACTCTAAAATGTCCGTTTCTACCTCCGATATACCGACAAAGACGGAGAACGCACCGATAATTGGGGAGACTTCTTCGCATACCCTGTATGCCTTGGAAAAGCGCAGGGAACAGGAAATAGCCTTCCTCCTTGCCAAGCTGGTATTAGACAAGTACTTCCGCGATGACCAGGGCCACGACAGGCCGTGGTTGTTCCCCCAGCTTGCAGACATTTCCCGGCAATGGCTGAAGAAATGCGTCACGTACAAGGACAACACTTATCCACAACTGCTTTTGTTGCTTCAGCTTGCCAACAGAGCGGCTGACCATATATACAAGTCAATCGTCGCCTCGAACGATGGCCCCATGTACCTGAAGCCGATAACACAGCCTTACGACTTCATTGGCTCCACACGCTACGTTGATTTCGATACTACCCGGCCCGTTTACGCCACCCGCCCGGACAAGTGCCAGGTGTCGCATGTGGTGGCCGACACAGAATCCTGGGAGCAAAAGATGGCACAGGTCCTCGAAGATATGGAAGAAGTCGTCTCCTACGTGAAGAACTTCAATCTCGGCTTCACAATTCCTTACGCTCTGGACGGCGAAGATAGGAACTATTTCCCGGACTTCATCGTGCGCCTGCGCGACGGCCAGGAGGACCTTCTGAACCTCATTGTTGAGGTGACCGGCGAACGCAAGAAGGACAAGGTTGCCAAGGTTTCTACCGCCCGAAACCTGTGGATACCCGCGGTCAACAACCACGGCGGGTTCGGCAGGTGGGCATTCCTGGAAATAGTCGACCCCTGGGACGCCAAGAACACGATTCGCGGATTTGCCAAAGGCTTGGTACCTAAGTGAAAGAGCAACCATACGATGTAATCGGCGATTGGTCCCAAATGAAGCTGGATATCATTAGAGAGTACGACGACAAATACACAACTATCCTGGCAAGACAACGGAACCCTTCGTTCACGTTCATGTATATCGACGCTTTTGCCGGTGCAGGAAAGCACTTTTCTCGCAGGACTGGAGAACTCGTTTCGGGTTCCCCATTGAATGCTCTTAACGTCAAGAATCACTTTGACGAATATCACTTCGTCGATCTCGACGACGCCAAGGTTGCCGAGCTCGAAGGTCTAGCGGGGGAAAGAAAAGGCGTCTTTGTGTATCATGGAGACTGCAATGAAATCCTCCCCAAAGAAATTCTTCCACTTGTTCGTTTTGACCAATACCGCCGAGCCCTTTGCATTCTCGACCCTTATGGATTGCACCTAAATTGGGAGCTCATAATGAAGGCAGGGCAGATGCAGACTGTGGATATCTTCCTGAACTTCCCGATCATGGACATAAACATGAACGTATTGAAGCATGATCAGAGCAAGGTTGATTCTTCCCAGGTAGCCAGAATGAACGCGTATTGGGGTGATGACTCATGGCGTCAGATAAGCTACGTTCCGCCAAGCCAAAATCGGCTACCCGGTTTTGGTGAAGCGCCGGACGAAAAAACGTCCAACAGCGCTTTGGAGTCTGCATTTCGGACGCGGTTGAAGAAAGTCGCCGATTTCAAATACGTGCCTGAGCCATTTCCTATGAGAAATTCCAATAACGCGATAGTGTATTATCTCTACTTCGCATCTCAAAAGGCAGTCGCTGCGAAAGTCGCCGAGGCTATATTCAAAAAGTATTCTTTGCCAGGAACGAAGTAAATGGCTGCCAATTCTTCAATTGAATGGACCGAATCGACCTGGAATCCGGTCACCGGCTGCACCAAGATCAGCCCCGGATGCCAGCACTGTTACGCCGAACGCATGTCGAGGCGGCTAAAGGCCATGGGGCAGCCCAATTACGCGAATGGGTTTAAGGTGACGCTTCACAGGCAGACTCTGGAACTGCCGTTACTGTGGACAAGGCCGCAAAGTATCTTTGTGAACTCGATGAGCGACCTGTTCCATGAAGATGTCCCGGAGACATTCATACACGAAGTGTTTGCTATTATGCGCAGAGCGCACTGGCACCGGTTTCAGGTGCTCACCAAGCGCTCTGCCCGCCTGTCTGAATTAAGCCCGCGGTTGTACTGGCCCCACAACGTATGGATGGGCGTTACAGTTGAGAACGCTGACTATGCTTTTCGCATCGACCACCTTCGCGCGACCGGGGCGGAGGTAAAATTCACATCGCTGGAACCCCTACTGGGGCCGCTTCACGGCCTGAATCTCGCGGGAATCGATTGGGTGATCGTCGGGGGCGAATCGGGCCCCGGCGCGCGGCCGATGAGGCAGGAATGGGTCACAGACCTCCGTGAGCGATGTCAGCAGGCAGGTTCGGCCTTCTTCTTCAAGCAGTGGGGTGGCTTCAATAAAAAGAAAGCCGGTCGTCTCCTTGACGGCAGGACGTGGGATGACAGACCGGTTGCGCAGCCCGTCTTATTGGGGGCAGGTATTTGATCGGAGGACTTCATGGCACCCAGGAAAGGTAAGTACGAAGCCGGGCCGGTTGAGGCAGTCGTTCACAAGAAGGACCGGCGCGCCAACATACCCACTGAAGAACTGCGCGACTTCGTAGCAGAAGCCGAATCACAGCCCAGGAAGGTCGTCTATGCGCGCGACCCGTCGCTCGACCCGCAGCTTGTGTGGAAGGGCAAGGACGAGCAGGACTCCACGGACCTGGAAGTGCCTTCTGTCCCTATCTACATACAGGAGAAGATTCACCCCAAGGCAATCATCGAAGACCTGCGGGCCCAGGCGAACGAGGGAAAGCCGGGCCAGTACGACATGTTTTCAGATTTCAACGGTATCAAGTTCGAGGACATGATTGAGTTCTACAAGCACGAACAGCGCTGGTCCAACCGCATGATACTCGGCGACTCGCTGCTGGTCATGACATCGCTCGCCGAAAAGGAAGGGCTGAAGGGCAAGGTGCAGATGACATACATCGACCCGCCCTACGGCATAAAGTTCGGCTCAAACTGGCAGGTGAGCACGCGCAAGCGGGACGTAAAGGACGGCAGCACCGAGGACGCCACCCGCCAGCCGGAACAGGTGAAGGCATTCCGCGACACCTGGAAGCTGGGAATTCATTCCTACTTGAGCTACCTGCGTGACAGATTGGTGGCTGCCCGCGACCTGCTCACCGAAACTGGCAGTGTTTTCGTCCAGATAGGCGACGAGAATGTTCATCTGGTCCGGTGCTTGATGGACGAAGTATTTGGAAGCGAGAACTTCGTAGCGGAGATTCGTTTCGTGACAACAAGCGGACGCGCTGCCGAGTTCATTGATGTGGTCAGTGACCACTTGCTTTGGTACGCACGTGACAAAGAGGAAGTGAAATATCGGAACCTGTGGCAATCCAGACCTTCACATACACTTGCTGAACAATACACTCTCGTTGAGCTTACGACAGGTGAAGTGCGTCGAGCGACCGCCCAAGAAATTGCTGATCCATCCTTACTTCCACACGGTATTCGCAGGTTTATGCCTGGAGACATGAGTTCAAGCGGCGCGTCGGAGTTTGGTAGTCAGCCATTCGACCTGCTAGGACATGAGTATAAGCCGCCCCCAAATACTCATTGGAAAACTAACCGACAAGGACTGAGGTGTCTTGCGTTGGCTCATCGTCTATTACCGATTGGCAACCGGCTTCGATATAGGCGATATGCAGAAGACTTCCCCGTTGCGCCGTACACAGAATTGTGGTCTGACACCGTCATCTCAGGTTTTTCGGACGCCAAAGTATATGTAGTTCAAACGGCTACTAAGGTAATTGAGCGCTGCCTCCTCATGACGACCGACCCTGGCGACCTTGCGCTCGACCCAACCGGCGGTAGCGGCACTACTGCCTACGTGGCCGAGCAGTGGGGCAGACGCTGGATAACCTGTGACACCAGCCGGGTAGCCTTGGCGCTGGCTCGAACACGGCTGATGGCGTCGAAGTTCCCTTACTACCTGCTGGCGGATTCCCCCGAAGGTATGAGGAAGGAAACGGAGGTTACCGGTCGAACGCCTCCGACACACCAGACCGAAGGCGATATCAGGAAGGGCTTCGTTTACAAGCGTGTGCCTCACGTCACGTTGAAATCCATCGCCAACAACCCCGACATCAAAGAAGGTATGAGCCGCAGGGAAATCGACGCCGTAATCGCCCGCCACGCCGAGACCGAAACTCTCTACGACCAGCCCTATGAGGACAACAAACGCATCCGCGTGACTGGCCCTTTCACAGTTGAGAGCCTGTCACCGCACCGCGTCATGTCCACCGACGACGAACGGCCTGCCTCAGAGGTCGAAGCATCCAAAGAATCGGGCGCCGGTTTCGAGTCCATGATACTGGACAACCTTAAGAAGGCAGGCGTGCAGAACACGGTCAAGGGCGAGCGGCTTAAGTTCGACCGACTGGAACCCCATGCCGGGCAGTGGCTTCAGGCTACCGGAGAATACACCGACAAGGACGGCGCGGTCCGCAGAGTCGCCGTCTGCATTGGGCCGGAGCATGGCACGGTCGGGCCGGAGTTGGTCAAGGAGGCGGCGAAGGAAGCTGTCAAGGGCGTCGGATTCGATGTTCTTGTCGTATGCGGCTTCGCCTTCGACCCGCATGTTTCGGAAGAAACAAAACGCTACGGTAAACTGACCATCCTGGTAACGCATATGAACCCTGATCTAAAGATCGGCGACGACCTTTTGAAGAAGACCGGCGAGGGCAACCTGTTCATGGTCTTCGGCGAGCCGGACGTGAACATCAAAAAGCAGAAGGATGGCAAATTCACCGTTGAAATCAAAGGCCTGGACGTTTACGACCCCACCACCGGACAGATACGAAACAACTCGACGGACGACATCGCCTGCTGGTTCATCGACACCGACTACAACGAAGAAAGCTTCTTTGTCCGCCACGCCTACTTCACCGGCGGCGACGAACCCTATGAAAAGCTGAAACGGGCGCTGCGCGCGGAAATCGACGAGGGCGCATGGTCGGCGCTCTATTCCACGGTCAGCCGTGCGTTCGACAAGCCCAAGACCGGCAAGATAGCTATCAAGGTCATTAACCACTACGGCGACGAGGTGCTCAAGGTGTATGAGGTGAAGTGACGAGTGGGCATTTTCACCATCGGGCACATCAAAGGCAGTGCTCAACCTACCCAATAGAAATCGTAAATCACCCAAGGAAATCGACAGGAGGAACGCGTGGCTGAGACACCAGGGATTCTCGGGATTCCCAATCGAACGGAGAACTGGAAGACTGCCAAGACGTTGTCGATCTGCATAGCAAAAAAGAGACAACATCTGGTGGCGGCCCGGATAATTGAGAATGCCGGCTTTCAGGCTCGGGCGTTCAAGTCGAGTGATACCGTTATTGAACTTTTCTGGAAGGGATTCAGGGACTACTGTAAGGCGAACGACAAGGACTCGAACAGCAGCGAGTTCATTAAGGAGACATCGGAGCGATACAGACAACTTTTCCCAGACTTGCTCTGGAAGGTGCAGCAGTACAATCGAGGCGCTCCCCGAAACAGGAGCCTCCGGATCAACCCGGCCAACAATTACGCCTGTGCCCATGATACGGAATCAACCAGGACGCTGTTCGATAATCTCCGCAACACGGAGGTCGACATTGCTTTATCTGCGCCCGGATTTTTGCTTGTGGGGGAAGCGAAGAGCGAAGAGGCTTTTGGGGCTGATTCGAATCATATTCTGCCCCATCAACTGTTGCGCCAATACGTCATGGCCAGGGTGCTTCTAGAAACTAAGAGGTTCGCCGACATAAGGGTTATCCCTTTCATTGTGGGCGAAAACCGCGAACAGATACTCAAGTGTGTACAAGTAAAATTGCTTCACGCTCTCGGCTATCTTAATCTCGCCAACGTCATGTCCTGGGATGAATTGTCTGAGACAATACCTGAGAACGCACTCGCATCGTGAGGCTAGATTGGCGAAAGCCGGAAGTGTATAATTCTCTTGTCGAAGGACTTGACTCAGGCATAACGAATCCGGCAAGACAGGCGTGTATAGGTGGCCGAGAATGACTAGCAAGAAGAAAGACATAGTTCAAGTTAAGAATCCCAAGTCGGACCGGTACGTCAAGATTGACCGTTCTGCCGGCAAGATAATTGCACACAAGAAATCTACAGGTCCTTACAAGGATGTCCCCATTGCGCGGAAACGGTCCAAATGATTCGTTACAACCCCGTAGACAGCGACGCGTCAACCATACCAGTGAAATATCTGCCGCGAACTTGTTTCATCATGTGTCAACTGAGGAAGCCAGAACCTGATGACCAAGCCGAGATCAGGAAGAGACTCGGCACGTTCTTGGCCGCGATGAGATTCAGCGAGATTGATGCCAATAGTTCGCTAACCGGCAGAGATTTCTTGGCCAAGATATGGAACATGACCTTTCAGGTGCCCATAGGGATAGCGATTATCACACGTCGGACGACTCGTAGAAGCCTGGCCAACATCTTCTATGAACTCGGGCTGCTTCAAGCCTACGGCAAAGAGACTCTGGTAATAAAGAGTCAGGACGTAAGAGTACCCTCTGACTTTGTCCGAACGGAGTACTTGGAATTTGGCGATGATTTTGAGGAAGGGCTAAAGAAGTTCTTTGACTGTGTCTTTAGCCTTCAAGAGCACTTCGACCTCATGGCAGATCAACTTCGGAACGACCCCCTGTTAGCAATAGATTATCTGCGGAGAGCTTTCCTCATAACAGGTGAAGAAAGTTACCGAGCCAAGGCAAGACAACTTCATGAGGAATTGCGCGGCGTGGTAAGATCTGCAAATTGTGTAGAGAATCTGCTCGTGAAGTTTTGACCCGCGGGCATCGTCCTGACCGTTGACCTGCCCGTGCATGGCCTGAAGAAAGGCGAATAGGCACCGTCATTCTTGTCAGGGGCATCCCGGGATACGAAGTGGAGTTCATGACGCTCGGCGACCCGAACAGGCAGGCGTCGACTCCAGTGTCACTTTTCACGTTATGGACCCAGGCTGTTTCCAACTAATGTGACCACCCCCGGGACGCTTTAGCGCCGTCATTCTACATTGTTTCCACCTCCGTT
>Ga0082335_1008659_pt1 | contig 11434 bp, 9 predicted proteins | sample Subgrocontami58m_FD_72375 | JGI IMG/M metagenome (GOLD analysis project Ga0082335, IMG submission 72375) | Subsurface groundwater microbial communities from S. Glens Falls, New York, USA - GMW37 contaminated, 5.8 m (SPADES assembly) (version 2) ...
CGTGGTCATCAGCCGGGCCGTCGATCTGGTGTCCTCGGCTCTCGACCCGCGGGTGCGCCTGAGCGGGACCCCGGCATGAAACCCGCCACGGCGCCCGTCGAATCGCCGTTCCGGCGCATCGCATCTGATTTCGCCGCGAGCCGGCTCGCGCTCGCCGGCCTCGCGTTGTTCGTGCTGATCCTGTGCGTTGCGCTCGGCGCGCCGCTGATCTCGCCGCAGAATCCGTACGACCTCGCGGTACTCGACATTCTCGATTCCAAGCTCGCCCCCGGCGGGAAAAGCATAGACGGCCTGACGTTCTGGCTCGGCAGCGACGATCAGGGGCGCGACCTGCTGTCCGCGATTTTCTACGGCCTGCGCATCAGCCTCGGGGTCGGCGTGGTGTCGACGCTCGCCGCGCTCGCCATCGGGTTGACAATCGGCCTCACAGCGGCCTGGTTCGGCGGCCGCATCGACGCGGGAATCATGCGGCTCGTGGACATCCAGCTTTCGTTTCCCGCCATCCTGATCGCGCTGATCCTGCTCGCGGTGCTCGGCCAGGGTGTGGACAAGATCGTGATTGCGCTTGTCACGGTGCAATGGGCTTACTACGCGCGCACCGTGCGCGGCGCGGCGCTGGTCGAACGCAACAAGGAATATGTCGAAGCCGCGGCGTGTCTCGCGCTGTCGGCGCCCCGCATCCTGTTCCGCCACCTGCTGCCGAACTGCCTGCCGCCACTGATCGTGGTTGCGACCGTGCAGGTTGCGCACGCGATCGCGCTCGAAGCAACGCTGTCGTTCCTCGGGCTCGGCATGCCGATCACTTCACCGTCGCTGGGATTGCTGATCGCGAACGGCTTCACCCACCTGCTGTCGGGCAAGTACTGGATCAGCTTTTTTCCCGGCATCGCGCTGCTGCTCACGATCGTGTCGATCAACCTCGTCGGTGACCAGTTGCGCGACGTGCTCAATCCCCGTCTGCAGAAGTAACTCATGCCAGTTCTCGCTGTCGAAAACCTCAAGACCTACTTCTTCACCAAAGCCGGGGTAGTGAAGGCGGTCGACGACGTGAGCTTCCGCGTCGACGCGGGCAAGGTGCTGGGCCTGGTCGGTGAATCCGGCTCGGGAAAAAGCGTCACCGGCTTTTCGATCATGGGGCTGGTCGATCCGCCGGGGCACGTCGTCAGCGGGCGCGTGCTGCTCGAGGGCGACAACCTGCTCGCCAAACCGGAGGCCGACATGCGTAAACTGCGCGGCGGCCGGATCGCGACGATCTTCCAGGACCCGATGATGACGCTGAACCCGGTGCTGCGCATCGACACGCAGATGATCGAGACCATCAATGCACATCAGCAGGTCAGTCCCCGGCAAGCCCGGGATCTGGCGCGCGCGGCGCTGGGCCGCGTCGGCCTTCCCGCGCCGGACGAGCGCCTTGCTGCCTACCCGCACCAGCTCTCCGGCGGCATGCGCCAGCGCGTCGCGATCGCCATCGCGCTGCTCAACGATCCGCGCGTGATCATCGCCGACGAGCCGACCACCGCGCTGGATGTCACGATCCAGGCGCAAATCCTGTTCGAGGTGCAAAAGCTCGCGCGCGAGACCGGCACTGCGATGATCTGGATCAGCCACGACCTGTCGGTGATCGCCGGACTTGCCGACGAAGTCTGCGTGATGTACGCGGGCCGCATCGTCGAGTCCGGACCGACCGCGGAACTGCTCGACCGCCCGCTGCACCCGTACACCGCGGGACTGATCGCATCGATCCCGAGCCGCAACGAGCGCGGCAAGCCGCTGGCCCAGATTCCGGGTATGACGCCGTCGCTCGCGAATCTCAGGCCCGGCTGCGCGTTTCGCGACCGTTGCGCGCGAGCGACCGGGGCGTGCGAGGTTGCACCCGGCATCACGCGTCCGTCGGCATCGCGCACGCTGCGCTGTTTTCATCCTGCGCTGAATTGACGAAGCAATGACATGACCCCGCTGCTCGAGCTCACTAACATCACCAAGGTCTTCACGCAGCCGCTCGATTTCGCGGCGAAGATCGCGCGCTATGCCGGCGCCGGCGTGCGCGAAACGGTGGTGCAAGCGCTCGATGACGTGAGCCTGAGCATTGCCGCGGGCGAGGTGGTCGGCCTTGCGGGCGAATCGGGCTGCGGCAAGTCGACGCTGGGTCGCATCGCGGCCGGCATACTGGCGCCGAGCAGCGGCACGCGCCTGTGGTGCGGCACCGATATCGGGACGCTCGCACGGCCCGCGCGCCGTGACATCGAGCTCAAGATCCAGATGGTATTCCAGGATTCATACGCGTCGCTCAATCCGCGCATGCGCGTCGCCGACATCGTCGGCGAGGCGCCGCGCGTGCATGGCATCGTCACCGCCGCCGCAACGGACGATTACGTCGATCAATTGATGCAAAAGGTCGGCCTAGATCCTGCCTTCAGGCGCCGCTTTCCGCACCAGTTCTCGGGTGGCCAGCGCGCCCGCATCGGCATTGCGCGCGCACTCGCGGTCAAGCCCGAACTGCTGGTGTGCGACGAGGCGGTCGCCGCGCTCGACGTCTCGATCCAGGCGCAGGTACTCAATCTGTTCATGCAATTACGCGCGGACTTTAACCTGACTTATCTTTTCATCAGCCACGATCTCGGCGTGGTCGAGCATTTGTCCGACCGGGTTGTGATCATGTACCTCGGCCGCGTGGTCGAAACGGCGCCGGCGCGCGACCTGTTTCACCACGCGAACCACCCCTATACCCAGGCATTGCTCGCCGAGGTGCCGACACTCGCCCGGCGCCGCCGCGATTTCGCGCCGATCAAAGGCGAAATCCCATCGGCGATCGATCCACCCCCGGGCTGCCATTTTCATCCGCGCTGCCCGCATGCAATGGAGCGTTGCCGCGTCGCGCAACCACTGCTCAGGGAAGTCGCGCCCGGCCATAGCTCGGCCTGCCACCTCAACGATCAACGCTGAGCTACAAAGGCAACCGGTATGCATTACTATTGCACGTGACAATTTTCAGACGCCTATGAGTTTGTCAATTGGGAGACCCGCATGAGCCAGGACCGTAACGACACGAAACTCGACCGCCGCTCGTTTCTGAAGGGCGCGGCAGCCGCCGGCGCGGCGGTTGCCGCGGGTACCAAGATTGCCGCTGCCGCGGAGACTGCAGCGGAAAACGCAAAGACCGTTGCCAAAGCCGCTGCGACCAAACTGCCGAGCGAAACATTCATCACGCACCCCGGCTCGGACTTCATGGCGGACGTGCTGAAAGCCATCGGCCTGAAGTATGTCGCGATCAATCCGGCAGCCGGCTTCCGCAGCCTGCAGGAATCCATTATCAATTACTCCGGCAACAAGAATCCCGAGATCATCACCTGCCTGCATGAGGAGACGGCGGCCGGGATGGCGCACGGTTATGCCAAGGCCGCGGGCAAGCCGCTGGGCGTCATGCTGCACGGCACGGTCGGCCTGCAACACGCGTCGATGGCCGTCTACAACGCGTGGTGCGACCGCGTGCCGATGATCGTATTCGGCGGCAACGGCATCGACGCCAACACGCGGCGGCCGGGCGTGGAATGGATCCACAGCGCGCAGGACCCCGCCGCGCTGGTGCGCGAATTCGTGAAATGGGACGACCAGCCGGCCTCCCTCCAGCATTTTGCCGAATCGACCGTGCGCGCCTACAAGTACACCATGACCGCGCCGATGGAACCGGTCATGATCTCCATCGACATGGACCTGCAGGAAGAAGAAATCGAACACGCCGAAAAACTGCGTATACCCAAGATAACGCGCCTGTCGCAGCCGCAGGGCGATACTTCCGCCCTGCGCGATGCAGCCAAGCTGCTGGTTGCCGCGCAAAAACCGCTCATTATTGCCGACCGGGCAACGCGCTCGCAGAGTGGCGTGAAGTTGATGGTCGGACTCGCGGAGGCGCTCGGCGCGCCGGTAGTCGACCTCGGCGGACGGATGAACTTCCCGACCACGCACGACCTCGAGCTCAACTTCATGCGGCCGACGCTGGTGCGCGAAGCCGATGTAATCCTGCTGCTCGAAGTGAACGACCCGTGGGGCATGCTCAACTCGTTCGCCGATCCCTACAAGACCCACCGGCCGGTCAGCAAGCCGGATGCGAAGATCATCACGATCTCGATGCAGGACGTGTACCTGAAATCCAACTACCAGAACAACCAGCGCTTCATGCCAGTCGACCTTGGAATCGGCGGCGACGTGGAAGCCACTCTGCCCGACCTGATCGATGCCGTGAAACGCGCCACGACGCCGGAACGCAAGACCGCGTTCGCCGAGCGCGCCAGAACCGTTGCGAAAATGCACCGCGAGATGAAACAGCGCGACAAGGAAGCCGCCGCGCGCGGCTGGGACGCTTCCCCGGTCTCGACCGGGCGGCTCGCGGCGGAAATGTGGAATGTGATCAAGAACGAGAAATGGTCGCTCGTGGTGAGTAACCGCATTGCGTGGGCGCGGCGGCTGTGGCCGGCAACCGAACACTACCAGATGCTGGGCGGCAACGGCGGCTCCGGCCTCGGCGGCTACGCGCCGATCGCGATGGGCGCAGCACTCGCGAACAAGGACCAAGGCATCATCTCGGTCACCTTCTCGACGGACGGCGACATGATGTACGCGCCGGGCGTACTGTGGACCGCCGCGCATCACAAGATTCCGCTGCTTATGCTGATGCACAACAACCGCTGCTACCACCAGGAGATCATGCACGTGCAGCGCATGGCGGCGATTCACAACCGGCCGCAAGCGACCGCGCGCATCGGCACCGAGATAACCGACCCCAACGTCGATTTCGCCAAGCTCGCGCAAGGCATGGGCGTGTGGGCGGAAGGCCCGATCACCGATCCATCCAGGTTGGGCGTGGCGCTGCAACGCGCGCTCGCGGTGGTAAAGAGCGGAGCGCCCGCGCTGATCGACGTGGTCTGCCAGGGACGCTGAAGACAAGCGAAAAAAAGCCCGGTTGCCCGGGCTTTCTTGTTCAGCACGCTGACCTTAGTCGAGCGTCCTGATGTTCGTGGCCTGATCGCCTTTGGGGCCGGCCGTGACGTCGAAGGAAACCTTCTGATTTTCCTTCAGGCTTTTGAAGCCGTTGCCCTGGATGGCCGAGAAGTGCGCGAAGAGATCCTTGCCGCCGTCCTCGGGTGTGATGAAGCCGAAGCCTTTGGCGTCGTTGAACCATTTAACGGTACCGTTACTCATGTCTATATCTTCCTGAAAAAATTAATGATGGGCTAGCGCCCGAATGCGAGAACTTCAAGAGGAAAATAACGACGACCTGAGGAGTACCGCGTAAGCGGATACAACTGACCTGCGATTTCACTGCTTGACGATCCTGCGCGACCGTTATACGGGGTTAACCCCGGCTAGTCAATTCATTTCGCTCATGCACTAGAAACCGCTGAGCAGCGGAATATCCTTCGCCGCCGGTCCGGGCTTGATTGAAACGATATAGGCGTAGATATCGGCGAGGTCCTGTTCGGGCAGGTTTTTCTCGCTGTAAGGCACCATCACCAGGCGCGGTTTTCTGGTCTGCTGCGCGAACGCACCCCACGGCCATGGACTGGGCGCGAGTTTGGGTCCCGCGACACCACCGCCCTGCCCGACCGTGCCGTGGCAGTTATGGCACATCTGGTGCAGGTAGATTTTCTGGCCGCGCTCGGCCGAGCCGGCTGGCGCATTCTGAGCTTGCGCCGCGCCTGCGAACAAAATGCTTCCCGCGACTGCGATTGTAATCAGACGCATGGAACCTCCCGAAGCCAAGCCTGACCGTGATTCTATACCACGGGGACAGACCACTAACGCCGTTAGTGGTCTGTCCCTTCTAAATTACCCGCGCCCGCGGCTGCGGTTGCCGCCAAAGCCGCCACCATCGCGCAATTGGCGCCCGCCGTTCCCGCCAAACGACTTGCCGCTGCCCCAGCGCGTATTGCCGCCGGCAGGACGCGGTGTGCGCGGATCACCAAAGCGCTTGCGCTCGCCGCTCGGTGCACCGCTGCGCGGCTTGACCTTCGGCTCCATGCCTTCGACCACATGCCGCATGATTTGCTGGCCGGTATAGCGCTCGATCTGCTTCAGTTGCGGGCCTTCATCAGGCGCCGCGAAGGAAATCGCGATGCCCGTTGCGCCGGCGCGGCCGGTACGGCCGATGCGGTGCACGTAGTCTTCGGCGACGCGCGGCAGATCGTAGTTGATCACGTGCGTGATGCCCAGTACATCGATACCGCGCGCGGCAACGTCGGTTGCGACCAGCACGCGTACGTCCCCGCTGCGCATTCTCGCGAGCGTGCGGTTGCGTTGCGACTGGTTCATGTTGCCGTGCAAAGCCGCGGTGGAGTGCCCCTTATCCTGGAGCGTGCCGGCCAGCCGGTCGGCGCCGCGCTTGGTGGCAGTGAACACGAGTGCTTGCGTAACATCCGCATCGCGCAGCAAATGGTCGAGCAGGCGGTGCTTGTGGCTGCCGTCGTCGACATAATGCAGGCGCTGCTCGATATTGTCGTGGTTTTCCTGGGTCGCTTCACATTCGATCAGCTTCGGCTGCCGCAGCAGGCGTTTTGCCAGCGTCGCGATACCACCGTCGAGCGTGGCCGAAAACAGCATCGTCTGGCGTCCGGCGGGTGTGGCTCCGGCAATTCTTTCCACCGGCTTGATGAAGCCCATGTCGAGCATGCGGTCGGCCTCGTCGAGCACGAGTATTTCAAGCCGCGAGAAATCGACCTTGCCCTGGTCGATGAAGTCGATCAGGCGCCCCGGGGTTGCAACCAGGATGTCGAGCGGCGATTCGAGCAGCTTGCGCTGCCGGGGATACGGCATGCCGCCGAGCACCGTGCCGGTGCGCACGCGGGGCATGAACTTGCTGTATTTCTCGACCGCGGTGGTCACTTGCAGCGCGAGTTCGCGCGTCGGCGTCAGCACCAGCACACGCGGTCCGCGGCCGGGCCTGGCGGGTTGCGCCAGACGCTGCAGCGCCGGCAGCACAAAGGCCGCCGTCTTGCCGGTGCCGGTCGGCGCCGAACACATCAGGTCATGGCCGGCGATCGCTTCGGGTATCGCCTTTACCTGCACCGGCGTCGGTACGGTATAGCCGGACGCAGTCAGCGCCTGCACAAGAGCGGGGTTCAGATTCAGGGATTGAAATGACATCGATGGAACTTTCCTAGAGGTACTACAGGTACAACACAACAAACGCGCAGGCAAAACCACTGCTGCAAAAGGCAGGCAAATGCCGCCGGCGCACGGGCTTCGTCGCTAACCGTGGCGGAAGCAGCTATTCGGAGAAGGGAGCTGAAATCGAAGGGGTCAGGGACAGATGCAACTCGAATTTTGGCAACCTGGGTTGCTTCGAGGTGCGCGCAATATACAGGGAATCAGGCGGAATAGCGAATCTATTCGGTTCATCCCAGTGTGCGCAGGGAACACGCGTGTCCACCGCAACCGGGAACCGCTTTAGCGCTTAGGTGTCCAATTTCAATGAACTAGCGCCTGCTCGTGCTATACTCGCGCGCTTTTTCGGATACACCCGGGTACAATATCTAATGCGCGCCATACGCAACATCGCCATCATCGCTCACGTCGACCACGGCAAGACCACGCTGGTCGACAAGCTGCTGCGCCAGTCCGGCACGTTCGCCGCGTACCAGCACCTGATCGAGCGCGTGATGGACTCGAACGACCTCGAGCGCGAGCGCGGCATCACCATCCTCGCCAAGAACTGCGCGGTCACGTACGAAGGCACGCACATCAACATCGTCGACACCCCCGGCCACGCCGATTTCGGCGGCGAAGTCGAGCGCGTGCTGTCGATGGTGGACGGCGTGCTGCTGCTGATCGACGCGGTCGACGGCCCGATGCCGCAGACGCGCTTCGTCACGCGCAAGGCGCTGGCGCTGGGCCTGAAGCCGATTGTCGTCGTCAACAAGGTCGACCGCCCCGGTGCGCGGCCGGACTGGGTGGTGAATCACACCTTCGATCTCTTCGACAAGCTGGGCGCCACTGAAGCGCAGCTCGACTTTCCGGTCATCTACGCATCCGCACTCGAAGGCTGGGCGGTGGCTGATCTGAAGGATGCACCGATTGCCCACACCCCCGGCCCCTCCTCCTCTAAAGAGGGCGAGTGGAACGAAAAACTCCTTGCTCCCCCCGTGAGAAGGGATGGGGTTGAGGGATATGACCTGAAGCCGCTGTTCGAAGCCATACTCAAGTATGTGCCGGCGCGTGAGGATGATGCGAACGGCCCGCTGCAACTGCAGATCTGCTCGCTCGACTATTCGAGCTACGTCGGCCGCATCGGCATCGGCCGCGTCAACCGCGGCCGCATTCGCCCCGGCCAGCTGGTGACCGTACTCAACGGCGACAAAGCGCCGGTCAATGCCAAAGTCAATCAGGTGCTGACGTTCGAAGGCCTTGCGCGCGTCGTCACCGAAGAAGCACTAGCCGGCGACATCGTGCTCGTCAACGGCATCGAGGAAGTCGGCATCGGCGTTACCATCACCGATCCCGATCATCCCGAAGCGCTGCCGCTGCTGCAAGTCGACGAGCCGACGTTGACCATGAATTTCCAGGTCAACACCTCGCCGCTGGCCGGGCGCGAGGGCAAGTACGTCACGAGCCGCCAGCTGCGCGAGCGCCTGATGCGCGAGACCATGAGCAACGTCGCGTTGCGCGTAAATGAGACCGCCGATGCCGACATTTTCGAAGTCTCGGGCCGCGGCGAACTGCACCTCACGATCCTGCTGGAGACCATGCGCCGCGAAGGCTACGAGCTCGCGGTTTCCCGCCCGCGCGTGGTGATCAAGGAAGTGAACGGGGTGAAACAAGAGCCCTATGAAATGCTGACGGTCGACGTCGAGGAAACGTGCCAGGGCGCGGTCATGGAAGCACTCGGCAGCCGCCGCGGCGACCTGCAGGATATGCAGTCCGACGGCAAAGGCCGGGTGCGGCTCGACTACCGGATTCCCGCGCGCGGGCTGATCGGATTCCAGTCGGAGTTTCTCACCATGACTCGCGGCACCGGCGTCATGAGCCATGTCTTCGACGACTACGGCCCGCTGAAGCCGGAAATCCCCGAGCGCCGCAACGGCGTGCTGATTTCCGCCGAAGACGGCCCGGCCGTCGCCTATGCATTGTGGAAACTGCAGGAACGCGGCCGCATGATCGTCAGCCCCGGCGATCCGCTCTACGAAGGCATCATCATCGGCATCCACAGCCGCGACAACGACCTCGTCGTCAATCCGATCAAGGGCAAGCAGCTCACCAACGTGCGCGCCTCGGGCACCGACGAAGCGGTGCGCCTCACGCCGCCGATCCAGATCACGCTCGAATCCGCGATCGAACTCATCGCCGACGATGAGCTCGTGGAAATCACGCCCAAGTCGATCCGCATTCGCAAGCGTTACCTGGGGGAACACGACCGCAAGCGCGCCTCGCGCGCCGCTGCCTAGTGCAGAAAGTTCCCTCTCCCATCGTGGGAGAGGGGAGTTTTGCCGGTCCGCGCATTCCTCAGTGATCGAAGTGAAACAGGATCGTCGAGCGGCCCGCTTTGTGCGTAGCAGCTACGCGGTCGGCGTAACGCCGCAGCATGAAGCCTGCCAGTCTGCGCTGCCCCTCCTCGCTCGCCATGATTTCTTCATTGCTTGGCCGCTTCTCAGGCAGCTCGAGCGGCGGGCCGGAGTACATGACTCGCAGATCCAGATTGAACTCGTCGAAAGTTGCCGCGATCTCGAGCGGCCCTTGAGGCTCGCAGCCGTCCACGATGGTTTCGATCGATTGCGTCAGGTTAAAGCTTGCCCGGTCGATGACGTCGCGCCGTGCGCCCCAGAGTGCCCCCTGGGCCTCCATGAAATCTTCTATTTTCTTGGGATCGCTCTGCGTGCCGTCGACCCTCAACATCGCGGTTTTCTTCACCCCAAGGCGGAACAGCAGGTTGAGCGTCAGCGCAATCAACGCCGAAAACACGAGTGAGGAACCGATCAGAGAACTCATTGCCTTCGGCGCTGTCGCGGCCATCAGCGGGAAGACCTCCACCGCAACCCCGGCGATAATCGAGAGCCCGATGACCAGTGTCCGGCGCGCATCCAGCATGCGCGAGCCCATCACCTGCAGCCCATTGATGATGATGAAGCTCACGGCGAACAGCAGCGCGGCCACGATCACCGGACGCGGCATCACCGCAAGCAACGCCGGCAGCTTGGGGAAAAAACCCAGCAGCAGAAAAATGGTTCCGATGGCGAACGCTACTTTGCGGCTCGCGACCCCGGTCGCCGCGGCGAGTCCAACGGAAGGCGTCGAGGTGTTGGTGCCGACAGCACCGGCGACCCCGGCGAGAACGGTTGCTGCGCCATCGGCCAGCACCCCGCGCGTTATCGAGCGCATATCAGGTCGCACCCAGTCCGCGTCATTCATGCGCTGACAGACGGTAATCGTGCCAACGGCCTTCATGGCGGCGGCGATGGAGGCGATCGCGAACAATGCAGCAAGTGAACCATCGAACGACCACGATACCTCGCCGAAAGCCGGCAGTCCGATCCACGGCGCAGCGTCGATCGCAACGATCTTGCTGCCGTCGATCAGTCCCCCGAAAGCTGCCGCAAGGTAGCCGGTCACCAACCCGATCAGCGCGCAAAGCATGCGCGCCATCCCCTTGCCCCAAACGTTCAGTGCAGCCATGGTCACCAGGGTGATGGCCCCCACCGACCATTCCACCTCGCTCACGGGCACGGCTTGCGCCCCGAACAACGATCGTAGCCCGGCAATTCCTCCCGATAATCCGATCATGAAGATTACCAGCCCGGAAATTTCAGGCGGAAAGATCGATCGCAGCCGGTTGAGGAGCGGTGCAAGCGCCGCCTCCAGGACGCCGGCGAAGATCGTCATCCCGAACACCAGGGGAAGCCCGCCGATTTTCGCCGCGAGCAGCGACGGGCCGAGATAAGTCGCGGTGAACGTCGCGGGACACATGTATCCTGAGCCTACAGGGCCGAGACGCGACCCCTGAAGAAACGTCCCCGCCCCGAGCACCAGCATCCCGATCGCCAGCAAATTGGTAACGAGTTGGACCGGCGCATCCACCACGCGAAACACCAGCAATGGATAGACCAGGTTAATCGCGATCAACCCCACGTGCTGGGCGCCGTTTAACGCAGCGACGTGCAGCGGCGGCACATCGTGCACCCCGTAGATGAGGTTAGCGGGTTTTCTCACTTGATGTTCGCTTATTTGGCTTGCATGACGAATCAGTGGTCAAAATGAAATTGGATCGTCGAGCGCCCTGCCCTGTGCGTCGCGTGCACCCGGTCGGCGTAACGCCGCAGCATGAAGCCTGCCAGTCTGCGCTGCCCCTCCTCGCTCGCCATGATTTCTTCATTGCTTGGCCGCTTCTCAGGCAGCTCGAGCGGCGGGCCGGAGGACATGACTCGCAGATCCAGATTTAGTTCGTCGAAAG
>Ga0082335_1008660_pt1 | contig 11429 bp, 8 predicted proteins | sample Subgrocontami58m_FD_72375 | JGI IMG/M metagenome (GOLD analysis project Ga0082335, IMG submission 72375) | Subsurface groundwater microbial communities from S. Glens Falls, New York, USA - GMW37 contaminated, 5.8 m (SPADES assembly) (version 2) ...
GGGTATGGAAGGTAATGAATGAGCATGTCAGAAACAACAAGGTATTTGATTCATTTACTGAGTTTAAAGCTAAAATCCGTACGTTTTTTAGTGTAACATGGAATACCATTTTACCTGATTTGCCAGACAGAATTAATGATAATTTCCAGAAGCTGGAACCAGTGGTTCCAGTCTGATTGAGTATAGAGCATATCCAAGTCAGAAATGCCGTTGATACCGGTAGCTCTTCCAAATGACCCAACCTGGAGAGTGTTGGCTGTCTTCGACTCTGTGTCTCGGAATGCCTTGTTCAACGCCGCAGTCAGTTCACCGTATCGCGCACTGATTGTCTCAGTGTTTGCAATCACGAGATTATCGATGAACTCGGCAAACATTTCGGCTACCGACACCTGTGACCTCCTTCAGCTTGATTTATCGTCCACATGATCCGGCGAACAATAATTAGACTGGTCATTATAACCGCCCCCGGCATGCTGGGCTGTCAGTCTATTACGCCGGTATTTTGGATATAAAAATCTCATTATCTCATTGACCTCCTTTATGTTGCGCAGAATTGTTATGAAAATTAGGTGTCTTAGACTGATCAGTAGAAGACACCGCTTTTGGTTCATCAATTGGACTTCGCATAAAAAGGATGATACTGCAAAAATGAAGAAGGATGCAAGCTTTTTTTGGTCTTTCTGAGGAATGAACGGGAGAGAATCTCTCCTTGTTGGCCGATAACAGGTGTTATTGTAAATTCCTGTGTCGTAATTTGTGCTAATTTTGAGCGACAATCAATCCAAAAGGAATAGAATTAATATGTATTTACATCCGTTCCGGGGCGTGCATACCAAGGATATGAAGGCCATTCTTTATGACTTGGCGGGTGGCGTCCACCAGCAATATCCGGGCGCTGGTCAGCGCCTCATCGTCTGACAGGACACGGTGGGCATTGTAAAATCTGTTTAGGTTTCCGCATACGTCAATCAGATAGTTGCTGATCAATGAGGGCTCGTAAAATTCCGCCGCCTTCAGGATAGTCGGGGGAAATCTCCACAAGCTCTTAATGAGGAGAACGGCCTCGTCTTCCTTCAGCAACTCAAAATGAATATTCGATGTGACCGGTCTTCCGTATTTTCTCAGGATGCTGGAGAGGCGCGCATGGGTGTATTGCACGTAAGGACCTGTTTCTCCCTCAAAATTCAGCGCTTCATCCCAGTCAAAGACCACGTCCTTGTTGCGTTTGGCGCTCAAATCGGCGAAGATGACGGCCCCGATTCCCACGTCGTTTGCCACCACTTCTTTGTTTTCCAGAGAAGGGTTCTTGTCCTCAATAATCTTCCGGATGCGTTCAACTGCCTCACTTAACAGGTCTTCCAGTAAAACGACCTTCCCTTTCCGGGTGGACATCTTGCCATCTTTAAATTTCATAAGACCAAAATCCACGTGCACGCAGTGGTTTGCCCAGTCGTATCCCATCAGATCCAACACCTTGAAAACCTGCTTAAAATGGAGTTTCTGCTCGGAGCCGACCACGTAGATCATCCTCTCAAAATGATACGTCTTCTTTCGGTATTCTGCGGCGGCGATATCGCGGGTGGCGTAAAGGGTTGCATCGTCTTTTTTGCGTAAGAGACACGGAGGCATGCCGTACGTTTCCAGGTCTACAATCAGCGCCTGCTCACTGATCCTGGTTAACCCCTTCCCTGTAATCCTCGCTACCGTATCCTCAACCAGCGTATTGTAAAAACTCTCGCCAACGAAGGCATCGAAGCGGATGCCCAGCATATCGTAGATTTTCTGGAATTCTTTTAAGCTGATGTCCTTGAAGCGCTGCCACAGTTCCTGCGCCTCGGAATCCCCAGCCTCAAGTTTCCTGAACCACTCCCTGGCCTCGTCTTCCAGCGCCGGATTCTTTTCTGCCTCCTGGTGGAATTTTACGTAGAGATTGTTCAGGTCTGTAACCGTATAAGATGTGTGGGCGTTTTCGCTTCCCCATCTTTTGTAAGCAACGATCAACTGACCGAACTGCGTGCCCCAGTCGCCCAGGTGATTTATGCCCACGCAGGTATAGCCAATAGTTTTATAAATATTGTAAATTGCGCTTCCAATAAGGGCGGAACGGAGGTGATGAACGGCAAGGTGTTTGGCGATGTTCGGGGAAGAGTAATCAACAACCACTGTCCTGCCGTTGCCTATATTTGCGCTGCCATAGCAGTCCCGTTCGTCACATACCTTTTTTAACATCCTCTCAGCGAATATTGTCTTATTCACAAAGAAATTCACATAGGGACCGATGGCCTTAACCTCTGTAATTGCCTTTAGTTCCTCTTTCGGAAGTGAATCGCCGCTTATCATTGCCTGCATTTCTCCGGACAATTCTGCGGCGATAGCGTTTGGAGATTTTTTCAATGCCTTTGCGATGGCGTAGCAGGGGAATGCGTAATCGCCCATTTTGAAGTCGGGAGGCGTCTCAATAAGTCTTTCTAACTCATCTTCCGGGAGGTGTATTTTTGCCTTTAGTAACGATATGATAGTTTTTATGAAGTAGTCCATCGTTGTAGTTATTTAGTCACCAATCCTGGCTGGTTCAATCTTGCAGATTGAACCTTATGTCTTGAATCGGGTACCCCATGTGGGTTGAAGTTAGAAAGTCCCCTCTTGGGAGGGGATTTAAGGGGTGGGTAAGGCGATAACTTCGTGAAATATTCATGGAGATTTCACAACCCTTGTCCTTGTGAACTTGTCCTCATGAAAATGGGGAAAGCGGAAAGAACCCACCCCTTACCCCTCCCAAGAGGGGAATAAGCCATGCCAACCTGTAACCCGCTTAAATAAAATGAAAATCTATTTGGTTCAGGTTGCAAACCTGAACCCGCGATGAGCGGGTTTGCGGTAGGGTGGATTAAGCGATAGCGAATCCACCTTCCCCGGAAACAGTATTGGTGGATTCGGTGTAAAAAACAACGCCTTAATCCACCCTACACAGGACTTGTTACACCTCTTCCTTTTTTTATCGTCCACTATATATTGTCATACCAAACCCATCTTCTTTTTTACTTCCGTCATGGTGCTTCCTGCAATATCCTTACATTTCTTTGCGCCGGTATGCAAGATGTCCCGCAGTAAATCCTGGTTTTTTATCAATTGCTCGTACCTGTCGCGAATGGGGGTCAGCGCTTCAACAACATTTTCCGACAGCATCTTTTTACAATCAATGCAGCCTATCTCGGCGGAACGGCATACCACGTTGATGCGGTCAATCTGTTCTTTCCTGGAAAAATGTTTATGCAGGGTGAAGAGATTGCAGATGTCCGGATTGCCGGGGTCGGTGCGTCTCTTTCTGTTCTCGTCGGTCACCGCCGTCGAAAGTTTCTTCCATATTGATTCGGAAGACTCTACCAGCGATATGTAATTCCCCAGGCTCTTGCTCATCTTGGTCTTGCCGTCGAGTCCCATAATCCGCGGGGCCTCGGAGAGTAACTCCACAGGGTCGGGAAATGTCTCGCCGTATCGCAGGTTAAATTTTCTGGCAATCTCCCTGCATAATTCGATGTGCTGTACCTGGTCTTCGCCCACCGGCACGGCCTCTCCTTTGTAAAGCAATATGTCGGCGGCCTGTAAAACGGGATAGGTAAATAATCCCGCATTGATGTTTTCCCGGTGCTGCTTTGACTTGTCCTTAAATTGGGTCATGCGTTCCAAGTGACCCATGGGCGTTACCGTGTTTAAAATCCACGCAAGCTCCGTGTGTTCTGGCACGTGTGATTGGACAAAGATGATGCACCGCTCAGGGTCGAGTCCGGCTGCGATGTTGACAGCCGCCGCGTTGAGGATGCGCTTTTGCATGTCTTCCGGATTATATTCAATGGTGATCGCATGGTAATCCACGATGCAGAAGATGCAATCATACTGGTCAATCATCCGCACCCAGTTCCTTATGGCGCCCAGGTAATTGCCGATATGCACGTCCCCGCTGGGTTGGATGCCGCTAAAAAGCCGCTTTTTCATGAAATATACCTCAAATTTTATTAATCTGTGCAATCTGCGAAATCTGTGGTTGCCTTTATAAAACCTTTGGCAGTATTTTTTTAATTCGCCGGGCGGCCTCTCTCGTATTTTTGATGCTTGGCACCAAGGCAAATCGTACGTAACCTTCCCCGGGATTTAATCCGTTCTCCGTCTTGTCGCTAATCCACGCACCGGGCGTTGTTACGATGGCGATTTCCGGCAAAAGCAGCTTTTGCGCGAAGGCGACAGAGGTCATGCCTTCGGGTGCCTTTTGCCACAGATAAATCGTGGCGTCCGGGGTACAGTCGGGGAGTTTGATTTTTCTGAATGCATCCACTAATAAATCCCTTTTTATCCTGTATTCCGCCCTCATTTTTTCCACGTGGGTTTCATCGCCGAGGGCGGCAATGGCGCCATCCTGGATGAACGTCGCTGTGCCTGAATCAATATTCGTCTTTACCTTTTTAAAGATATCTACAATCCGCCTGTCGCCTGCTACCCAGCCAACACGATAGCACGTCATGGCGCTCCTCTTGGAGAAGGAATTAAAGACGATGACCCCTTCCTTCGTTACCTCCAGGATGCTGTGGGGCGGTTCGTTAAAATAAATCTCGCTGTACGCCTCGTCGGAGGCGATGATGATATTATATTTCTTCCCGAATTCGACAACTTCTCTCAGATACGATAAAGGGGAGACAGCGCCCGTAGGGCTGTTCGGGTAGTTAATCCACATAATCTTTGCCTTCCGGCAGACCTCTTCCGGGATGGCCTTCAGGTCTATCAGGAATTTGTTTTCGGCAAGGACCGGCACGTAGTAAGGAACGCCTTCGGCAAACAAGGTGCCCCGCGTGTATGGCGGATATCCTGGGGAAGGGATAATTACATAGTCACCCGGATTGACAATGCCCTCCGCGAAGTTAAACACCCCCTCTTTCGAGCCGATGGTTGACGAAATTTCTGTCGCCGGATCCAACTGAACGCCAAATCTCCTTTGCATCCACTGCGCAATGGCCTGACGGAATTCAAGCGCCCCGGTATAGCTGGGATAACCTGAAGATTTCCGCACCGTTAATCCCTTTTGCGTCGCCTTACGCACAATTTCAGGAGTAGGCGCCGTTGGGTCGCCCACGCCGAAATCAATCGGGGTGATGCCCAGCGCCTTTAATTTTTCTACTTCTTTATCAACCTCCGCAAAGGCGTACGCGCCGATTGATTGAAGTCTCTTTGATGCTGTAATTTCCATACAATATAATTCCTTTCCCTGTTGCTGTGCCATCGGGGCTAAAGCCCCGGTATGACGTGCGCCCACTAACCCCAGCCTTAAGGCTGGGGTTAGTGACGATCTTATCTGAATCCTGTCCTCGACCCGGAATCGGGGATGGGCTTTAGCCCTGACAGTGTCTGATCTTCAAAGTGTCGGACAACAAACTTGTTCAGATTATTTATTCTCAATTCCTTATTCTATTTTTTCGCCGGGTCTGTGACCAATGGCTTCACGGGACTCCTCTTTGCGGTCATTTCCCTGATTTCTATTTCAAGCACATTTGTTTTATTCAACATTGCATCCGTAAAGGGGGCATTGGGGTTCTGAGGCGCATACTTGCTTGCAAGTTTCTGGAGGGCATCGTTCTTGGCGGCCATATCGGTAAGTATTTTTATGCTGCCAAAGAGGATCACCGACCTGTATGCAACGGAAGAAGCACAGGTGGGCTGCTTGACCAGCGTGCTGGTGACCTCTTCCACCTCAAAACAGACGTGTTGATTTGCCCTGATATTGTCAATCTTCCTGCCTTCATTCGCGCAGTGAAGGTATATTCTGGAGGCCTCCCTGTCATAGGTGAAATTCATGGGTGTTATGTAGGGAATCCCGTTGGCGCATGTCCCCAGCCTGCCCACCATGCACGTGGAAAGGATGCCTTCTATCTCATCCTTGTCGGTTATTTCCTTATCTTTTCTTCTCACGGATTATATTTTTCTTCCAACCGCTTCTGCTACAGGCTTAAGCTCCTGCATTAACTGGTCAAACGCATCCAGGTTGATGGTTTGCGGTCCGTCCACGAATGACTTTTCAGGGTCGGGGTGGGTTTCAATTAAAAGACCGTCGGCGCCAACTGCTATAGAGCCTTTGGACATCGGGTTGACAAGACTCCTCTTTCCGGTGCCATGACTGGGGTCTACAATAATAGGCAGATGCGTCATCTCCTTGAGCTGCGGCACAACACTCAATGAGAGCGTGAAGCGCGTATGCGTCTCAAAGGTTCGAATGCCCCTTTCGCACAGGATAACGTTGGGATTATTTTGCGCTAAAATATATTCCGCGGCCAGCAGGAATTCTTCAATGGTAGCGGACATGCCTCGTTTTAAAATTACCGGCTTTCCCGATTCTCCCACCGCGCGCAGGAGCAGGAAGTTTTGCATGTTCCGTGTTCCCACTTGCAATATATCGCTGTATTTGCTTACCAGCTTCACGTGTTCAGGGGTAAGTATCTCAGTGACAATGGGCAGGCCAGACGCCTCACGGGCGCGCGCAAGGTGTACAAGACCCTCTTCCTGCAAACCCTGAAACGTGTACGGATTGCTGCGGGGTTTGAACGCCCCGCCGCGCAGCGCGGTTGCGCCTGCGTCCCTCACCCTTTTGGCGATTTCGACAATTTGCTCCTTGCTCTCAATGGCGCACGGGCCTGCGATGACGGCGATGTGTTCCCCGCCAATTTTCTTCCCATTGCTGAGGTGAATAATAGTTTTAAAATCCTTCCCCTCCTTGCTGGCCAGTTTGTATGGCGCAAGAATCGGGACGGTCTTTTCCACGCCGGGTAGCACATCCCAGAAATCCGCGGGCAGTATCCGTTCGTCGCCGATAACCGCAATCACGTTCCGGTTGGTTCCCTGCAATACGACCCCTTTTAAGCCGACCTTTTCAATACTTTCAAGGACGTGGTTGATGTCATTTTTTGTAGATTCGACCTTCATTACGATAATCATTGGTTACACCTCCACTAAATTTTGTGGACAAAAAAAAACCCTAAAACGATTTGTTTTAGGGCATAGTATCAATAGGTAATAAGGTAATATCGTGCCCTAAAATCGCCCTCTTTTGAAATAATACCCGAAGTGATAGAAAACAGGATAAGATTTCATGGCACAATATCCGCACATAAAAAACCATCTTACAAGAATCTAAGAATCAGAAAACATCCCAAAATGCTATTTTCTCTGTTGTTTTTGAACGGAATAAAGTTTACAGCACAAGATATTTGTTGTCAAGGGTAAATTTAGTTGCTATATTCGTTCATCTTACCACGCGCCATACCGCACAAAATTATCTGTTTAAGGATGCGAAGTTGAAGAAACACCGTTACCTGTATTGCCTGCTTGCGCCTTTTATTATATCAATCCTTGTCTACCTGAACGGCTTGCAAAATTCATTTGTTTACGACGACGACTCTACCATCATCAACAACTACTTCATCAGACACTGGGATAACCTGCCTGACCTTTTTACCGGCAAATACTTCATCCTTTCGGCAGAATTGACCTATCGCCCCGTGGTAACCCTGTCTTACTTTATTGATTATACCTTCTGGCATTTGAATCCGGTGGGATACCACCTTACCAATATGCTACTCCACGCCGTCAATAGCATGCTGGTTTTTGTTTTTTGCAGGCAGGTGTTTAAAAACAGCACGCCGGCACTGATTTCCGCCGTCTTCTTTGCTGCGTATCCGCTCTTTTCCGAGGCGGTCAACGCCATTGGATTCCGGGAAGACCTGCTGGCCTTTCTTTTTTTAATCCTGGCGTTTATTTGTTACACAAAGGCAAACCGGCAAAGATACATCCTCTGGTATTCCATATCCCTGCTGTGCTATTTTCTGAGCCTCTTTTCCAAAGAGATGGCGATTACCCTGCCCGTGCTGATCATCTTGTATGACGTGATTTTAAAAGGATTTTCAGTTGCGAAATCAAGATACCTATATTATGCGGGATATTTCGCCGTTGCCATCTTTTACATCCTGAACCGCTTCCTTTTTCTCCACAACCCATTGGAATCACATATCCCTTACCCGCAGGGCAGTCTCTTCGTCAACTGCCTCACGATGCCCCACGTGCTTGCCTCATACGTAAGACTCTTCTTTCTGCCGTTTCACCTGAACGCCGATTATGTGGTCCCCTTTTCCACCTCTCTTGCAAATGCCTCATTTTGGCTGGCAATCCTGCTCTTTCTTGCGGTCGGCGTAATTTCATTTCGTTTGCGGTCTCACAATAAGCACGCGTTCTTTTTTGTGCTCTGGTGCCTTGTAACGCTCGTCCCCGTTATGAACATCGTTCCGCTGGGAAATCTTATGGCGGAACGATACCTGTATCTGCCGGGAGTTGGTTTCTGTATGATTGCAGCCGATATGGCGTCAAAATTTTTCTGGGAAAATGCACACAGTAAACGCCCTTTCCCCTCTTTTTTTAACAGGAGGGTCTTCGTGTGCATACTATTTTCAATAGTGATGGGAAGCGCCTGCCTGACCATTCAGAGAAACAATGACTGGAAAGACGGCTTACAGTTATGGTCGCGGACGGTCGCCGCCTCGCCGGATAGTTTTCGGGCGCACATCAATTTGGGAAATGCGTATGAGAAAAAAGGGCTCTACGCCGCAGCCTTTGAGGAATACGGGAAGGCGCTGTCAATTGACCCGGACGACGCGGATATTTACAACAACCTCGGCATTTACTATGACAAAACAAACCGTTTTGAAGACGCCATTCAGCGCTTTACGAAATGCCTGAGTATAAATTCACGACACCCCAGGGCATACAATAATCTTGGGGTTATCTTCACGAAACAGAGGAGATTGGACGATGCAATTCAGGCATTCAGGCAGGCGATATCCATTAATCCTCTTTACCCCGATGCGCATAACAACCTCGGTATCGCCTATTACCGAAAAGGCATGATGGATGAGGCAGAGCGTGAATTCAAGACGGCCATTGCCATAGAGCCGTACCATGCAGAGGCGCACAACGACCTGGGAATTTTATACAACGACAGGCGCTTGCACGATGACGCGATCAGGGAATTTGAGGCGGCCATACGCATCAAGCCCGACTATGCAAACGCCCACATGAATTTAGGCGCTGTGCTTCTCAAACACAGGAAAGACACTGGTTCTGCATTATTTCACCTGAAGGAAAGCATAAAAATAGACCCGCAGCAGGCACAGTCCGCCGGTATAAACAAACTCATACAGCAACTGGAAGGGGAAATAAAACAGGTGACGGGTAGCGAGTGACATGCAAAAAGTGACGGGTGACGGGGAAAAAGCGTTATCGTTGCCCGTTCCCCTTACCCGTCACTCGCCACACGTCACTTCGGTAGCTGCTGTACAGCGACAGACAATTTCGCCATCTCAAGCTGACCGCACCTTGCATAGTCTATCGCCTCTCCCAGGATGCGTGCGGCTTCCTGCGGGGCGTGGAAACCCATCGAATTTTCCGCGGCCACAAAGTCCAGCCGCCACTGCGCCTTCCGCTGTAATGCCTGCGCAGGCTTCAGTTGCTCGGCAGGCATCCCGAATTCCTGCGCATGCTGTATATCGTGGATGAGGGCGACCACGGCCTCTTCCGCCCGAACCAGCAATGCCCTTGTGGTGTCCTGGATCATTACGATACGGTCTCTCATCTCCGACTCGCTGAAGTGATGGCAGGTCTGACACGCATCGGCAATGTTCAGCATCGGGCTGCGCACGTGGTGTTCGCTGATCTTTATTGCGCCTTCCCTCTTGTAGGGCATGTGGCAGTCCGCGCACGCCACCCCGCTGCGGGCGTGGATGCCCTGACTCCACATCTCGAACTCCGGGTGCTGCGCCTTGAGCACGGGCGCGCCGCTGGACTTGTGCGTCCAGTCTTTAAATCCCATCTCGTCATAGTAGCTTTCGATCTGCTCCACCTTCAGACCATTCTGCCACGGATAGGTAACAAGTTTGCCTTCGCCTTTGAAATAGTACTCTACGTGACACTGGCCGCAGGCGAATGAGCGCATTTCCTGCCGAGTCGCCATGGCGTTAACGTCATATTCGCCCTTGCGTCCGTCTTTCCGCCAGCGCTCGATGCTGGGAAGGTGCGGCAGCGGGTCGTCTGATTTCGCCAAAGCCTGGATTGCATTCAGGAAACCGGGGCGGGTAACCCGCAACTGCATGGTTTCAGGATCGTGGCAGTCTATACAGGTTATTGGATGAGAGACCGCCTTGCGCGCCTCATTGTATGGCATAGCGCAGATGATTTCAAAACCCTTCATGATCTGCTCTTGTCTACGAGCTTTATCTGCCGGCACACCGGCATTAATGCCTGCATCGCGGTAGGCGGGCAAAACGGAAGAATGACAGTGCAGGCACGCCCCCGGCTGTTTGACTATTTTCACCCGCTCGGTCATATCCTGATCCGACAGCATATAGGCGTGGCCGCGATCTTCACGATAGTCTATGCCAAAGGCATATCCACTAAAGATATCGCGCCAGCGCATATCTTCTTCAAGCTTGTTGAATGCCTCGCTCCCCCCGTGTTTGGTGCGTTCTGTATCCACGGTGCGCCGGTATCCGTCGTATTGCCGGGGAAAATTTTTACCCCAGATAACGGGGTCAATCGTGTCCTCCGTTAGCTCCACGACGCGGAACACCTGCTGCCTCGCCTCTTCTTTCCTCTGCGATACGTTTTCCAGCAGCAACACAACCCCTACCGTTGCCGCTGCGACGATAACGATGGTGAACAGATAAATAATCGTTTTGTTTCTCCGGAAGCGATCCGGCAAAGAATTACTCATAGGCTTTTTCCCTCCTTAAATTTTCATGACCATTTGGCTCTTTGATAATTCGTAATAGTTTCGTTTTTTGAAACACCTTAACCCGAACAAGCCGGAAGAGACACCATCCGAAGCGCGAAATTTGCGAGTCAACCCTGAGAGGATAACCTTGTTCGTATTTTTGTGAAGTACTACACACCCCTGAATCCCCTCTTTTTAGAGGGGACTTCCGATCTCCCCTCTAAAAAGAGGGGTCGGGGGTGTGTTTTGGGACACCAGGACTCCCTGATTTTCTTGGCTCCGGCGGTGATTGATAATGTACAACGGCGCATAGGTACCCGGTCGTCAACAGGAGTCGGCTCCTACCAAAAACATTGGAATTCCCATACATCAAGTTTCAAGCCCGAAGGGCTGTCAGCATATAGCAGGGGGTGAAGCCCCCTGTGAAAGAGAGCAACACACCTTTAGCCCCGAAGGGGTGAAAGAAATTTATTATTATTTCCATAATTTCTACCGCCCCGTTGGGGCTATGGGATTGAAAATAAATAACCTTTACATTGTATCTGTTATCGGTTTAATTTTATAGTTCCATTCGCCATGGAAATCAGACGTCTCTATATGGACACTTTTTAATTCTTTGTCTGTTACTTCT
>Ga0082335_1008661_pt1 | contig 11428 bp, 13 predicted proteins | sample Subgrocontami58m_FD_72375 | JGI IMG/M metagenome (GOLD analysis project Ga0082335, IMG submission 72375) | Subsurface groundwater microbial communities from S. Glens Falls, New York, USA - GMW37 contaminated, 5.8 m (SPADES assembly) (version 2) ...
AGAAGCTCAGCCTGGAGACCGTCGATCTGGACGGCCCGCGGGAAGGTGAAGTGCTGGTGGAAATCAAGGCCACCGGCATCTGCCACACCGATGAATACACGTTGTCGGGTGCCGACCCGGAAGGGCTGTTCCCGGCCATCCTGGGGCATGAGGGCGCGGGCGTCGTCGTGGATGTCGGCAAGGGTGTCAGCAGCCTGAAGAAGGGCGACCACGTCATCCCCCTTTACACGCCGGAATGCCGGCAGTGCGAATACTGCCTCAGCCGCAAGACCAACCTGTGCGTGGCGATCCGCGCGACGCAGGGAAAGGGGTTGATGCCGGATGGGACCAGTCGGTTCTCTTGCGATGGGGAGCCCGTGTTCCACTACATGGGGACATCCACGTTCGCGAACTACACGGTGCTGCCAGAAATCGCGCTGGCAAAAATCCGCTCTGACGCGCCGTTCGACAAGGTCTGCTACATCGGCTGCGGCGTGACCACCGGCCTGGGAGCGGTGATGAACACGGCGAAGGTGGAGGCTGGCGCCCGCTGCGTAGTGTTCGGCCTGGGCGGTATCGGCCTGAACGTGATCCAGGGCCTGCGCATGGTCGGCGCCGAACAGATCGTCGGCGTGGACCTGAACCCCGGCCGCAAGGTCATGGCCGAACGCTTCGGGATGACGGATTTCGTCAACCCGAACGAGGTCGAGGGCGATCTGGTGCCGTATCTGGTCGACCTGACCAAGGGTGGTGCCGATTACACCTTCGAGTGCATCGGCAACACGAAGGTCATGCGTCAGGCGCTGGAATGCTCCCATCGCGGTTGGGGCAAGTCGGTCATCATCGGTGTTGCCGGCGCCGGCCAGGAAATCTCTACCCGGCCGTTCCAGTTGGTGACCGGGCGCACCTGGATGGGCACGGCGTTCGGCGGCGCGCGTGGCCGGACGGACGTACCGCGCATCGTCGATTGGTACATGGACGGCAGGATCAATATCGACGACCTGATCACGCATGTCCTGCCGTTCGAGCAGATCAACGACGGGTTCGAACTGATGCGGAAGGGCGAGTCGATCCGCTCCGTGGTGGTCTACTGATCCAGCACTCTACCGGTCCGCCGCCGCCTTCCGCATCAGACACGCCAGCGGAATGGCGGCGGTGGCAACGCATGCCATCAGATAGAACGAGTTGATGTAGCCGATCATTCCCGCCTGCCGCTGCACCTCATTGGACAGCCGCAGTAACCCCACCGTCGACTCCACGCTCCACGCATCCGGCCAACTCGGCATCAGAACCAGCTTGTTGTAAGGGGAGACGTACTCCGACAATGTCGCGTAGCTGACCTTCGTTGAGTGCACCAATGTCAGCACGGTGATCGAGATGAACAGGCTCGATCCGAAATTGCGCATCAGGGTGAAGACTCCGCTGCCCTCGGTGATCTGATGCTTGGGCAGGGTCGCGAAGGCCATCACGGTCATCGGCGTGAACGAAATGCTCTGGCCGAAGCCCTGCAGCATATGGGTCCAGAAAATGTCGAAGTCTGTCAGATTGATATCGAATCGAGACATCGTGTAGGCCGAGAACGCCTGCGTGGCCAGACCCAGCGCGATCGACAGGCGCGGCGCAATGCGGGTCATGCGGACGATGACCAGGAAGGCGGCCCAGTTTCCCAACCCGCGCGCCGCCAGCAGGATGCCGATGGCGCTGTCGGGGTAACCGCGCAAATCGTGCAGCAGGCTGGGGAACAGGACCAGGGTGGTGAAGCTCAACATCCCCATCACAAACGCGATCGTAATGCCCACGGCAAAATTCCGATCCAGCAGCAGGGTTGGGTCCAGGAATGGCCGCCGTGCGGTGAGGCAGTGAACAATGAAACAGTAAAGCGCGACGATGCCCAGCACCGTCAGCAGGATGATGATATTGGAATCGTACCAGTCGAGACGCTGACCGCGATCGAAAATCAACTGAGCACACAGAATGGCGATGGACAGGGTCAGGAAGCCGGTCCAGTCGAAATAGGTCGGTTTGCTCTCGTTGTGCTCCGATAGGGCGAACCAGACGCAGACCAATGCACAGAGGCCAGGCGGTACGATGATGAAGAAGGCCGAACGCCAGTCGTCATTTGCCTCGGTCATCAGGGAGGCAACGACCGGTCCCAGGACCGGCCCAAACACCGCGCCGACACCCCAAAGGACCAATGCGGTGGCATGCAGGTGGCGCGGGAAGGTCGCCAGCAGGATTGCCTGGCCCATTGGTGCGATCGGCGCCCCGAACAGGCCCTGCCCGACGCGATAGAGAACCAGGGTTTCCAGGCTGGTGGCGACTCCGCACAGGAAGGAGGCCACCGTAAAGCCGCCGATGCACCACAGCATCACGTTGCGCCATCCGAGCCTCGCGGCGAGCCAACCGGTCATGGGCGTGGCGACGGCGGTCGCGACCAGGTTGAGCGTGATGACCCAGGAAATCTCATCCTGCGTCGCCGATAATGTCCCGCGCACCTGCGGCAGCACGACGTTGGCGATGGTGATGGTCATGCCGAACAGCATGTTGGACAGTTGGACCATCAGCAGGATCAACCAGAGCCGGCCGCTGATACTGAACAGCCCGCCCTCGGCCGTGGTGGCACTCATACGTTGTCGCTCCCCGTCCCCGCGTTGGGAGCGGGTTCGTCAGGGGAGGCTAGCCCATGTCTCTGTTTCGCGACACCCGCGCGGGCCGATCAGCCGCCATGCTTGCCGGCGTCCCATTCGCGTGGGTCGGTCAGGTTCTTACGGGCGAACGCCATGGGGCTGTCTTCCAGATCGCATGCAAATATGTCGTTCCAGCGATCGAGCCAGCCGAAAGTTCAGATCACGGATGCAATTTCCACAATGCCGGCTGCGTGAAGTGGGCTGGCTCTGCGTCAAAATGCGTGCGGGTTGCCGCGTTTGGAACTTCCCCTGCCGATTACTCTACCTGGCGGCAGGAATTCCAATTTGTGTCCCGGATAGGTGCGCCGCCCGACCCGCTAGTCGGTGTGACGGCGTGACCCGAGCGGTATAGGCGGACCAACGATCAAGAAGAGACCAACACGATGCCTGACGACCACGGTAGGCTCATCGACGAGTTGATGGAACAGTTGGTTACGCAAGGACCGGGAGGAGCGGCGGCGGTGTTCACCCGGCTCTCTGACCCGCCATGCACGTCGAGCGGGAGAACTTCCTCAGCGTCAGAATTTTGAGCGCAATGACGAGCTGCGTGGCTACGCCAATAGCGTCAAAGCCAAGCGCCTCGATTAGGCCTGTACCGGTACAGTAGGAACTGCGTGCCCATTCAATGGGTACCGGCAGACCGAAGCCGACCTGGTCGCCACCATCCTGTGGCCAGACGTGCATGGCGTTTGGCCTGCCTCCCGTAGCTAGCCGGCGCTGAATCACGTCATCGACCCCAACATGAACGATTGCCCACTGCCATGCATGAGGAGATCATGCGCCGATCGCCGCAGTTGCTGACTGACAATTGGAACGAGCCTGAGGAAACCATCCTGGCTTTCGCTCGCGGATCGCTGCATTCCGGCGACGTCGGCTATTTCGACGAAGAAGGCCATCTAATTATCGGCGAGCACATCCGCGACATTATCTACACCGGCGGCGTTCTGGTGGCAAACCACGAAGTCGGGGAAGGGCTCTTCACCCATCCGGCGGCCTCGCCGGTCGCGGCCGCCGGCCGGCCCGACGAGGCATGGATTGAGGAGGTGGCCGCCTTCGTCGCGTTGCGTCAAGGCCAGACCGTGGACAGCGACACACTGATCGCACGGGCCCTCGGGAATCTTGCATCGTTTAAGCTACCGAAGAAGGTGAATTTCGTACACAGCTCGCCAAAGAACACCTCTGCAAAGCTGCTGAAGCGCGAGTTACGGCGCCATCATTCATGATGGGTGACATGTCGTTAGCTCGTCAACATGTCCGGTTTATGTAGCTCGTGATCTGTCCGCTTCGTTCTTGTTCTGTCCCGAGGTATGCCTCGGGACAGACCGGCCGCCTTGGAAGCGTGTCATGCGGCCCTGTCCGACTGGCATGAGCAGTTGTCGCGCCAGCCCGCCCTAATCGCGCCCAAAGCCGAGCGGTGGCTGTATGGTCACGAGTTCCTCCAGGTCCAAATCGACCATCGCCTGCAGGGCTTCCCCCGTGGCTGTCTCTCGTGTCGCCTCCGGCAAGGCTTCGAGCCAGCGGGCATACTCGGCCTGAAGCGAAACCAGGGTCGTGACCGTGTCGAGCCAGCGCCGCGACAGCGGGCGAGCACGCGATGGACGCTTGGATAGCGGCTGACCCGACGGTCGTTCCATGGCCAGGCGCTGGCGATAGCGGGCTTGGCGTTCGGCTCCGGTCTGGGCCTGGTCTCCCTCTGGCGTGCGTCCCATCGGCTGGCTCCCCTTGCATTTCGTCACGTGACGGTATTCCGCCCCAGGACCGGACGCGACCGGACCGCACTATCCCGCCCGGTCCAGGTCCGCTCTGCTGACGGACGGGACAGGCTCCACCAGTCCCCCGGCTGCATCGTAATCAGCCAGCCGATGCGGTCCCCAGTACACCGCCAACGTCGCGTCCGGATATTCGTGCACCCGCACCTTCGCCTTCACGAAATGCGCACGCAGCCGGCTCGGCGGCAGTTGCAGCCGCAACCGGTGCCACTTGACCGTGTTGTCGTTGCCCACCGTCCGCTCCTCCTGAACACACAGGATCTCGCGCCACGCTCCCACACTATCGGTCACGAACGCCGAAGCCTCTTGCTCGGGCTTGATCGCGAACATCGCGTTGTGCTCTCCGATGTAGGTCTCGCTGAGCCAGTGGTTGGCGGCCTCGACTGTGTTGATCCCGGCCAGCTTCAGCTCTTTCGGAAGGCGGTCCTGCAGGGTCAGGAACACACGCTCCGAGCGCCCCCGGGCTTGCGGGGAGTAGGCGGCGATGTGTTCAATGCCGAGCTGCTTCAGGGCTCGACCTACCTGCGTCAGAGACGTTCTGGATACCGGTCCGCCGACCTCTGGCGTCTCGAAGTAGTCGCTGCCTCGGTCCGTATAGAGCGAGCAGAACAGGCCGTGCTTCGATACCACATCCCGGATGCCCCGCAGGCTTGACGTCGTGCCTTCCTCGTCCACCAGGAACATCGAATAGATCGCGCTCGTCGCGTCTTCCATCGTCACGACCAGGTCGTGTTTGGCCATGCTTCCCGCCAGCCAGGCATGCGTCGACGCATCCTGATGCAGCATCATGCCCACCATCGGGCGACGCGGCCGCTTCTTGCGATGCGCCGACCGCTTCGGCGCCGCATGCACCAGAGCGGATCGGTGCAGGTGATGTTTGGTCACTGTGTAACCCAGCACGTAGTTGTGCCGCTTACACAGCTGTTCGTGGAAGTGCTTGATCGTGAACCCGCGGTAGAGGTCGCGATACAGGCCCAGCATCCGCTCGATCTCCGCGGCCGGTGCGCGGCTCAGCGACGGCGTCAAGCGCCGGTCGGCCAGACCTTCCAGCCCGCTATCGCGGTGGCGGTCACGCCAGCGTCGGAACGTGCGTTCGCTGACACCAAGCAATTCCGCCGCCTCCATCTGGCTCAGTTCCGACCGCTCCGAGCGGTCGAGAACATCTGTGAAACGCATCCGCCGTATCCCCTCGTGAAGGCGTGCCCGATCCATCGAAACCTCCATCCCGGAAGGAACTCTGGACCGGACACTTCACGAGCTACGAAAACCGGACTGATCACGAGCTAGCCACATGCGTGATGGGTGACATTGCCCCGCAGGCGTGGGGGCACTAAACACACCTTCCACCTCAGACGATAAAGGCCAGAGCGCGCATGGACTTGAAAGATCATATCCGCGGCATTCCGGATTTTCCGAAGCCTGGCATACTATTCTACGATATTTCCACCCTATTGCGCGACGCCGACGCTTGGCAGGTGGCGATGGGCCGCATGGCCCGCGCAGTGCGGGTTCATCAGCCCGACCTGCTTGCCGGAATCGAAAGCCGCGGATTTCTCATTGCGGCCCCCTTGGCGGTGAAACTCGGGTGCGGATTCGTAATGATCCGCAAGCGCGGCAAGTTGCCAGGTCGAACGATCGGCCTGAACTACGCTTTGGAATATGGCGAGGACCGGGTCGAAGTGCAGGAGGATGCGATCAGGCCCGGGCAGCGAGTCATCGTGGTCGACGATCTGCTGGCAACCGGCGGCACCATGGCCGCCGGCATCGCGCTACTCCGCCACGTGGGGGCGATCGTTCCCGCGGCGGCGGCCCTGATCGAGCTGAGTTTCCTCAACGGGCGCAGCCGATTGGACGTGCCCTGCGACGCCTTGGTCACGTACGATTCATAGAGCACGATTACGCCGGGCGGAATGCTACCGCCGGGGAAACAAACGACGGAATGAACAGCCAGAGTGGTCTTCCGAATCATGTCTGACCGAAACCGCTCTGGCGCGCGGATTTGCCCGATCAGGGTGTGACGACCACACTTACAGGGATTTCCTCGGGAATCGGAGCGTGCAGGCGAACCCGGAACTGGTCCGCGCCGCTGAAACCGGGCTTGGGCTGATAGGCCAGCCGGATACGTCCTTCCAACGCGCCGAGCACGACCTGGCCGTGGCTCGGCGGGTCTAGCATGGTCATCTCTGGGGTAGAGATCGCGCCATTGAAATTGAATTGATGGCGGATTGAGCACCAGCCGCCGTCGTTTCGCATCTGAATGCTACCCTCGGCGGGGATGAATTGCCAGCCCCTCAGCGGGTCGCCCGGATATCGCACATGCCCAAAGAACGGCAGGGCGCTCTGGCAGTCCGCCACGGGGCGCAGGGAGGCCAGCGCCTGCGCGTTGCTATCCGGGGTTTGCTGACAGCCGCTGACCAACGCGGCGAGAGCGGCGCAGGTTAGGAATGAGGGACGCATCATGGCCTCCGTGGGAGAAGGTTTCGCGACGGCCATACGCCGTCGGACCGATGGGCGCGCGATGACGCTGGGGGACCCCGCTAGCCGGACGAAAGGCCGCAGCCGTCATGGGCTCACTTTACAGTATGCTCACCCGAAGTAGAAATGAAGAACGGCCTCCAATTCATTTTTCGAGAGCGCGCCTTACGATCCGAGACATGCCCGTCCAACTCATTCATGCGCCGACCAGCGTGCGTGCTGGGGCGCTTATCCCATCCACTACGCTATGCCCGTCAGCCACCCCCTACCGTCGCCGGCTGTTCGGCCGCCGGCGAGATTCGCTGGCGCGGGCTCTGCGTCCGTCCCTGCTTTCGTTACGGAGACTCGCCGCCGCCCAGTGGAACCGAGGCCATGGTTGGTTCCGAATGGCCTCGAATGGCGGAAAAATCCAGCGCGCGCATTTCCATTTGTATCCAGTCGTGGAAAGCTTTCACATTCTTCCGTCCCTCATTTGCTCGCGGGCAAACGAAGTAAAACGCCCGGCTTGACCGCAATTCGAGATCGAATGGCGCCACCAGCCGACCACTACGCAGATCGTCGTGGGCCAGGACGACATGAGCCAGCAGCACGCCGGCTCCCTCGACCGCCGCATCCAACGCGTGGTCCGCGCTGTTCAGCCGCAGACCCCGTTCCAGGTCCACCCCGATTACCCCCGCGGCTTCCAGCCAATCCGCCCAGCCTGGAACCCCAACGCGTCCCGTCAGCATGTCATCATGGATCAGAGGCACATGACGCAAGTCTGCGGGCTGTGTGATCGCGCCCACTTGCTCCAACAGGCGTGGGCTGCACACCGGCATGAACGACAGATCGATCAGCTTCTCGGCCAGCAGAACAGAATCAGGTTGATGGTGGACCGACAGGTTGCGGATGGCCACGTCCACGTCGTCATCGTCGAATCGGGCAAATGCCAGGGAGGAGGAAATCCGTGCATCGATCTCGGGATGTGCAAACAGGAAGCGGTAAAGCCTCGGTGCCAGCCACTTTGCGGTGAACCCGGGCGGCGTGCTGATCACCAGAACCCGTCCGTCGCCCCTGCTGTCGAGGCCGGCTACGGCCTGCTTGATCTGTGCGAACCCGCCCTGCAATCCGGGATAAAGCATCCGCCCGGCTTCGGTCAGCGCCACCGCCCGCGGCAGGCGCTGGAACAGCGAGACCTCCAGAAACTCCTCCAGGCCACGGATCTGATGACTGAGCGCCCCCGGGGTCACATGCAGTTCCTGGGCCGCCTTCGTCAGACTGAGATGACGGGCCGCCGCTTCGAAGGCACGCAGCGCGTTCAGCGGAGGCAGCGGCTTATTCATGAGAGTGTCTCAATCATCTGGTGAGATAACATCCGTTGAGATCCAGTTGTTGCGGTCATATCTGTGGAATCACCAAATAGAGTGATGAGGAGTTCTCAAATGTCAATACATCCGCCCGAACTGACTTGGCCGCTCTCCGATGACCAGATGGCAATGATCCGCCGGAAGGCAAGCCAGGAGCGGGCCGCGGTCGCCGCTGAAATCGGGCGCGGCATCGCCCGGACCGTGAAGCGGTTGTTCTACCTCGGGACGACCCGCCCATCGGCCGGACGGGTGACCCATCAGGCCACCTGACGCGCGTATCTGCCGGCCGGCGCCGGTAGACATGGGTAACTCTGGGGACAGGCCGGCGTTAGGTGGCGCCGGCAGCGTCCTCACCGATCATCGCGGCACCTTTTTCACCGATCATAATCGTGGGAGCGTTGGTGTTGCCCGTGGTCAATGTCGGCATGACCGACGCGTCGATCACCCGTAGACCGCCGATTCCGTGCACGCGAAGCCGTGCATCGACGACGGCGTTCACCCCGTCCCCCATACGGCAGGTCCCGACCGGGTGATAGATCGTCGTGCCGAACCGACGGCAGTAATCCAACAACGCGTCGTCGGTTCGCACGTCCGGTCCGGGTAACGTTTCCACGACGCTGTGCTGGGCGATGGCAGGCGCGGCAAAGATCCGCCGGGTGAAGTCCATCCCCGCCAGCAGGACACGCCCATCGGCGGGATCGGACATGTAGTTAGGTTGGATGTCCGGCGCGACGGTAGGATCCGCGGTCGTGGCCATGATCGTGCCGCGGCTGTCGGGGCGGACCGGACAGATCGCGACCGTCATACCCGCCTCGCGCTCAAGTTCCCCGAACTTGCCAGAATCGTAGCTAGCGGGCGTGAACAACAACTGGAGATCCGGGCTGGCAAGCTCCGGACGAGAGCGGCAGAACACCTGCGCTGTCGTCACGCCGAAGGTTAGCGCACCGTTGCCCGCCAGGAAGAACCGCGCAACCTCCCCGGCCAACCGGATGCCGCGTGCCAACTGGTTGATCGACATCGCGTTCTTCACCCGGTGTGAAATCCGGGAGACATAGTGATCCTGCAGGTTGGCACCCACGCCGCGCAGATCGTGCACCACCGGCACACCGATGGATTGCAGGTGCTCCGCCGGGCCGACGCCAGAAATTTGTAATAGATGCGGGGAGTTGACAGCTCCGCCCGACAGGATGACCTCCCGCGTCGCGCGCGCGATCACCGTCTTGCCATGTTGACGGAACTCAACACCGGTGCAGCGCTTGCCGTCCAACAGCAGTCGCGACGCCAGCGCCTCGGTTTCCACTTGCAGGTTTGGGCGGCCGCTAGCTTCCTTCAGGAAGGTCTGCGCCGTCGACCCGCGCCACCTGCCCTTTCGTGTCATTTGTGAGTAGCCGACGCCTTCCTGAGTCCGCCCATTCAGGTCCTTACTGAATGGAAACCCGGCCTCCTCCGCAGCTTTGATGAAGTGATGGGTCAGCGGCAGGATGGTGCGATAGTCTTCGACTTTCAGAGGCCCACCCTGACCGCGGAACTCCGCCTCCCCGCCTTGCTTATAGTCTTCCGATTTGCGGAAGAACGGCAGCACGTCATCGAAACTCCAGCCGCGGCAGCCCATCTGTGCCCAACCGTCGAAATCGGCGGGATTGCCGCGTACATACAGCATGCCGTTGATGGAACTGGACCCGCCCAGCGTCTTGCCCCTGGGCCAATGGATGCGCCGGTCACCCCCGCCGTCCGGTGCGGCGGCGCTGTAGTTCCAGTTGACCACCGGATGGGCCAGCAATTTCAGAACGCCCGCCGGGATATGGATCCAGGGCAGGGTGTCGCGCGGCCCCGCTTCCAGCAGGATGACCTTGGCCCCCGTTTCGGACAGGCGAGCCGCCACCACACAGCCGGCCGAGCCGGCACCCACGACGATATAGTCGGCGTCCATCAAGTCTTCCCCCACGTTCCCGGATCATGATGTCACATCGGCGCACTTGGCGGAATTCAACGCTTCAGGCTGGCAGACGCTCGGGTAATGCATCGAGAATGAGCTGTCCGAACATGGTCATGTCCGGACTGGTCTCCGCATACCGGTCGATGGTCGCCAGGATCCGTTGGATGGTCGCCGCGTCCGGCATCCCGTCCGCGGCAACGGGAGGCAACCGAGCGACGATGTCAGGCGCGGCCGCACGGGCAGCGGCCCGGAATGCGACACGGGCCGCATTGGTTTCAGGGGAGCCAAATCTTGGTGCGAGTTCATCGGCCAGCCATGTCAGGGCGCCAGGCCAGTGGGCCAATTGCCGATACAGCGCCGGGACGAATGGCTTGCCGTCCACCTCGGTCACGAAGCGCATCAGCACCGCACGCGTGTCGGCGTCTTGCGTCAGTGGATCCACATTACCCGGCATTGGTCCCAGCATCACGGGCGGCGTCCAAACGCCGGGAAAGCCGCTCCCGGAAGGGCGTGTGCCAGAGGGATGTGTACTGGTCAGCAGCAGTGCCAGAGTTGCTCCGGTCATCAGGTTCACCGGCGACACACGGACAAAATTTGCGGCGACATTGCGGATTGCGGCCAGATCGGCTGCGCTTATCCCCCAGGCTTTCAGCGCCTCCGGGGAGACCGGCTGAGCGGGGGATACACGGACATCGCAAGCAAGCCGCCAGCCGGTTTCGGAGATCACACCCGGAACCAGGGCCGGTCGCAACGCATCCCAGGCCCATTCCAGCGCACCGGGCATGGTCGCCACATAGCGTTGCAGCGACGACACATAGGGCACGCCGGAAAACCGACGGATCTCCTCGTAAATCTCCGCGATCCGTCCGGTCGCGCGGTCTTCCGGCAATTCGGCCAGCAATTGTTCCAGATTGGTGGACATACGGAGTCCTCGCTTCTTCTGCTGGGCGGGTCCGTACAGGAGATCGACCCACTCGTCGCCCCGCACACCCCGGCTTCCTCTGCCATTTCTCTCCAGTGTATCGATCCTAACAAATAGTTCCCATGCTTGCCCAGGCGTGCGAATCTGACAGCATGAAGAAGACCTCTGCATGCATCTGGTTGTCTCCTGCGGATCGGGCGACGCTGGAAGGTTGGGTTTCGGGGCGGAACACGCCACAGAAGCTGGTCTGGCGAGCGCGGATCGTGCTGCTTGCGGCTGATCGGGTCCGGGTGATGACGATCGCCCGGGCCGTG
>Ga0082335_1008663_pt1 | contig 11423 bp, 13 predicted proteins | sample Subgrocontami58m_FD_72375 | JGI IMG/M metagenome (GOLD analysis project Ga0082335, IMG submission 72375) | Subsurface groundwater microbial communities from S. Glens Falls, New York, USA - GMW37 contaminated, 5.8 m (SPADES assembly) (version 2) ...
GCCGTTCTGCCAGGCGCAGTGGATACGCCCATGCTTCGCGCGGGGTTGGGGCGCGGGCATCTTGGGCAGGGAGACATGCAGGAACGGTTGGATAACCTTGCGCGAAAAACCGTCAACGGGCGGGTGGGAACACCCGAAGAGATCGCGCACGCCATTTATTTCCTTGCCGATAACGAACAATCCTCTTTTATAACAGGCCAATCCATGATCGTGGATGGCGGCGCCACGGCAAGGCTAAGCACAGAGTAATATGAAGACATCCACTCTTCAATTAGCACAGTATTTATTTTTATTTACAGCGGCAATCCTGGTCGTTTTTGGGGTTGGTTCTTTTATGCGCATTAATGAAAACCCAAATCAGGTTGTCTTATATGCGATCTATGCCCTATTGATGTTTGGCGATGCCGCTTTTATGCTGATCTGCGCTTTTCTATTGCAACGAAAAAAGAAACAAATATATTGGTTCGCTGTCATTGTCCTTGCTCTCAATATCGTTTTGACGATCTTCGATCAATTCGGTTTTATTGACCTTCTTTTCCTGCTCCTCAATTTAATTACACTGGTCGTATTGTTTATTGCACGCAAAGAATTCAACCCCGCATGATACAAACTTTCAAAAAGATCATCCCCCAGCCGCTCTGGCACTTCGCCGGCAACACCTGCGACTCCATCAAGCGCATCCCAGAACTGCCAAATGCATACTTGCATCCCTGGCGGCGTGAGAGCATCCGCCGTCTCGCCGAACTCAAGGATATTCATAAAGGCCAGCGTGCTTTCATCATAGGCAATGGTCCCAGCCTCAAACACACCGATCTCGCCAAACTAAAAAATGAATTTACCTTCGGTCTGAATCGCATCTACTTGCTTTTCCCCAAACTGGGTTTTAGGACAACATATTTCTGCTCCATTAATGACCTGGTCATCGAACAGTTTGCCGATGATATTCTTGGGCTTCCCATGCCGAAATTCTTAGCATGGCGTTCGCATCGTCATTTCAATCCCAATTTACCAATTACCCAATTACCGACCTTCCTCTACACCTCCTACACCGGCCCGCGTTTTTCTTCCGACGTGCGCGGGCGTGTCTGGGAGGGCGCGACCGTTACAACCTTTGCGTTACAACTTGCGTTCCACATGGGTTTTGAAAAGGTCATTCTCATCGGCGTGGATCATGATTTCACCTCGAAGGGCGATGCGAATAAAACCGTCACTTCGCAGGGCGATGACCCAAATCATTTCATGCCTGATTATTTTGGCAAGGGTGTCAGATGGCAGCTGCCTGATCTTGATACTTCCGAAGTTGGATACATCATGGCATATGAAGCCTATCGCAAAGCGGGCCGCGAAATTGTGGATGCAACCATCGGCGGCAAACTGACCGTCTTCCCCAAAGTGGACTACAATTCCCTCTTCTGATTTTCGCATGGTGGTCGAGTAGCCCGAATGATTTTAGAGGGCGTATCGAGACCACGATTTTCGATTTACGCATCACGAATTACGGATTACTTAATGTCTCGTCCGCCTCTTCCCCGACCTCATACCTGGTTCGTCACCTTTATCATTCTCCTCGCTTTGGGTGGACTCCTGCGCCTCTTTGACATCACCGACCCGCCGTTGGACTTTCATCCCTCGCGGCAGCTTCGCAATTCAATCGTTGCGCGTGATATTTATTATTCATTATTACCTTCAGTAACAACTGAACAGCGTGAACTCGCCTCTTCTTTTGCCCGCTCCGTCGGGAAATATGAACCGCCTGTCATCGAGTCAATTGTGGCGTACACCTATTTGATTGCCGGTGAAAACATTGCTGTGGCGCGCGCGTGGGTGACGATCTTCTGGCTATTGGCGGGAGGCGCCTTATTTGACCTGATGCGCCGCGCAACCTCCCCCTGGGCGGCGTTGATCGCGCTGGCGTATTATCTCGTCCTGCCGTTTTCAGTGCAGGCAAGCCGTTCTTTTCAGCCCGATCCATTAATGACCTCAGCGTTCGTGCTGGGCATTTATTTTCTTTATCGCTGGAGTGAAAACTCTGGAGTGCATGAGCTTGCTCCTGCATCGGACAGTGGCGCTTTAGCGCCATCCGATGCCAGAGGAGAAACTTGGAAATGGGCAATTCTTGCGGGCATCTTCCTCGGCTTTGCTGCATTCGTCAAGATCGTGATCGCTTTCCTCGCGGGCGCGGCGGGAATTGCAATGGTGTTGTTCACACTAAAGAAAGATTTTTGGAAATCAAAACAAGTGTGGACAATGGCGGTCTTGATGAGCGTCCCTGCTCTCACCTATTATGTTTTCCTGAATCAAAGCCGCTCCACTGAATATTTCTTCGCATGGACAATCACGCTCATTAATCTCATCACCAGCACAGATTTCTATACCAAGTGGCTTGCTTTTCTTGGTACTCTTTTCGGCCTGACCATAACCTTTCTGAGCATTGCGGGTGCGCTGATCGCCAGTCCGCGCATGAGATGGTTGTTGGTCAGTTTGTGGATTGGATATGTGCTGTATGGGCTGACATTGCCTTTCCAGATGTACACGCACAGTTATTACCATATTCAACTGATCCCCATCATTGCACTGGGACTGGCTGTGGTATTGAATCCGCTCGTTGAAAGTGTGGCCGCTCAAGGCGGAGTCGGACGCGTGGGTTTTATCGCATTGACCGTGGCAGTGATCGGATATCAAGCCTACGTGGCAAAGTCCGTTTTGGGCGCAGAGGATTTTCATCATGAGCCTGTGTATTGGAATGAAGTGGGGGAAGCGATTCCGTCCGATGGAAATGTGATTGCACTAACGCAGGATTATGGATATCGTTTGATGATGTATGGCTGGCGCAAGGTCAGCCTGTGGCCTTTGACAACCGGGCTGAGCGAGGCGCGCAATGCAGATAGAAATGCCGCGGATGATTTTGCCGAGTTGACCGAAGGCAAACAGTATTTTTTGGTGACTGCATTCAGCCAGTTGGATAAACAACCTGGTTTGAAAGAAATTTTGAAACAATACCCGATTGCTGTGGAAGGCGATGGATATGTGTTGTATGATTTAAGAAAATAATATGACTCTCGTTTCCATCATCACTCCCTCGTACAATCAGGCATCTTATCTGGAGCAGACGATCTTGTCTGTTTTAAATCAGGATTATCCGCGTATTGAATACATTGTCGTGGACGGCGCCTCCATAGATGGAAGCGTGGAGATCATCAGGAAATACGAAAGCAGACTGGCCTGGTGGGTTTCAGAAAAAGACCGTGGACAAGCGGATGCGATCAATAAAGGCTTTGCGCGCGCAACAGGCGATGTCATTGCCTGGCTCAACTCGGATGATTATTATTTACAAGGCGCAGTCAGCGCGGCGGTGAAAGTCTTTGAAGAGCATCCCGATGTTGTGCTGGTATACGGGAACATGCTCGCCGTGGATGAAGATGGCAGGACCTTCAATACTTTGAATTACAAACAATTGACCATCGAAGATTTACTATGCTTCCAGATCATTGGACAACCCGCCGTGTTCATACGCGATTCCGCGTTACAAAAAACAAGTGGACTCAACCCTGCTTTCCATTTTCTATTGGATCATTTGCTCTGGATTCAAATTGCACAACATGGAAATATTCTGCACGTGAATCAAACCTGGTCTGCCGCGCGCTATCATGCCGAATCCAAGAACCGCGCCAAAGCCGCCGAGTTCGGTCGCGAAGCTTTCCGCATTGTGGAAACTGCAGCGCGAGATGAAAATCTTGAGCCCATTTTTGTAAGAGTAAATCACCGCGCCCGCGCAGCGGCTCACCGCGTAGACTCGCGTTACCTGCTCGATGGCGGGCAGCCGGGCAAAGCCCTCTCCGCGTGGATACGCGCATTTTCCATCCACCCGCCCACAGCTTTGGCGCGCATGAATATTCTTGTTTCGTCCATTTTAAATTTATTGGGATTAGGGAAGATACGCAATGCCATATTAAGCAAACGAAAAGATGTTAACAATTAATTATTCATATTACGATTATCAAAAACAGGATAAATGAATAATTCAAAGGAAATCGGCGTTGGTGCATGAATATTTGACAACATAGGCGTGACCGTGTAAGTTCGATTTTTTCCTAAAAAAACACCACAGGCGACGTTAAGCCTGCTCACTATGGTCTCCAAGCCTAAAGGCGACAATTTGCCGCAAGGCAACTTGTTGACGAGCAATCGAGCGAGATACATCAATCCTTTTATGGAAATAGAATAAAACGTCCCGTAGGTTCATGTAAAAAATATAATCTTGCGTTCAAATCCTTCGACAGGCTCAGGGCAACGCCTGCGGGACAGTGTTTCATCCTATAGCGTGAATACCCTTAATGGTATCTGATATGATTATGCCACCATGGAACAGATCCATCGTTTCTTAAAACATATCCTGATAATTTTTATAATCATCAGCGCGGCGCTGGGATTAATGCGCTTCAATTCCCTTCAATTGGGCTCATCCTACGACGATGCGCATTATATTATCCTCGCTGAAAGCCTCGCCAGCGGGCAAGGCTATCAACTAATCAACTTTCCACGTCCGCAAATGGAACGTGCCTTTCCGCCTGGCTGGCCTCTTTTGCTTACCCCACTCACGTTCCTTTTCCCAGGCAATTATACAATTCTAAAATTATTCTCGCTATTGCTCTGGCTGGCATCCATACTATTAATTTACAGACTTTTTTCCAGGCAGATTGAATCCCCCCATCTTGAGATTGTCACTGGCCTGGTTGCAGTGAATCCACTGCTGGTTGGGACTTCCGTTACGGTGATGTCTGAATCTGCTTATTTATTTTTCTCTTTGCTCGCGCTTACCTTTTTTGACTCATGGAATAGCAGGGCGGGAGGCAAAAATAACTGGCTTATCATTCTGATCGCAGTCATTGCCTTATATACTCAATTAATTAGAACAATCGGGATTTCATTATCCATTGCGCTGGTGGTCACCTTCCTGCTGACCCGCCGCTTTCGCGAAGCGGGGCTTACGATGGGCGTGTTCATTGCGGGCGCGCTCTTACAAACGCGGATCACCCTGAGCAATGGCCGCGCGCTGATTTCAGCGAGTTATCAGTCTCAAGTATTCAACAGTTTAGGTATCGATAAGATCGCGCAAATGTGGTCGAACGCACTCGGCTATTTCAACGAGGTTCTGGCGGGTTCATTGATTCCCATCTTTGGCTCAAAAGTGACCTCGCTTTTGAACAATTACGGACTACAGCTACTGCCATCGATTCTCAATGCGGCGATCATATTCCTGATCATTTTCGGAATGGCAGTTTCGCGCAATAAAATTCGCGCGATGGATATATATTTCATCATTTACATTTTCGGGATTCTGGCTTTTTGGAATCCCAGGGTTGGAAGTGTAAAGGCGCGCTTTCTGATCCCGATCATCCCGTTTCTTTATTTTTATTTGATGCAGGGAATAACCTGGATCATTGTCAGATTGACTCGTAACAAGATCATGCTCAGCGCGCGCATTGCGGCGGGAATGAGCGGCATCATCGCATTATCCCTGCTGGTAAGCAATCTTCAGGATTGGCACAACCCCACCAAGGAACAGATGACAGATCTTTCTATTGGGACAAGCTGGATCGCTGAAAACGCGCCGCCCGATGCGATTGTGATGGTGAATGAACCTGTCCCTGCTTATGTCCATACGCAAAGGAAAACCATCGGCTATCCAAATGCGGGCCAGGATCTGGGGAAATACCTGAACAATCAGGGGATTGATTACATCGTCATCTCGCCGACACTACAGTCGCCTCGTACATCGGAGTTGGATGAACTCACTGAGAAGCAGATTTTGCCTGTTTTAAATTCAGAGTCAGGCAATTTTGTGGTGGTATATGCCAACCCTGAATATAATGTGACTGTATATAAGGTTGAAGGTGACGTAAATCAATAAAAATCCAAGAGTCGGTTAGAATATTGCGAATCCCCAAAAAGCCGAGAAGGCAAATTGAAATTACAGCATCCAGGGTATCCTTTGCAAAAAATAATAAAAATAAAGAACCTGCCCCAAATTGAACCGGATGTTTATTCAAAGATCTCGTTGAATAAACTCGTCGTTTATGCTGTGCAGTACTTGCAGGAACAGGGCGTCACTGCCACATTCGAGGAGATCATTTCAGTTTGTTTCAGGTTGTTCCCACACAGTTTTTCGATGAAGCACTATCCACGCTGGCCTGATTCCGCGCTGGTGATCCGCCGGTTGAATGATGCCCGGGAAAAAGGGAAGATCAAAGGCAATCCAGCGGATGGTTTCAGCCTAAAGTACGAAGGGAAACAACTTGCAAAAAGAGTTGCCAGGGTATTGGGATTGGTAAAGCCTGCGCCTGTAATGGTTAAGAAAAAGACTGTGCCAGAAAAAATGAGGGCTGCTCCTGTTAAAAAACAGGTAATTAAAACAAAAGTGATTTCCCAAAAGAAAACATTTGTGGCACTAGCTACGCAGAAGAAATCACCCAAACCAAAATTGAGGAAACCTGTTAAGAAGCTCAATCCAAAATCAATTAAACCTGCCAGGCTAGTAGGTAAGAAAAAACTGCAGAAGCAAAGCGCGGTGAAAAATACACAGCCAGCCCAGTTGAGCATGGCGCTTCCATCGCCTCAAGAAAAGATAGCTAAATCCCTGCAGCCTGTAAGGCAAAAGAAAAATATCATTACGCCGCAAAAGGAAAAAACTGCCAAAATTACGAGTGCAGCATCAAGTCATTTAACCAGGGAAGAGAGGGCTAAAGCAGGAAAAGTCGTTCGGTTGATGGAGTCATCAGATGCCTATCGCCATTATAAAAAGAATGGCGGTAATTCAAGGATCAGTGAATTTGATTTTAGAAGCCTGCTGTTATGCACGATGGAGTCGCCCCCGGAGACGCTTGCACGGAATGTGAACCTGTTCAAAAGTTATGTCAACATCCACAACAGGCATGACCTGATGACCTTCCTGAATTTTTGCGAGGTAAGTTTTGCTTTCTTATTAAAACCAACTGGAAAGAAAATAAATAAGTAGTAGTAGTAGTAGTAGTAGTAGTTTGCTCCATCGAGGGCTGATCCCTGATGGAGCAAAGGTGTGTGATCTGGAAAGGTATTTTTATCGTGAGCAGTAGAAAGTTACAATACGCAGACCGAGTAGCGCTTCAACAGGCAGACCAGGCAATCCGGAAGGATGTCCTGCGCGCACTTGTGGAGGTCATTACGAACTGCAATGACAGTTATGCACGCCTTGAACATGCAGGCTGGGCAGTGGGCGGTGAGATCGTCATTGATGTACATCGGAAGCATAAAAATTCCGTCCTGCGTGTGCGCGACCATGCCGAGGGAATAACCGACATCCGTATGGACAAGGTGGTTGGCACGTACGGCGAAGCGACCAGCGGATTGAAGGAAGATAAACATGTGCGCGGCATGTGGGGGCGCGGACTGAAAGATTCCATTTTCGGACTGGGGCATGGCTATGTGCGTTCCATCAAAGGCGGTAATTATTATTCGTGCTCGTTGCTGATCAAGAAAGGCATTCCAACCTTTGACCTTGATGAGCCGGTCAGAGCCACCCTCGCTTTACGCGAAAAGTATGGAATCCTTGAAGGGAATGGAACGATCCTTGAGATCATCATTTCGCGCAGTGATGTAAAAGTGCCGCAATTCAATAATTTCAGAAATTATCTGCAAAGGCATTTTGAACTGCGCCCAATTATGAGCAACCCGAGACGCAAGATCATTCTACGGGATATTGCGTCGGATGGGCAAATTCGTCAGGAACACGTACTCAGCTACAAGTCACCGCGAGGCGAGAAAGTCCTGAGTGAGAGGATCAAAATTGAGGGCCATCCTGCCACAGCCAAACTGGAAGTCTATCGGTCGGGGATTCAATTATCGACTCGAAGCGAGGAAGGCGATTACGCAGACGGCGGTTTGCTGGTGATCAGCAAGGCGATTGTGGTTTCCCTGACCATGCTCAAGTTTGAGAGCGACCCGTATGCGGCGTATTTCTATGGTTCGATCCAATGCGACCATTTGCATGATTTGTTAAAGAACGACGAACCCGTATTGACGGCAACCCGCGATGGCATTAACTGGACGCATCCATTTGCGAAGGCGTTAAAACTTGCAGTGGAGGATAAACTTGAGCCGCTGATTCAAGCGGAACGCGAACATTCGCTCCATGATGAGCAAACAAAACTGGATAAAAAGTTACGCTATAAATTGGACCATGCCTTGCATGAGTTGAATACAATCGCGCTGACTGAACTCCGCGATCAAAGAGACGACGATGTGCATAAGGAAATTGAACTGCCAGAATCCGGCATGGGGTTTTCCCCCGACCGGCTATATGTGCAAACGGGACAAACCGCTTCATTGGTTTTGCGCATTGCTTTGGGAGAAAATGGAAGAGCGGGCGCAACGGTTACTGTGATCTCAAACAGCCCTGAAATCATTGTCTTAACTCCACAGGTCATGCTCAAGCCGCATAAAACGGACGCGACCATTTTGGAAACGCGCGTGAAAGTGGAAGGCAGGCAGGTGGGTGGTGAAGGGGTTGTGACTGCGTATCTTGGAAAGAATAGGGCGCAAGCCATCGTGCAGGTTCATTCCAAAAAGGAATCGCTGGTTACGCCGCCCACCAGAAGCAGTCATGCCTTGTTCACAGATATTCGTTTTGATGACCGCACGGATCCGCGTCAGCGCGTGTATTTTGACCGCGTCAATTCTAGCATTGTGATTGCAACTGCCGCGCCCTCGGTAAAAATTTATTTGGATGAAAACAACCGCCTCGATACCACCCAGCAGGGGCAGGTGCTATTGGCAGAGTTGATCACTGAAGCTGTCTGCCGCGAGATCGCGCGCAACGGTGTCGAAAAAGGAAAATTCCTTGTGCTGGAAGGCTCTGAAGCGGATGCGATCCAAAACCATTTCATTCGTTTACAAAACCGATATGCGCATTTGATCCATCAACACATTGTGACGCTGGATTAATAAACAAAAAAGGACACGCTGCCCATGTCCTTTTTGTTTTCAAACTTTATTTCACCGTCAGCCACACACCAAGCATCACCACACCGAGCCCGATCATGCGCGGAATGTCCATTACACGTTGAGCCGCGCCCAGCCACCCGAAATGATCCAACAATGAGCCAACGAAAAGCTGCCCCGCCAGCAAGGTGATCAACGCGCCTGCAACTCCGATGCGGGGAATCATATAGCTCATTGAAAAAATGACAATGAGACCGAATATACCTGCGCCCAATGTGTACCAGGGGACGCTTCGCCATTCGCCGAGCCTGCTTCCAAAAACGAGCAGCGGAATCGACACTGCCAGCGCTCCCCCCGCATGGACAATGAATATACTTTCCATCACACCCACGCGTTGGCTGATTATGCTCGACATGGGGCTTTGCACCCCGATAGCCATCCCGCCTATGAGTCCGACCAAAATAATAAAGAAAATAGGCTGCATTTGCTTTCCTTTGGTTTGAAATTGTAAGATGATAAATAATACCTGAATTCCTTTGCCCCAAAAGTTAGAGATTATTCACAAACAATGCCGCGCCATCCAGTTCAAAATTATTTTGAAAATTGCGCAATAACTCCCGCAATCAACGCAATTTGACCGAGATGATACGCGGCAATATTGTAGATACGTCCATGTTGAAGGGGTGAGACAAATTTATTCCACGCGAGAATAATATCTGAAATATAGAACAGGATTGCGCCAAGGCTGACCAGCAGAGCCGCACCCGCTTCCCACTTAACATCGGTCAGTTTCAACATCGCAGACAAAATCATCAGGGAGATGATGATACTATAAACCAAAATCGGCCCTCGCATCCGACCTTGTCCCTGCGCGGCAAGCGCATCAATGATCCTGCGAACGACTCGCGCCCCGCCCAAGCCGATGAAAACCGCCAGGGCAATCCCCCACACAGACATCTCTGGTACTGGAGTATTAAATCCGATCACATAGGCCACATTCGCCAACAGAAAAGCGGCCAACCCGATGAGGAAGAAGCGGTCAAGCGAGATCATCAATACGATATCTCCCGCGAGCGAGAAGATAATTCCCAGCCCAAACCAAATCAAGGCTCCGCCCAATCCGGCGGATGTCCACAACCAGGTGAACAGGACAATCATGACAGCTGGCTTGGCGACATATTCCAATCGCAGCCAGTTTTTCCACAATGCCAGCGCTTCAAGCGCGGCAAACACAAACGCGGCGATCAACAGGATATTCATAGAAAGCCTCCCAATTTATATCGTATCATGAGATGTATTCCTCAGTCGAACATAGCTCATCATTAATCGGCCCCTCGCGGACAAAATAAAACGAGCAGCAGATTCTTTTCCACCACTCGTTTTGTCTACAAATCTTCTGGCTTCAGACCAGTGACCTTTGCCATTCTCGCCAGCATCTTCGGCCCAATTTCATTATTGTCATGAAACGCAAAGACGACATCAAGCCAGCCCTCACGTTCCAGAATTTTATGCGAGCCAGTCTGTCGCTTCACACGCCAGCCGATTCGCTGGAGCGCAGCTAACAAACGTTTTGCTTTGACGCTTTTCCAGTCACTCATGCCATTGAAAAAGAGAACACCAATGAGGGGACACTCTCCCCGTTTTCAAGACGATCTGCAACTACGCGTAATGCCAATGCTTGCGCATGAGCAATCGCATCATCTGGGTCTTTTCCATAGACCATCACGCCTGGCAATTCCTTCACTTCTGCCAGCCAACGACCATTTTCTTCCTGTTCATATTCGACAGTAAAAGTCATTTCAGCCTACCTTTCGTTGAAGTGATTATACTCTTTTACGATACTCCCTTATCCGCCCCACCCGTTGATACATCCCCCCTACGCGGACATGACTCACCATTAATCAGCCCCTCGCGGAAATATCGGGTTTCACTTCAATGCAGACCACCGTCAATAAAACAACCCTGCAAATAAAAGCAGGGTTGTTTTATTGATCATAATTTTTGATTTCTTGCCGTTTTATACATCTTGTCAAATATAGCCAGAATTTCCGGGTCATCTCCAACTTCAGATAAATATCCATCAACATCGCTGTAATTAATATGCAAAAACCGTTCAAACAACTGTGGGCCGCGCATGATGTTTTCGCCTGGTGTGTGAATTGGACCGTATCTTTTCTTTGAATTGAAATAATAAAGAATTCGCAACAATTGACTCGTAGGTTTTATTTGGTGCCTCACCGCCAAGCCAGCCCAGGTTTTTATGAACTTGCGATTGATATCAACAAACCTGCCAGTATCATGGCCGTTGCTATATTTCTATTCTGTATCGTTGACGAACATCATCCAAACTGATCAGGCTGCCATTTTCCTGTAAATACCAATGTTCCCATCCATTGCAGGGAGAACCGTTCATGTAATGGCTGCCTGTCTGATGGATACTTCCCTCA
>Ga0082335_1008664_pt1 | contig 11422 bp, 13 predicted proteins | sample Subgrocontami58m_FD_72375 | JGI IMG/M metagenome (GOLD analysis project Ga0082335, IMG submission 72375) | Subsurface groundwater microbial communities from S. Glens Falls, New York, USA - GMW37 contaminated, 5.8 m (SPADES assembly) (version 2) ...
GCGTAGTTCCGAATCCGCAGGAGACGAGCAGAAACAATTGGCGTATTTTTTGTGTGCGCTTGTACGAAATTTCGCAACTCATCAAGATCCCTCCTGCCGCTTGACTCCTCCCAGCCAAGCGAGTAATAGTAGTAAATAGTTTCCGAAAGTGCCTGCGCTACGAGTCCCCCACCCCAAAGCCAGAAGAGGAGGCAATTCATGGCGTTGGTTACCGCAGTGCGGAAATTTGTACCCGGTGAGCTTCTCAGCAATCGGTTGCTCGACATCATCGCGGTCGTGGAATCCGCCGTCAGGCGCACCAGCTCAGCACTCGGGAATGATCCTGAGCGAAACGGCGGTTACTTCCGAACCACGTGTACCACGAACAACCTGGACTCACGTCCACTACTGCTGAAACCGATTGGATTCATCCCGCTTCATTTCGAGTCCCATCTCGCCATCTTCACCCTGCAGGAAACGCTCCGGCTCCGGGAGCATCCAGAGCATTTCAGCAGCTTCGAGAGCCGAGACCGGGAGCAGGACGGATACGGTTGCGCAATCAAGGTCTGGAGAAGTTACATCTTCGCCTTCTCCGGGCTCCTCCCCGACCATGCGAACGAAGCCGCCATGATCCTCGTAGCACACGAGCTCGACCTCGTACCATCGTGGCAGATGCGACAGTTCCTCCAGGAAAGCAAAAACGAGCTCGCGCTCCAGCTCACCGGCCTCGAGCTCTAGGCGGGCGGCGTTCCGAAAATTTCAGTCCAGCATGATGTCGAAGAAGACATTCGCTGGACTCTTTTTTTATTTGTTTGTCCAGAATACCGCGCCCCGACCGCGGTCGGAGCGCGGATGAACGGTAACAAACAATAAACCGAGCACTCAATTTGCCATCCGTGGTACTGCGAAAATCTTTCGAGGACGAAAGGGAGCTTCTTGTTACACCTTCGTATGTTGTCAAATTGAGTGCTCGGTGAAATGGAGATACCGCGCGGTCTTGCCGCGCGGAGCTCCATGTTCATTCTCCCTCTCTCCCCTTCCTGGTCTAATTCGCCCGAACCCTGGAATAGTAAAACTCAAGAACATATAAAATCATCGCGCGCCTTCGGGCGCGCGATGATTTATTTATATTCCCACTCCTTGCCTACTCGTTCGCGACTGTTACCGCCGCAACAGCCGCTTGTTTGATCTTCTTCGTGAGTTCCTCGGCAATTTTCGGATTCTGCTTCAAGAACAGGCGGGCGTTATCAAATCCCACCCCAAGGCGCGTTCCTTCGTACGTGAACGAAGCGCCAGCTTTCTTAATCACGGCATATTTCTCCCCAAGCGTGAGAAGCTCAGCATCCTTAGAGATCCCTTCGTTGTAGAAAATGTCGAATTCAGCACGGCGAAAGGGTGGTGCCACTTTATTCTTCACGATTTTCGCATTCACTCGATTTCCAATAACCTCCTCCCCCTTTTTAATCTGGGCAGCCTTTCGCACTTCAATTCGCACGGATGAAAAAAACTTCAACGCTTTTCCGCCGGGTGTTGTCTCGGGGTTTCCAAACATGATTCCGATCTGCATCCGAATCTGGTTGATAAAGATAACCGAAGTCTTGGTGCGGGCAATGCTTGCAGTTAATTTGCGAAGCGCTTTTGCCATAAGCCGCGCTTGTACCCCGATATGCTGTTGGCTCATCTCCCCTTCGATTTCTGCTATGGGAGTGAGAGCCGCAACCGAATCAATCACCACCACTTCAACCGATCCTGATCTCACGAGCGAATCCACAATTTCGAGTGCTTGCTCTCCGTTGTCTGGTTGCGAAATCAAAAGTTCGTTTGTCTTAACGCCAAGCCGCTTTGCGTATTCTGGGTCAAGCGCATGCTCCGCATCCACAAATGCGGCAAGTCCTCCCCTTTTCTGGGCTTCGGCTACAATATGAAGTGCGAGTGTGGTCTTACCCGAAGACTCCGGGCCAAAGAGCTCAATCACCCGCCCCCGAGGAATCCCGCCCACGCCAAGGGCGAGATCCAACGCAAGAGAGCCTGTGGGAATCACATCCACATCCACCTTCGGCGCATCCCCGAGCTTCATAATCGCCCCCTCGCCGTATTTCTCCTGGATCTCCTTCACCGTCTCGTCCAGCACCCTCGACTTCTCGGACCTGATCTCGGCCTTCGTCTGTTTTTCGTCTTTTGCCATAAATGCAGCCTTGGTTAATTCTTGTTTTTTGAGCGTATCATAGCCAAGAAATCATGCAAAGAGGCCTGCAATCCCGATGGCACATTTTCAACGGGGCGCATCAGATGATTCCTCCGCTTATCCAACCAAGCCGATTTGTTTGTCAAAAACTCTCGCAATCTTATAAAGTGTTGAAATAGAAAAACTATGCGTTCCTGATTCTATCCGGGCAATCACCGACTGAGGCATATCTGCTTTCGTAGCCACTTCCTCCTGAGTCATCCTCTTTTTCCGACGCAGTGCCTTTATCTCATGGGCCAATTGTAACCTGCTCATTTCCTCAGAAAATGATTTTCGAAATTGCTCACTCTTGAGCCTACGCGAAATGACCGTATCAAGAAGCGTGAAATGATATTTTTTATTTATTTTTTTCGCTATCTTCTTCATGTTTTTGCATTTATCTCTTGATGTCTTTGTAGATTTTCTCTGCGTGCTCGATGACACGCTTGGGCGTTTTCTTGCTTTGCTTCTTAAAAGCAGCCACCGCATACCCTGCATCTCCTGTGAAAAAAAATATGATTCGATACTGCCGTACGACCAATTCTTTTATCTTCCCTTTCAGGGGTTTAATAGTAAGCCCCTCGGTGTGGCCGTCTTGCAGTGATTTCAAGTGGGCGACAATCTTCGCGGAATCCTCAACCGAAATGCTGTCAAGAAACCTATGTACCGCATCAAAAATATGTAGCTTCATACTGCTCACATGATGAGTTCGACCTTTGTCCCCATTATATGGAGTATAGCAAATATGCTATACCTGTCAACTTGCCCACTCACTAGCTGTCCTCTTCGGTTGTGTAGCTCCCAGAACGACGCCGTCAGTGGCGTTTCAATTTTGGTATTTCGATCCTCTGTATCCGCCTCTGGAGGACTCGATCACTTCTTGAGCCGATTCTTTTGCCGAGAGTCTCTCGCAAATCAAAAAGCCCGCAACGGATGGCTTGTATGATTAACACCATAGCTCTTTATATATTTCTTCATTCGTCTTCTTCAGCAGCGTAATCAGAATATTGTCGACAATATCTTTTACAACGTTTCTATTGATGGGTTCTCGGTTGGGAAGCGGAAAGGGATACGGAATGAGTGGATGCTTGATCTTAAAGTTATGGCGCCCGCCCCCGGTGATTTCGAACCGAGCATCCAGTCGAATGAGTGCATTTCGAATATCAGAAACCTTACAGTTCTGCAGCGACGGTTTATCCATTTCGTGCAAACTCCAACTCTCTCGTACCGCCTATCTGCCTCGCAATAATTTCATTAAACTGATTTTGCATTTGTTCACGCTCAAGCTCATCTTTGATTTGCGGCGGAATGTAACGCGGCATAAAGGGATGATACTCTTCAGGTATATCATGAACGATATAAATTGCGCTCCAAATCATTTCCATCAAATCAGAAAAATCTTTGCCCTGCGTGCCAGCACCCGGAAAATCAACCAGCTTCGCCCAGTATGATCCATCTTCTTCCCGATGTACCTTCACTTTAACCATGCCGGGAAGCATCGCCGCGTAGTATGAAAGTGTCGCTTGTTTCTTGTACATAGTATCTATGATAGCCTATATAGCAAATTTTGAAGAAAATCTCAAGCACAGCATAGATGTCCCAGCAACTCAAACCTAGTGATATTGGCCCAGATAAGCGGGAAACCACCATTTTCGGGCGGCTATCCTTCGGGAATTCGTAGCTCCTAGAACGATGCCGCTAGTGGCGTTTCAATTTTGGTATTTCGACCCTGCTCGGGCACCGAACCCATACTAAGTCAGCAAGCAAACAGGAAACAAGGATCTAAAGCAGAGAATACGAAGAATGCTTCGCAGTTGCTTTTAGACGAGCGATATAGAAAATAGGACATCTGAATGATATGCTTGTCTCGTAAGCCAACGTGGATATGAATAAACGCGTTTTTATACAAATCCCCCTTTTGATTACTATTCTCCTTGGCGCACTAGTGCTTAGCGGTGCGGGATATTTTGGGTATAGGCAAATGACTGCTTCAAATACCGATTCTCAAACTCAACAAAATACCACTGACCAAGCTTCTCAAATTGAAGAACTACAGAAAGAAGTAGAAGAACTGAAAAAAGTCCGTACGGGCGATTCTGAGGCAAATACATCTCCGCAAGTTGCCACCCCTAAGACAACAACGAAATCGAACAATCCCCCACCAAAAAGTAAACAAACTTTTACGCTTCCAAATGGCGCAGTAATAGATGACGCCGGAAATATTATTTCGCCTCCGACAATTACAGTTGGGCTAACTCAAGCAGATTCTCCCAATGTCGTAGCTGGATCAAAGGTTCTTTCAGGTGAAGAGATTTACTTATTAGTATCGCCTTCAGTAGTCTTCATATCTACTCCCGAGGGGACTGGATCGGGTTTCGTAATTAGCGGTGGCAAATACACTTTAACGAATGCTCATGTGGTAGGTGCGTATGAGTCTGTTATGCTCAAATTCCAAAATGGGGTTTCGGTCGCCGGGACAGTATTTGGTAAAGATGAGGCGCGGGACTTAGCCGTTGTATTCAATTCTTACAGGACGCCACCCGCGGTTACGTTTGGCACTTCTGATAGTGGCTCCCTAAAAATTGGTGCAGATGTTTATGCTCTGGGTTATCCGCTAAATCTACCGACAATAACTTTTACGAAAGGGCAGTTATCTGCAAGACAGAATCTGAAGGATTATCCGGGCGTGATACTACAAACTGATACAGCAATTAACTCTGGAAACAGCGGAGGACCTCTAGTTAATAATAAAGGCGAAGTTATAGGCGTAAATTTTGCTCGCCTTAAAGATGTAAGTGCCCAAGGAATTGGTTTTGCGATTCCAATCCAAACTGCGATTGATCTGATACCCGCTCTTTCTCAATACGGCAAAAACAGGCTCGAAGTTTATCCGATAGGAAGCACAATGCATATTTCTGTAGTCAGTGCTCTCCAAATTGACTACAATCCTAGTTTATCCTGTGAGAAACTTGGAGCCAATGAAAGCGAAGTGATACTTTGTGATTTATACAGAAACCACCATGACGACTATAAATGGATAATTGATGTACAAAATTGACTTAACTCCTTATTAAAGTATGAGAGGCGGTAGAGTGGCTTACTTGCTATCAAAAGATAGTGAATAGTCGCCTTTTTTAATTACGCTCTTCGGACTCCGAACCTACTCAAATTGAATGACCACCTAGAATTCGTAGCACCAGAATTAGGCCATCAGGAGCGTTTTAATTTTGATATTTCGATCCTCCTTGGACACCAGTTTCATGAGGAGATAAATCTATTCAGATGGCGAATAATTTCTAATGAGAAAGTTATCGCACTTGTAGCTTCCACCTCCGTTACATCTTTCTTCCCACGATGCACAACCTTATTTCTCAGTGTGACTGTATTTCCACATCGGGAAATCAAATCTGAACTAACTCGAACATCGAATGGCAGTAACATATTTAGAACCGTTTCAACACAGTAACGAAGTCCGGATTCTCGACCTCTTCCTTCAATCCAACCATCTATCTGCTTTTGCGACTTGCCACTCTTGGGCGCAAATTCACGAATAAATTGATAGACAATTATTTCTAATGCGATAACAGCTTCAAGAACTGACATCCTATACTCTCCGGTTAAGTGATAGTGATGAGCATTGAGTAAGATGTTCTCGAAGAAAGGAACTTCGATTCGTTCCTCGAGCGCACGTTTGACCAGACTTCCTATCTCATTAATTAAACCACCGTCGTTGAGAACCAGCCCCCCAGGACCGAATGTTATGGCAGTTTCGCTGAGACGTCCATCCTTCAATAAATTAAACTCGTGGAAGTCAGTTGCCGTTATAGGCATAAGATGAGTAGCCTGGTCAATGTAGCGGTACACATCTAGTACGCGGTTTACGAGTTTCACCGTAAAGCTTTTTGCCTCATCAATACTACTAAATTGTCGTTCCGTCTCATAAGAAATCACGGAGTATTCATCGATACCTCTACGGTCTCCGTGAAAGTGCGTATCAGCGCTACGAGACCCAGTTCGCATACTCGGCTGGATAGTCTCTTTAGTAACCAAAAATTCGATTGCCTCACCCTCGAAATGGAATTTATAGGTGTCATCCGGCAGGCGGATATAGAAAGGCAAAGAAGTTGATATTTTCTCCATGTGCAATAACTTAACTCAATAGTTCGATCTTAATTTTAGTAGCAATCGCATCTGCCATTTTACGATCCGTTGTCACTAGTGGAATATTTTCAATGAATGATATGGCTGCGTATATAAGATCTTGCGACCCAACTCCTGGCACGGAAAATATATCCCAGATGTTTTTATCCTGACATGTCTTCAGAAACATGGAATCTATAGCATAAAACTCCGGCCCATGCGCCTCAAATGGGGCAAGCGATAGAAAATTGCCAACTCGCTTCTTTGCTCGAATTTTTGCGTTTACCTCAAAGAGTAGATGAATTGGTACAACTATTTGAGTCTCTCTAGTACGACTGACCTCTTCGAAGAAGCTTCTGCATGTCGAATGGAAAAAATCGCTGGCATCGAGCCAGCCTATCCATACACTTGCATCAACTATTTTTCTCTGAAGCATGTCAGTTTTTAAAAATCTTCCCTTGCGAATACACTATCCTCCTCGTACTCCGAACCTAGCTCCCGCCTCCGCTAAAGCTACGGGCGGGCAAACTTGCTGTCCTCCTCGGGTTAGTAGCTCCCAGAACAAGTCCATCAGTAGCGTTTTAATTTTTGCGTTTCGCTAAATTATATTTTTTCTTGAATCGTCCTGCGACATTGTTACCCTCGGGCTTGATTATTCTCAAAATCAGAGACTCAATGTCTTTTATATATTTTGTTTTCCCAATCTGATAAAACGAAAATGTATTCCATTTGCCCTTGTGCCGGTCTTTCAGAGCATGCCGCCTCAATCTGCCACGGATACTCCTCTTCGATAAGCCAATATAGTAAATCCTACTATTATTGTATAACGCATAAATTCCTTGCCCTCTCTTTCTGCTACCCAGGGCGCTTTTATACAATCTCCAACTAAGGTTCTCATGAAATTTTTTCACGAGCTTACTCCTGTCAGATGTTTTCCCTCTCTTTCCCCTCATCTCCGTTCAGCATCGACGATCTTAAATTGATTATCAAATTTCATTATATTTGCCTCTCGTATATCCTTCAGTCCATGCTCTTTGCCGAATTCCTTCAGTTTCTGCAATGTAGCGATAGGAACTCTGACCTTCTTTCCGTATTTCTGCAACATAAAAAGTCCGGACCTCCAATAGATTTTTGCGAAATATCTGTTTGCTTTTGCTGAGCCCAAATACTTACGTAATTGCGTATAAGTAGTAAAATCTTTCCAAATATCCTTTCCCCTACGACCCATCTTCAAAACAAGCTTCTTTTTTCCAGAGTGTATTACGAAAACATGCTTCCAGTAACCCTTGCTACTCTCGTGATACTTTGTTTTCGGGAAAAAGACATTCAAAATTTCTTCAATTTCTTTAAATGGTGTGTTTGTTCTCTTTCTAGATTTTTTGATAAACTCAATCGATGGCTGTATGACCAGCTCCACAAGATTTTTGATTTTTTTGTATTTCATTTTTATTGTGAAAAGAAATAGTACACTCCCCGAGTGGCCCCACCCTTTCGTAGCAATCCACGATTCACCAGCTCGCGCAAGTAACGTGTCGCGGTTGCATCAGAAACTCGCAAGAGCTTTTGGACTTCATCGTTCGTGATTTTCCCCTTCTCACGAACGAACGAAAGAATTTTTTCGAGACGGGCCTCGCGCTTCCTAATTTTTGCCTCTCTCATCCGTGCCCGAAAATCGATACCAGATAGCTGGATTGAAGAATTACTTGCCGGTGGGCTATCTTTGGGTTGCTCGGCTTGGATTGGCTCAATAGGCGCAGGCTTGTCCGCGACTTCGGGCGCAGTCGGCGCTATCGGATCCGCAGATTGGGGAATCAACACAGCTTCGGGTTCAGCCAGCTCCGACGGTACCGTCGGAGCTGGTGGAGCTACGGGGGAGGAATCACTCTCGCTCTCCTCTGCGACCGGATTTGAAGTTTCGTCCGACATCTTGCTCCCAAACTAACAAAATCGGCTCAAAACGCAAACTACAATCGGCTCATTTCAAAGAAATGAGCCGATTCCTAACTTACAGACCCAGCAAGGCCTACCTAACCACTTTCGCCCGCACGAGCAGGAAGCGGACTCCCTGCCCAAGGAGGAACCCTGCCGAAGTTAAAAGCAACACAAACAACAAATGGACTGGTTCAATAATTAATCCGCCAGTTAGGAAGAGAAAAATCAACACAAGCAAAAAGTACCCAATCCCCCAATATCGAAGGGCCGTTTTCCAATCAAAAAATAATGAAAGTATAAAAATCAAATATGCCGAAAAGGAAAAATCAAATATATTGAAATAAATAGGAAATTCGAAAAAAAATCCCCCGCCATCTATTCCAACTCCCAACGCTTTTAGAATAAATTCTATTGGCTGATAGAAATAGATTGCCCCAATAATACTTATGACAAAAGCTATGATAAGCGGTTTAAATTCGATATCATGCCCAGACAAAATCTTGGTTTTCATTTTGCTAAGTTAGTAAGAAATACTCAATGAACCTTTATTCGTTTCTAATTTAATAAGTATCAATCCTGGCAATTCCTCTTTCGTTCCATCGTCGAGCCTAACTACAGTTTTGTTCGTGTTGCTGTTATACGCTGTTGATATCAATAATTTCTTGCCGCGCGAAATTTTCTGCGTAACCCTCTTGTAATTGCCGCCTCTGCTGAAACTCCATGAGTAGCCAATCGCATAGGGAGAACTGAATACGATAGGAGAGCCGTCTCCATACTGCATGCTCACCAATGTGCCGGAAATGCTTGATCTTCCGGTCGCAAGCTTTGAAAAGTTTAGCGTAGTCTCGTGTCCGGCCTCGTCACTGACTATAAACACTTTACCGCTTTTCGAAACCGTCGTCGAGGACATATCCATACCCTCAACCCGAAGAATGTGGTGTCCAGGGTCAAACTGAATCCGCGCCTCGGGATGGGATGTATCAACACGGACTCGGAGAACATTGTCGTTTTCTCGATTATCCACAAAATCTTTGGAGCGATACAAAAGCTCGTACGATCCTTCGGAATCAATGGGAATCGACGTGGTATACAACTGCCACGTTACTCCGCCATCGAGAGAGTATTCGGTTCTGACAACGCCAACTCCCGCGCCATCGTCTGCGGAAAGTGTCACAACCACGGGAGACACATACCATCCATTTTCCCCACTCGTGCCAACGACAGAAACGACTGTCACCGGCGCAGTCGAATCAACGGGCACTGTTTCAATCGGTGTCTCCGCACTGGTGTTAATATTAAGAATGTAATCAAGCACAATATCCGGGAGTGCAGTTCCCGTCACCGTAGTGCTTGCTTCCTGGGTATCGCTCAAAAAATTTGTGACAATTTCGTATGCGCCGCTTCCTGTGCCAACAGCACTTACCTGATACCCGCCATCAAGGGGGTCGAGTATAACAAGGAATTGTTCCTCACCCGGACCTGTATAAAATGCACCAGGAATATTATTAATATCTGCTCCAGTTGTTCGACCTTCGGGGTCAGTTACAGTAATGCTGATCGGTGAAAAAATTTGAATGAAAAGTGCTTTAATGCCGGAATACTCTTTATTAAAGGTCTGATTCGGGTTACTACCGGTGATTTCATGAATAATGTTCTCCTGGGATTTTGAAATAAGTTTTTGATGATCAAATGGTATAACTAAATTTTCAATACCATTCAAACCACCAGCGCTACGGAATGGGACAGTCTTATCACCCTGCTCGAAAAACATACCTCGAAATCCAAAAGTGCTATAGAAATCATTTGGGTACCCGTGTTCCCACTTAGGTAATGTGACTGAGGGAATAGTTACATAGCCGCCGACTGTACTATCATCATCAAGACTACCCACGACATTCGTAAAGCGAACCCCTCTCCCCAAAAGTCTTCCAAGATTCTCTGGCGCATTAAGATTCTCAAGAAATAAATTCTGTGGGTACAAGCTTGGATATGAACGTATAGCTCCGCTTGTTTCTTCGATAATATAATCGTAAATCGGGAGCAGTTCTTGAACTGAAGGAATAGAACCACTGCTAATATATTCGAAAACATTTGAGAATCCGTTCTTGTGTGCAGCTCCTTCAAAAAGGCGTTGTATGACCATATCAGATAAAACATTTTGCTTTGTCGTCAATTCCCCGCCCTCCCACGCTAAATATGCCTTCGGTGATCCGAGATGTGGGGTTCCGAGAAAAATCATCTGATCAACATCGTCTGCGTACTCGTCACTTTGAATGTATTGACGGGAAACAAGGCCGCCCATGCTATGCGCAATGAGATCAACTTTTGTACAGCCGCAAATTGCTTTCACTGCGACAATTTTTTCCCTCAGTTCGTGTGCTGTTTGAACATTGCTCTGACGGAAGTCGTATCCGAGAAAAAACAGAGTCCGACCTTCTTCATAACCAGCGGCCTCAAGCGCATCCCAAAGATTGTCGAACGTGTGAAGAATCGGATCGAGCTCCCACTCACCATTATGTAGCCATGATTCAAGTATCCCCGGCACAATAATCACGGGATCGAGAGGTTGCGACACGGGAAACGGCGTTGATGTGAGTATTGATGCGCCACTGCCAGCATCCCCGCGAAAGGACACATAGGAATATGGTTGCCCGCCAGACATGGTAGCCGGAATATCAATCGAACAGCCGAGGCAGGACTCCATCGCATTGGTCTCGTCATTCCACACGTCAAAATGCGTCGGGCTTGTGAATCTGATGCTGAAATATCGCGAGTGAGGTGTATTGGTCGGCCCGAACAAAGGAGCAAAGGCGTCAACATCGTGACAACTCGCATCAAAGAAAACGACGCGATCGCGCCAGCCACGACCATCATTGAGAGGAGTTTTCAATCGAAAATGATATCGAAGCAGTCCACCGACATATTCTGTCCGTTCGTAGTCATCGAAGAAAAAACCAAGCCCAATTGGAGCAGGCGTAACACAACCAGGCGGTGTGGGGAGAGTCTCGGTGAGAACGGGCGGATCTGGAGCGTCGTCGCGAATGCGATACGAAGTGGAATAAAATTGATTCAGCCCATCTTCGGTAATGCCTTTGAAAACAAACTCATGATATCCGGGGCGCTCGGGAATATCTTGAGAGCAACTCT
>Ga0082335_1008665_pt1 | contig 11422 bp, 11 predicted proteins | sample Subgrocontami58m_FD_72375 | JGI IMG/M metagenome (GOLD analysis project Ga0082335, IMG submission 72375) | Subsurface groundwater microbial communities from S. Glens Falls, New York, USA - GMW37 contaminated, 5.8 m (SPADES assembly) (version 2) ...
CAGAAACCTCTGACCAGAACGCGACGCGTCGGATGGACTTCTGCGCGCCACCCACCGGGGGAAGTAGATGCAGGACTCCCCCAGCGGCCGTGACAGAACGGCCGCGCCGCCCCCCACGAGGGCCCACGGGATCGGCGTCGCGGCGGCGGGCGCCTCCGCGGGCTTGGCGGACGTGAAGCGGCCGGGCTCCGCCGTCACGAGCATGTCCAGGCCGTTCGCCTGTTCCCAGGCCTGCACCTTCTCCAGGCCCAGCGCACAGCTCCCCGCGGACTTCACCGCGAAGGTCGCCGAGAGCTGGACGTCGCCGTTCAGCGGCTCGTTGGCCGCGAGCGCGACCCGCATCCGTCCGGGGGCCGTGACGTTGTGCTCGAGCAGCATGCCCGGCGCCCCCGCCCCGGCGACGACGTCCTTCGCCTCCAGCACCGCCGGGTCGTAGGTGAGATCGAACTGCAGCGACCCGAGCCCCTGCGCCGCGCGGATCGCGATGGTCACCGTCGCCTCGCTGCCCGGCGCGCCCTGGAGACTCTGCGGCACTGCGACCGTCACCGACGCCCCCGACGCCACGCCCGCGACGAGGCAGAGGGCAGCCAGGCCGAATCCGATCCTCGTCGTCATCACTTGCCCACCACAGCCTGGAGAATCAAGGTCGCGTCGCGGGCCGTCACCTGCTTGTCCTTGTCCATGTCCGCGGCCATGTTGACGGCCAGGTTTCCCACGGACATCTTGAGGGCGTTCATCGCGTCGACCGCCTTGAAGGAGATCTGCGCCAGGGTCCCCGTCCCCGACAGGTCGCGCGACTGCGCGAATCCGAGGCGGACGAGGCCCGCCTCGCGCGCGTTCGCCTCGAACATCGTCGATCCGAGGAGGTTCCCCTTCACCACGTTCCCGCTCACCGCCACGACCTTCGGGTCGTAGCTCAGGCTCACGTTCAGGCTGGCGACCCCCGCGGCGTGGAGGAGCCACACGGGCACGGTGACGACCTCGTCGGGGCGGGCCTTGCGCGAGCCCGCCTGGATCGTCATGGCGGTGACGGTCGCGGGCTCCCTGCTATCGGGAGGCGGTGTCGTCGAGTGCGTCGGCGTGTCCGGCTCCGGGGTCGCCTCCTTGTCCCGAGTGGCGTTCCATCCGCCCGCGCCTTTCTTCATGTCGGGGGCGGATCCGAACCCTCCGGTGATCTTGTCGCCCTTCAGCGTCCCCTTGAACATCTGATCCGGGACGCCGAACTTCGCGCGCGGGCGCGTGAACTCCACGGCGCCGGTGGCCGGGTCGAACGTGACGCCCTCCAGCGGGTCCCATCCCCCCTTGTCGTCGGTCATCCGCCCGGTGTACCCGTTCCCCGAGCGCGACACCTCCAGCTTGTGGTCGAAGCCGTTCGCGTTCATGTTCCAGGCGCCCACGATGTCGCCATGGGGCGTGGGAGGCGGAGTCTTGACGTTCGGGCCGGGCGGCGTCTCCCTCGTAGGCGGCGTCGTCCCCGGGCCGGTGGACGCCTTGCTCCGGAAGAGACCGGGGTTGGCCGTTGTGAGGCCCAAGCCGCTGGCGGAAGCCCAGAGGTAGCCTTCGTGGTCCACCAGAAGGTCCGTGACGTAGCTGCCGGTACCCGAATAGCCCGCCCAGGTCGCTCCCGCGTCCTGCGAACGCTGGACGCCTCCGTTGCCGCTGACGTAGACGTCATCGTTCGGGCTGACGGCCATGGCGAGGCTCTGCCCCGCAGGGGCGTCCGGGGTCATGCGCTGCCAACTTCCGCCCTTGTCCGTCGAGCGGTAGACCCCGGCCTTGTAGGGGGACGCACCACGCGTCACCAGGGCAAAGACATTCCCCTTCCCGTCGAGCGCCACCCGGGTCGTGACGACCTCATGACTGCCAAATCCCTTCGCGAGGGGCTGGTTGCCGGGCTGGACGGTGCTGGCGCGCCACTTGATGGGGCTCTTCCGGTTGAAGCGTAGATTCCCTGGTAGAAACGTGGACATGGCTGTCACATCTGGGGTTGCGAAACACACCAGATGGAGGAGCAACCATGTCCACGTCCCTACTCTATCGCGCCTTCGGCGTTCGGGGGTACGAATACCGGGCGGCGCGGTTCATCGATGGCCAGGCGGTGTTCGAGATTCGTCCGAGTCCCGGTTCGCTGCGGTGCGCGGTCTGCCGCTCGCCGCGCGTGATGAAGAGCGGGGCCTCTGAGCGGATCTTCCGGCACATCCCCATCGGAAGCAAGCCGGTGAACTTGCTCGTCGAAATCCCGCGCGTCGAGTGCCACGACTGCGGGACCGTGAGGCAGATCCCCCTGGGCTTCGCAGAGCCCCGCGTGGGCTACACGCGGGCGTTCGAGCGGTACGTCTTCGATCTGTCGCGCAGGATGACGATGCAGGACGTGGTCGAGCATCTGCTCGTCGGCTGGGACGCCGTCAAGGACATCGTCAAAAGGAACCTGACACGGATCTTCAAGAAGCCCAAGCTGTGCAAGCTCCGCCGGATCGCCATCGACGAGATCTCGATCGGGCATGGTCAGCGGTACCTGACGGTGGTGCTCGACCTCGCGACCGGCGCGGTCGTCTTCGTGGGAGAGGGGAAGGGCGCGGAGGCCCTGGACCCCTTCTGGAAGCGGCTCCGGGCCTCCCACGCCCGGATCGAGGCGGTCGCGATCGATATGTCGAAGGCCTACATCAAGGCGGTCTCCACGAACCTGCCGAAGGCGGCGATCGTCTTCGACCACTTCCACGTCGTGAAGCTCTTCAACGAGAAGCTCTCCAACCTCCGTCGGGAGATCTATCGCACGGCCACGAAGCGCCACAAGAAGATCCTGAAGGGGACGCGCTGGCTCCTCCTGAAGCTCCCCAAGAACCTGGACGAGAGGCGCAACGAGGGGCGGCGCCTGAGAGCGGCCCTCAGGATCAACGAGCCGCTCGCAGCGGCCTACTACATGAAGGAAGAACTGCGCCTCTTCTGGGAGCACGGATCCAAGGCCGAGGCCAAGAGCTTCCTCCATGATTGGTGCGCCAGGGCAGATGTGTCGGGGATCGGCATGCTGATCAAGTTTGCGAAGACGCTGCGCGACCACGAATACGGGCTCCTCTCTTGGTACGACTTCCAGATTTCTACCGGCCCCCTGGAGGGGACCAACAACAAGATCAAGACGCTTCAGCGTAGGGCCTACGGTTACCGAGACCAGGAGTTCTTCAAGCTCCTGATCTACAACCTCCACAACAAGAGGTACGAGCTCGTTGGATAGAGCGGTCTACGCTTCAACCGGAAGAGCCCTTGATGGGTGTCGCCCGCCAGTCGTCGGTCACAAGCATCCAGCAGTTGTTGGGGTCAAAGGGGTCATGCTCGCCCGCGATCATCCACATCTGTCTCTGCGGACCGGCGACGATCGGGCCATAGTAATAGCAACGAGACTCGTCGTCGGAGGTGTCCTCCCACGAGTCACCGGCGCTTGTCGAGCGGAACAGCTTGGCCAGCCGGGACTCTCCGGCGTAGATGCTGACGTTCTGCACGGAGCAGAACAGCGTGTCGTCGGGGAGTACGGCCAACGCCACGACCGCCTCGCGGCTCTTGGCATGCACCAGGGTTTCCTTTCCCACCTGTTCCCAGGAGCCGCTCCCCGGATTCAGGCGGAATACGCCGTCCGTCCCCCCATGCCCCCCCGATCCGACGGTGGCGAAGACGGCGCCCTTGCTGTTGACCACCACCTGGCCCATGAAGCACTTCTCCGTGGGGCGAGGCAGGCCGGCGCCCGTCAAGGGACTCGCCTTGCTGCCGTCGCCGCTGACCTCCCACACGCCCGCATGCGTGGCCGCGAGGATGCGGCCGTCCGGGGCCAGGGCGATGTCCTGGATGGAGTAGTCCTTGAGCGCCACGAACTGCAGGGAATCTTCCTGCTTCGCGCCCTCTCCCCAGACCGCAAGCGGCATGAGAAGAAGGCCTGCCAGAACGCCAGCCCATGCCCTCATCGATTCCTCCCTCGGGCGCGACGTGGAATCGCAGCCGCAGTGCCACCGATTAGATGAAGAAGTCTTGTCGTGGCGGGAGGATCGCGGCGCCCGCGAGAGGACGCCGCACCAGGTTCGAGACGCGCGTTATGCGCCCGGGGTCAGGGCGTCAAGCGTGACTCCACGTCAAGCGGACCGATTCAATCCCTACTTTCGCACGAGGCGATCGATCGCGAAGCGCCCGATCGCGTGGCGCACCGAGCCGGAGAGCGCGAGGTCGGCGAGCGCCTCCCCCACCGCGAAGGCGTGCTTGAAGCCGTGGCCCGAGCAGGGGGAGGCGAGCACGACATTCGCGTGGCGTGGGTGGCGGTCGAGCACGAAGTCCCCGTCGCGCGTCGTCGTGTAGAGGCAGGTCCTCGAGGCGCGGAAGCCGACGTCGAGCGCGGGGATCGCCGAAGCGAGCCTCGCGCGGAGACGCGCGAGGTCCCCTTCCGATACCTCCGTCGCCGGCGCGTCGGGGTCGACGAGGTCGTTCGTGTGGTGGAAGGCGACCTTCACGCCGTGCCCGAGGTCGGGGAAGCCGTAGAACGGGTCCTCGGGGGCGTAGTCCCAGATGAACGCCGGGAAGAGGCCGGGCGCGAAAGCCGCGGGGTCGCTGGGCGCGTTGCACATCGCCCACCAGGTCCGCTCGACGGCGAGGTCTATGCGGGCATCGAGCTGGAACAGCCGCTCCGCCCAGGCGCCCGGCGCGAGGACGAGCGACCTCGCGCGGAGGCGCTGCGCTCCGGCCCGCACCTCGACGCCTCCCGAGGCCGCCTCCCAGCCGTCCACGCGCGTCCCGCTGCGCAGCTCCGCCCCGAGCGCGCGGGCGCGTTCCCACAGCGCGTGCACGCAGGCGTCGGGGGCGAGCATCCCTCCAAGGTCGACGAGGCCGACCTCCCCCTCGCGCGCCCGGAACGGCGGGAACTCCTCCGCGATGCGGTGCGAGGGGACCACGTGCAGCGGGAGCCGGTGGACGCGCGCGCTCTCGCGCACCCCCGAGATGAGAGGTCCCTCCTCGCGGCCGAGGTAGAGGATCCGCGTCGGCGTGAGGAGACGCGCGTCGGTCTCCGCCTCGAGCTGTCGCACGAGCTGCGTCGATCGCATCACGAGCGGCACGTAGTCGGGGTGCTCGAAGATCGAGTGTCGCGTGATGCGCGACTCGCCGTGCGACGAGCCGCGGTCGTGCCCCTGCGGGAACTGCTCGAGGAGGAGGACGCTGGCGCCCCGCGAGGCCGCCTGCCACGCGGTCGCGCTCCCGACGACCCCGCCTCCGACGATCGCGACGTCGTAGGTCGTCATGCGTTGCGCCTCCGCCGCCAGGTGCGGATGCAGAGCCAGCCTCCGCCGACGAACGCTGCGAGGTAGGCAACGGAGTGGGCCCACGCGTCGGTGAGGAATGCGACGTGCTTCTCCTTCGGGACGCGCGTCGCGAGGGGACCGACGAGCCACACCGTTCCCGACTTCGCCAGCGCGTGGCCGACGACGCCCGCGAGGACGGCTGAGAGCCCGGTGGACAGCATCAGCAGCACGATCGGCCGGGACAATTCGCGCGCTTGCACGACGGGACGCCCTCCCGCCCTCGCGGCTGCACCGAGACCGACGCCGAGGATCAGCCCCACCCACCACGTCGCGAGGACCCCCCACCCGAGCGCGAGGAACGTCGGCGATTCGGTGTGGAAGATGGGCGGGTGGCCGATCGAGAAGTACTCCACGCAGATCCGCGCGGTGATCTGGTCCATCGTGAGGCCGTAGGCGACGGCGCCGACGATGCAGAGGAGGACGATCTTCAGGAACTCCATCGGCGCGAACCCTACGCCGCGCTGTACGAATCGTCAACGCTTGCGCGTCGCCTTCGCAGGACTTGCGCTCGGACTCGAGACGGTCTAACATGGCCATGTACATGGCTATCTCTGGGAGATCTTCATGAGCAACCAATACTCCGTCGCGGAGGCGCGGGACCAGTTTGCGCGCCTCGTGCGCTTCGCGGAGAAGGGGAAGGTTGTCGAGGTCACCCGCCGCGGAAAGACCGTCGCCGTCATCCTCTCCGCGAAGGAGTACCTCAAACAGTGGAAACGGAGGAAGCCTCTCTGGAAGGGCATCGAGGAGTGGCGGAAGAAGTACAACGTCGACGCCCTCGGGCTTGGTCCCGAGATTTGGGACGGGGTCCGGGACAAGTCCCCCGGCAGGGACGTCGACTGATGCCGCTCCGCTACCTGCTCGATGCCACGACGCTCTCCGATGCGTCGCGAACGGCGCGATTTGCGGGTATCACCGTCCGAATGCGACGGTACTGGGACTCGATCGCCACAGCGAGCATCGTCTGGCATGAGATGCTGTTCGGCGCATGGCGGATGCCGCCAGGTCAGCGGCGCGCTGCAATCGAGGCCTTCCTGATCGAGGAGATCCTGCCTGGACTTCCAATGCTTCCCTACGACCGGGAGGCGGCCTCTTGGCACGCCGCGGAGAGAGCTCGCCTCACTCGTCTGGGCACGGCCCCGCCGTTCGTCGATGGCCAGATTGCCGCCGTCGCGGCGGTGAACCAGCTCGTGCTGGTGACCTCGAACGTCGATGACTTCAAGCGTTTCGAGGGCCTCCGAATCGAAGACTGGCGGACCTGACGCCTCATGTTGAGGTGGGCATGGACGAGATCGAGCCAGAGTGGCCGCCGAAGTCCGAAAAGCCGGTCGGGTCGCCATGGGGAATCGCGGCTGCCGTGCTGCCGCTCCCCACGTGGATCCTGATGCTGATGGCATTCCGCCACCATGGGGGCCCCACAGTTCCTGAGGACTACGTCTCTGCATTCTTCCTCACGATGGTTGTGTGCGCCGTGCCAATCGTTGTCGCGATGGGAGGCCGTAAAGCCAAGAACGACCGCCCCCTCGCAATTCTCGGAATCGTCGCCCTCGCTTTCTTCTCGACGTGCGCGTGCGGACCATTCCTCGCCTCACTGGCAGGCCCGTTGGACTAGCGCGACGGGCCTGAGAGCTGCCAAACCTGCCAGCGTCGAAACCTGACCCCCGCCCGCCGTGTATAGAGCAACACCTCCCCGAGGACTCCCCCCATGGAAAACGCCGTCTCCGCCGCCGTGCGAGCAGAGAACCTCCACAAGAGCTACCTCCTCGGCGCATCCGCCGTCGGGGCGCTCCGCGGAGTCGACCTCGTCATCCCGAAGGGCGACTTCCTCTCCGTCATGGGCCCCTCGGGCTGCGGGAAGACCACCCTTCTCCACCTAATCGGCGCCATTGACCTCCCCTCCCGTGGCGCCCTGTGGGTCGACGACGTCGACCTCTCGTCCCTGTCCGAGGATCGCCTCGCCGACCTGCGGCGGGATCGCATCGGCTTCGTCTTCCAGTTCTTCAACCTCATCCCGACGCTGACCGCCCGCGAGAACGTCGAGATCCCGATGCAGTTCAAGGGGACCGGCGCCGCCGCGAGACGCGAGCGCGCCCTCTCGCTCCTCGATCGAGTCGGCCTCAAGGACCGCGCCGAGCACAAGCCGAGCGAGCTGTCGGGAGGCGAACAGCAGCGTGTCGCCATCGCCCGCGCCCTCGCGAACCAGCCCGCGCTCGTGCTGCTCGACGAGCCGACCGGCGACCTCGACAGCGCCACCGGCGCCCAGATCCTCGACCTCCTCCGCGACCTGAACCAGCGCGAGCGGATCACGATCGTCGTCGCGACCCACGACCCGAACGTCGCCCAGGCGAGCTCGCGCGTCGTGCGGCTCCGCGACGGGCGCGTCGAGAGCGACTCGAAGGCGAACTGATGGGCTCACTTCGTTACGTCCTCCGAAACCTCGCGCGACGCCGCTCCCGAACGGTGCTGGGGGCGCTCGGGATCCTGCTGACGATCGGCTTCCTCACCGCCATCCAGATCGGCCTCGACTCCGTGTCGACCTCCTACGTCGACCTCGTCTCCCTCGCCGCGGGGAAGGCCGACATCGTGATCGGCCTGGAGGGGACCAGCGCCTGGAAGCCCCGCCCCTTCGACCCGAAGGAGGCGATGGAGCGCGCCTCTGCCGACCCGCGCCTCGCGGGCCTCTCGCCGCGTCTCGTGGGCCTCTGCCAGGTGGAGGCGAGCGGCGAGCAGCGCTTCGCCGTGCTGATCGGCATCGACCCCGCGCGGGAGCGCGAGCTCGACCTCGCAGGCTTCCGCCCCGAGCTCACGCTGCCGAGCGGCGCCTGCGCCCTTTCCGAGACGCTCTCGAAGGGAATGAAGGCGCGCGTCGGCGACCGCGTCGTCGTGCGCGCGGTCGACCGAGGCGAGGAGGTCCGCCTCTCCGTCGAGGCGGAGGTCGACCGGCAGATGGTCCTCCCGCAGCAGGCGCGCGACTTCGTCGTCATGGACGTGGCGAACGCGCGCAAGGTCCTCGGCATGTCGAGCCTGGCAGAGCCAGCTTGCTGGGGAGTCCACATGCTCGCCGGGGCCTTCCGCGACCCCCGCTCCTACTACGACGCGCGCGACCTCCATGCGAGCGTCACGCGCCTGAAGGACGCGGGAGAGGCGATCGCGGAGAAGCTCGGCGACAAGTACGTCGTGCGCCTGCCGAAGGCGGCGGCGATCGAGGCGTTCCAGCAGTTCTCCTCCCCCGTCCGCGCGGTCTTCGGCGTCCTCGCGCTCCTCGCCCTCGCGATCGCCGGCCTCCTCGTCTACTCGGTCGTCTCCGTCGCCGTCGAGGAGCGCGTCCGCGAGTACGCGATCCTCCGCACGCTCGGCGCGAAGCGGCGCGACATCTTCGGCCTCGTCCTCTCCGAGAGCGTCATGCTCTGCCTCCTCGGCGTGCTCCCGGGTGCGCCGGCGGGGGCCCTCCTCGCGAAGGGGATCCTCGCCGTCGTCTCGCTCGCCCTCGGCCGCCGCGAGGCGGGCGACGTGTCGATCGCCCTGGATCTCTCGGGCGCCGCGCTGTGGGGACCGCTCGTCGCGGGCGCGGCGCTCGCGATCGTCAGCGCCTTCCTCCCCGCGCTCGAGGCGGTCCGCTGGAGCATCGTCGACGGCCTCGACCCGCTCCGCCGGGGCCAGGTTCGCCCGTCGGAGCGGCCCGAGGGCTCCACGAACCGCCCCCTCTTCCTCACGGGGCTCGCGCTGACGGCGATCTCGACGGTCGTCTTTTTCGTCCTCCCGACCGCGCTCCTCTCGGGCGACCCGTCGCTCGTCGGGACGGTGGTCCTCTGCCTCCTCCTCACGATCCTGCTCGGGATGACGCTCGTCGCGGTCTCGACGCTCCCCGTCGTCGAGCGCATCGTCATGTGGCTCTGCGGGTGGGCGTTCGGGCCGGTGTCGGAGATGGCCTCGCGCAACCTGACGCGCCACGCGCGGCGCAACACGACGACCGCGGTGATGTTCACGCTCTCGGTGTCGTTCGTGATCTTCGTCGCGAGCCTCGTGGCGCTCTTCAGCCGCACGTCGCTCGGGCTCGTTGAGCAGACGAACGGGGCCGACCTGCGCGTGAACGCGGAGGGGCCGAGCGACGCGGCGAAGAAGGAGCTTGCGCGGATCGACGGCGTCCGCGGCGTCTCGCAGGTCGTCTCGCTGCGGGGCCGGTCGTCGGAGGGGATCGCCTACGACGTGATCCTCTCCGACATCGTCGACATGAAGCACGACTGGGTGCATGTGTGGGGCGTCGACCCGGACCTGCCGGGCGTGATCTACGCCGACGGGATCCAGTGGACGGAGGGCGGCCCCTCGGCCCTCGCGAGGATCGCCTCCGACGACGCGAAGGAGGGGGCGGAGCCGCCCGTGATCCTCGCGCAGTCGGCGGCGAGCTTCCTCGACGTGCACGAGGGGGACGTGGTCGAGCTCTCCTTCCGCCTCGGCGGCTCGAAGCGGGACGGGCGCTTCCGGGTCGCGGGGATCTGCGCGGCGTTCCCCGGCTTCCGAAACGTGCGCTCACGCGTGGCGCTCGCGCACGGCGCCGGCGTGATCGTCTCGATGGCGACGTTCCGCGCGATGACGAAGGCGGCGCCGGAGGACGCCCTCGATGCGCTCTTCCTGGTGCGCGCGGCGGACGGCGCGCGCGAGGAGGGGGTGGCGAAGGCGATCCGCGAGGAGTTCGGCGTGCGGTACCGCTTCGGCGTGGAGTCGACGGCGGAGGAGAAGAAGCAGGCGCGCGCGATGTACTGGGCGACGCAGGTCCTCTTCGGGCTGCTGCTCTGCGTCGCGGTGACGGTCGCGGTGTTCGCCTTGATCGCCTCGATGGCGACGGCGGTGATCGAGCGGAGGTGGGAGATCGGGGTCCTGAAGGCGCTGGGACTGCGCCGGGGGCAGCTCTTCCGGATGTTCCTCGCGGAGGCGGTCGTCCTGACGCTTTCGTCGGGGCTCTGCGGAGGGGCGATCGGGTTCCTGCTCGCGTGGATGTTCGTGATGCAGGCGGGGGCGCTGATCGAGGCGCCGGTCGTATTCACGATGCCGTACGTCGTCTTCCTGGCGACCTTCGCCGTGAGCCTGGCCGCGGGGGCGGTCGCGGCGTACCTGCCGACGCGGCGGCTCCTGAAGCGGACGGCTGCGGAGATCCTGCGCGCGGAGGAGTGAGCAGTGAAGGGCGAGGGGCGAGGGGCGAGAGGCGAGGAGCGAGGGGCGAAGGGCGAGGGGCGAAGGGCGAAGGGCGAAGGGTGAGGGGCGAAGAGCGAAGGGCGAAGGGCGAAGAGCGAGGGGCGAGGGGCGAAGGGCGAAGAGCAAGCGGCGATTCGGACGCGCTCTCCCCTCCCCCCTCGCTCCTCTCCCCTCGCGCCTCCCCCCTCGCATCGGAACATTTCCATCCTGCCCGTGTCTGGTATCATGCGCCAGTCCATGGAGGACAGGATGGCAGGGCTCAAGCTGACGAAGAAAAAGATCCGCGGCGTGCGCGGCCTGCTGGTCGTCGCGCCCGAGGGGGACCTCGTGGCGGCGACCTGTTCCACGCTCGAGGCGTTCATCAACCGGGAGATGCGGGCCGGCGCGAACAGGATCGCGGTCGACCTCTCGCAGGTGAAGTACATGAGCTCCGCGGCGATGGGGCTCCTCATCGAGTACGTCGAGCGCGCGCGGGACGGGACGGGCTGGTTCGGCCTCGCCGCGGCGTGCGAGGTGGTCCGCTCGGCGATCGACGTGCTGGGGCTCGGGGAGTACTTCCGCCTCTCCCCGACGGTCGAGTCCCTCCTCGACAGGTGCGGCGTCCCGCGCCAGAAGCGTCGCGCCCCCGCGAAGCCCAAGCGCAAGCCGCGGAGCAAGAAGTAGCGCGGCCCCGGGCGGACGATCCACGAAGACACACCAAAACACACGGAGGCGGGACGGACGCCTCGCTCACCTTGCCTCCAGCGCCGGGAATCGGTGTCGCCGAGATGCGCCCTCGGTTGAACCTTCTTCGCGGCCGCAGTAACATCGACCCAGGACGGCAGGAGACCTTTCCGCCATGGACGACGAGCGACGCGACCTCGAGCGGACGTGCCCCACGAACGCCGCCGGCAGCCCGGCTGCCC
>Ga0082335_1008666_pt1 | contig 11422 bp, 11 predicted proteins | sample Subgrocontami58m_FD_72375 | JGI IMG/M metagenome (GOLD analysis project Ga0082335, IMG submission 72375) | Subsurface groundwater microbial communities from S. Glens Falls, New York, USA - GMW37 contaminated, 5.8 m (SPADES assembly) (version 2) ...
TCCCGAGCGCTTCGGCAAGGGTAACCCCGAGGGCGTCGTCGCCGCCGAGTCTGCGGTCAGCGCCAAGGACGGCGGCGCGCTGCTTCCGACGGTGGCCTTCGGCATTCCGGGAAGCGCCGAGACCGCACTTCTGCTGGGCGCCCTCATCCTGCACGGCTTCAATCCGGGACCCCTGTTCATCCGCGACAACATGGAAATCGTCTGGGCGCTCATCCTGGGCCTGCTGGTTTCCAACATCATTGCGAGCACCATCGGCCTGCTGGGAGCGGAGTATCTCACCCGGGTGACCACCGTGAACGTCAAGTACCTCGTTCCGACCATCCTGGTGATCTCGCTGATCGGCGCCTACGCCGACCGGGAGAACATCTGGGACGTGCTCCTGGCGATTCTCTCCGGGTTCCTGGGATACGGGCTGATACGGTTCGGGTTCCCCATCATCACCCTGGTGATCGGTTTCGTGCTGGGCAAGCTGGCGGAGCGTTCCTTTCTGCAGTCCCTGCAAATCTCGCTCGATCCCTTGATTTTCTTCCGGCGCCCGATTTCGCTCGTGCTGTTTCTGGTCATTGTCTTGTTCATCGTGTTCCCGATCGTGAGAAGCTGGATGCGCGCATACAAGGCGCGTGAGAGGTTGCGCGGATGAAAGGCTCGCTCCTCTTCAATCTGTTCATGCTGGCGATCCCGGCCTACTTCGTGTGGAGTTGCTTCGACTACGCTCCCACCGCCCGCTACATTCCCCTGATCATCGGCATCCCGGTCCTGGTCCTGCAAGCCTGGGTCATCGTGCAGGAGCGTTTCCCGTCGTCTTCGCGAACGTTTGATCTGTCGATTCTTGACTTGGGCGGCGGGAAGGGAACTGCGCCCGCACCGGAGCATGCCAGGCGTCCCGCCGACGAGGGGCGGCGGGTCATCGTCATCGGCGGGTGGCTGGCGCTGTATTTCGTCCTGTTCAGCCTTTTCGGGGCCTATCCCGCGACCTTCAGCTTCATCCTCCTGTTCCTGCTCGTGTCGAGCCGGACGTCCTGGCGGGTCGCACTGGCGATGTCCGCCGGCACGTCGATCGCGCTATGGGTCCTGTTCGGACTGGTGATGAAGTATCAACTCTACGAAGGCGCGCTATTCGGCGGACTGGTGCCGCCCTTGTAGCGTCGCATCACGGATGCGCGGCCTCGCCCAGCAGCTTTTCGAGCAGGCGGACTTCCGTTCTGAGCACCGCGGCGACTTCCTTCTGGCGCTCTCCCGTCATGCGGCTCGAGATGGCGCCGATGCTGATCGCGGCATAGGGATGTCCATAGGGGTTCATGATCGCGAGTCCGAGCGAGATGGCGCCGGGAGTTTCCTGACGGTCGTTCAGGGCATAACCCAGTTCCTTCGCCCGCCTGATCTGGCTCATCAGGGTCGGCACGTTCAAGTTTCCGTGTTCCTTCAAGCGAGTCGCGTTTCCGGCGACGATGTCCTCGATCTGGTCCTCGGGAAGCGGGGCGAGCAGCGCCATCCCTCCGGCGCCGACGCCGAGAGGTCGCCGCGTGCCGACGTCCAGTGTGAGCGCCTTGATGGGAAAGTTTCCCTCGATCCTCTCGATGCACACGGCGTCGACGCCGCTGCGGGCGATCAGGAACACCGTGTCGCCGGTCTTTGCCGCGATGCGGCGCAGCGACGGGTCGCAGATCTGCCGCAGATTGAACTGCGGTGCAGCGGCCAGGCCGAGCTCGAAGATGAGCGACCCCAGGAGATAGCGGCGCGTCCGCGCATCCTGCATCACGACGTCGTCCGCCATCAGGCACTTCAGGATGCGGTGAACGGTGGGGCGCGTGAGCTTCGCGTGCCGGGCGAGGTCCACCAGCCGGGATCCGGCCCGGCCGCGCGACGCGATCGCGCGCAGCAGGATCGTGGCGCGATGGATGCTCTGGGCGCCGGACACCTCGCGAGGGGTTCCGCCTGCGCGGATCGTCTGCGAAACGCTTTTTCGCACCTTCAGTTCCTGGTTTCCACGATATGGAAACATATTTTAGTCAGCCCACCTTGTCAAGCGTGGGGCGCAGGAATACAGTGGGGAGCGGCAAGATGCAGCAGCCGATGTAGTTCCATATGATGGAATCTTATCTCCAGGAGTGACATGCATGGGAGACGCAACGCGGACGCGCAGCAGAGGGAGGGAGGGACCCCGGGGCTGAAATTCGACATCGCGTATGCGAAACGAGGTCAGTTCGTCGAACACGCGAGAACCGGCATCATCTGACTTCGACCGCGGTACTGCAGACCTCAATGCCGTTCCCGGCGTAATCCGTCGGATGTCCTGATTCCGAACGATATTTGGTGGGCAGAGCCATCGGCCTGTTGCGCAGTTCTGCTGGAGGAGTGCCATGGGAGCATTGTTTGACAAGCATGTCCGGTTATTCGACGGACTGATCTATGACCGCGTCGCCTACGGGCGGCGCCCGGGTTGCGATCCGGAACTGATTTCCCACGGCCTGGAGCCGGTCACCGAGATCGAAGCGCGCGGCATGGCCAAGCTGACAGCCGTCGACGCCGAACTGCTGACGCACAAGCTCACCACCATCGTCGAGGAAGCACGCGACGTGTACCAGGCGCTCTCCATCAGCGAGGCCATCATGGTGGGCGACATGAACTGCGGCATCTTCACCGCCTCGGGCGACCCGGCCATGGTGGCGACGGGCATCTATTTCCACACGATGCTCAACAACTCGCAGCTCAAGTACGCCAACAAGTATTACCGGCCCGACCCAAGCGTCGGACTCCTTGACGGCGACATCTTCTTCTTCAACGACGAGCTGGGCGGCGGCGTTCATCCCTACGACATGTTTACCGCGATGCCGGTGTTCTGGAAGGACGAGTTAGTCGCCTGGGTGAGCTGCGGCGGGCACCAAGGCGACAACGGCTCGCCGACGCCCGGCGGCTTCAACGCCAAGGCCAAGACCCGCTACGACGAAGGCCTGCATATCCCGATGATGCGCATCGGCCGCAACTTCCTGATGCATCAGGACGTGCTCGATATGCTGGCCGGCTCGGTGCGTAATCCCTTCGTATTCACTTCCGACCTGCGCTCCCGCGTCGCCACCATGCTGCAGATGCATAAGCGGCTTTGCCGCGAGATCGAGCGGCGCGGCGTGGAACCGGTGGTAGGCGGCATGCGCATGATGCTGATGCGCGGCGAGCAGGCGGCGCGGGCACGGCTTCGAGAGGTGAACGATGGCATTTTCCGCATCGTCATGTTCAACGACGACGAGATCGGCATCGGCCCGGGCCTCACCCGCATTCCGGTGACCCTGATCAAAGAAGGCGACGAGATGACCGTGCTGGTGCAGGGTGTCTCGCCGGAGAACTCGCTCGGGCCGATGCACTCGACCTGGCACCTGACGCGCGCGGCGACCGCGGTGTATCTGTTCTCTTATTCAAAGCGGCCTATCTCGCAAAGGGCGGCAAGATCATCAAGGAGATCTGGCCGCCGCTCAACACCAATGACTTCAGTCCCTACCTTGTCGATGTTCGTTCCATCAATCCACCCGCCACGTTCAACTTCTTCATCGGTTCGGACGCGGTCCGCTACGTCAAGCAGTACGACGATTTCGGCCTGAAGGGCAAGATAAAGATGACCGGCTTCGCGCTGATCGAAAATGATTCGTTGCCTGCGCAGGGAAAATCGGCGGTGGGGGCGTATACGACCTGGTGCTGGGCGGACACGCTGGACAACCCCGAGAACAGAGCGTTCGTCGCGGCTTTCCGCAAGAAGCACAATGCCTACCCTGATGTCTACAGCGAGTACGGCTACACGGCGGCGCGCGTCATCGCCGAGACGCTGAAGGCGACCAACGGCGACTCGTCGGACAAGGACAAGTTTGCGAGAGCGATGGTCGCGGTGAAATTCAACGTGCCCCGCGGGCCGTTCGCGTTCGATCCGGCGACCAAGAACGTCATTCAGAACATCTACATTCGCGAAGCCGTCGAAATCGACGGCCGTTTCGCGAACAAGGTGATCGCAACTTATCGCGACGTGAAACTGCCGGCTACGCCGAGCTGATGGCCACGGCGGCGTCCGGCAATCTGCGGCACGGGGGCGAACCAGGACGCGTCTTCGCAGCTTGAAGAAAGAGCTTTGACCCGGGCGGTTCGCGATCGGGTTCCGCGCCGGAAACAGGAGGGGAAGCCATGCGTTATCTGTCGATGTTCCTGCTTGCCGGACTCTTGGCCACGAGCGCTCTCGGCCAGAACTATCCTTCGCGCACCGTGAAGATGGTCATTCCCTACGGGCCGGGCGGCCCCACGGACATCGTCGGTCGGGTGCTGGCGCAGAAAATGGCCGAGTCCTTGGGCCAGCCGGTGATTGTCGAGAACCGCCTCGGTGCGGGCGGCATCGTCGGCACCGAGGCGGTGGCGCGGTCCGCACCGGACGGGTACACGCTGATGTTCTCGGCCTCCGGCGCGATGGTGATTACGCCGCACCTCAACCCGAAGCTGCCCTACGATCCCTTCAGCGATTTCGCTCCCGTTGCCCTGGGCGCGACCTCGCCGCTGGTGCTGATCGTTGGACCGCATTCTTCGGTTCAGTCGGTGCGCGACCTGATCAACCAGGCCAAGGCGCAACCCGGAAAACTCAACTATTCCACCGCGGGCATCGGCACGCCGCCCCATCTCGCGGCCGAGCTGCTCAAGGCCGCCACGGGCGTCGACGTCATGCATGTTCCCTACAAGGGCTCGCCGCAGTCCGAGGCGGCCGTGATGAGCGGCGAAGTGGCCTTCATGTTCAGCCAGCCCACCGCAGTCAACCTCGCGCGTGCCGGCAAGTTGAAGGCGCTTGCGGTGTCCAGCGCGAGGCGCTCCGCGCTTGCGCCCGAGCTGCCTACGCTCGCCGAGGCCGGTGTACCGGATTTTGAGGTCATCGCCTGGTACGGGGTATTGGCTCCGGCAAGGACCCCTGGCGATATCGTCGCGCGTTTGAACGGCGAAGTGAACAAGGCGCTGGGCCAGAAGGACGTGGCCGACCGCCTGCAGTCGCTCGGCTTCGAGCCCCCGGCACCGCACAGCGCCGCAGAGTTCCTCGCGTTCATGCGCCGGGAAAGCGGGAAATGGCAGAAGGTGATCAAGGACGCGGGCATCAAGGTCAACTGACGCGGACCACGGCGTGCGGCGTTCCGGCGATTTTCAGCCGCGCTTCGCGGTAGTCGGCCTGACTTCTGCGCCGTCCACGCTCAACGGATTCGTCGCCAGACTGCGGCGTGACGTGGAACACTATGCGCGAATAGTCAAGCTCGCCGGTGCACGAAGCGATTAATGCCCTACGGGAGAATACATGAACGTGCTTCACGGTATCCGGGTGGTGGACCTGGGAAATTTCATTACCGGTCCCTATGCGGCCATGCTGCTCGGCGAGTACGGTGCCGACGTGATCAAGGTGGAGCGGCCGGGACTGGGCGATCCGTTCCGGTCCTTCAAAGGCGGGCTCTATAGCCCGCAGTTCCAATCGCACAACCGCCACAAGCGCAGCATCACCATCGACTACGCCAAGCCCGAGGGATTGGAGTTGCTGCTCGATCTGCTCAAGACCGCGGACGCGGTGGTGCTCAACAACCGGCCCGGGGTGTCCGACAAACTCGGCCTCGGCTATGAGCGCCTGCATGCGCTGAACCCGACGCTGGTCTACTGCTCGATCACCGGTTTCGGGCCCGACGGTCCCTACGCGGCCCGGCCCGCCTACGACAACGTAGGCCAGGCGCTGAGCGGCTGGCCGTCGCTGTATCACGAAGGCGACGATCCGCGCGTCAGCGGACCGGCAGTTTCCGACGGCCTCACCGGCGTGTTCGCATGCATGGGCATGCTCGGCGCGCTGTTCGACCGCGAGCGCAGCGGCGTGGGCCGCAAGGTGGAGATCAGCATGCTCGAGGCGACCCTGGCCTTCGGCTCCGAGCCCATAGGGCAGTATCTCGCCACCGGACAGGCCCCGACGCGCTATTCGCGCGGCGCGATGTCGCAAGCCTTCATGCTCGAATGCAAGGACGGCAAGCGCATCGGCCTGCATTTGTCCTCGCCGGACAAGTTCTGGGAGGCGCTCACCCGGGCGATGGGCCGCCCCGACCTGCTGAAGAAGTACCCCGACCGGGCGACGCGCATCGCGCGCTACGAGGAGATCGGCCACGACTTTGCCGCGGTATTCCGCGAACGCACCCGCGACGAATGGATGCAAGCGCTGGAGGAAAGCGACGTCCCGTTCGCGCCCGAGCGCAAGATTCCCGACCTCGAGCACGATGCGCAGGTCAGGCATCTGAACCTGTTCTACGAAATTGAACATCCGCGATACGGAAAAGTGAAAGGTATCCGCCGTCCGGTCACCTATGACGGCCAACGCGACGCCAGACTGCGCCCGCCGCCCGATCTGGGCGAACACACCGGAGAAGTCCTGCGCGAACTCGGTATCGCCGAGGAGCGTGTCAAGAAGATGAAGGATCAGGGGCTGCTCGGATGAATATCGGGATCTAGTCGTCGATGGAATTCATCGCCTCCCAGCTGATCAACGGCCTCGTCTACGGCGTGCTGCTGTTCCTGATGTCGGCGGGCCTGTCGCTGATCTTCGGCCTGGGGGTCGGCTTGGCGACGATCGGCGGTGTGGTGGCGGGACCGGTACTTGGCCTCTATCCGGGCCTGGACATAGACATAATGCGAGGCGTCCCTGAAATGGAGCTGCTTCGCACCGAGAGCCTCTTCAAGAGCTTCGGCAGCCTGGTCGTCACCAGGGATTTGAACCTGGTGGTGAAAGCCGGGGAGCGCCATGCGCTTATCGGCCCCAACGGCGCGGGCAAGACCACCGCGGTCCTGACCATCATGGGTTACCTGAGACCGCGGCCGGGGGAAATTCGCTACAACGGCCAAAGCATCGCCGGCTGGCCGCCGTACAAAGTGGCGCGCCACGGATTCGGCTGGGTGCCGCAGGAGCGCGGCATTTTTCCGAGCCTTACCGTGCGCGAAAATCTCACCACCATGGCCAGGGCGGGCGACGTCAGCCGCTGGGACCTGGCGCGAATATACAAGCTGTTCCCTCGGCTGCAGGAGCGCAGCGCCAATCTCGGGTTCCAGCTTTCGGGCGGCGAGCAGCAGATGCTCGCCATCGCGCGCGCGCTGATGCTCAACCCGACCCTGATGCTGCTCGACGAACCCTGCGAGGGCCTCGCGCCCGTGATCGTGCAGGAGATCGTCGAGGTGATGAAGGTGTTGAAGCGAGAAGGGCTCGCCGTGCTGCTGGTCGAGCAGAACCTGCGCGTCGCACTGGATATAGGCGACAGGCACTACGTGCTGTCGAAAGGCGAGACCTGCTTTACGGGGACCAGCGCCGAGTTGGAGAACAACGAGTCGGTGCTCAAGACCTACTTGAGCGTCTAGTCGGCGGCAATGGCGGACTCCGTGTTGCGATTCCGCCCTGCGACTGCCTATTTGGCAGGTTCAGTTCCAGGTTTCCACGATATGGAAACATATTTTATTCGGCCGACCTTGCCAAGCCCGGGGCGCAGGAATACAGTGGGGAGCGGCAAGATACAGCAGCCGATCCAGTTCCATATGATGGAATCTTATCTCCGGGAGTGACATCCATGGCAGACGCAACGCGAACCCGTAGCAGAGAGAGGGAGGCGGCACCGGGGCTGAAGTACGACATCGCCTACGCCAAGCGCGGGGAGTTCGTCGAGCACGCCAACACCGGCGTCGTCGTGATAAAGGACTCCGACCGGGAATGGGAGTTGTCGCGCCAGGGATACCTCAAGTGGTACATCCTGGAGAAGGAATACCCGGAAACGGTGCTGAACGACTGGTGGGTGTTCATCCACGACATCAAGCGGCAGTCGGGGATGCACCGCCACCAGGGCGGACTGGTGCTGTTCGTGATCGAAGGCAAGGGCGCAACCGAGTGCAACGGTGAGATGATCGAATGGGAGGAGGGCGACTGCATCCTCCTGCCCTATCACCCCGACGGACTGGCGCACCGGCACTTCAACCGCGGCAACGAGCCCGCCAAGTGGCTCGCCTTCATCCACATCCCCACGTGGGACCACGCGGCGAGCGAATTGAGCCAGCTGGAAGTATTCCAGGAGTACAAGGACCGGGTCGGAGGTTAGGCGGTTCGCCTGCCGCGACCGATCGAAGGAGCAATCCAAGTGAGCGAAAAGGAAAACCACCTCGGCCCGGAGCGCATGCGCGGCATGGTCGAGGAGATGAAGGGACGCAACCTCTGGGAAGAAATCCTGCAGTTGCGGGACCGGCAGCGCAAGGACCAGGAAAAGGCGGTCTGGCTGATCAAGGGCAAGGACCTCCCCTGGGAGAACAACAAGCAGGGGATCATGCGCTGGTACATGCATCCCCTGCTCAGGACGCCCTGCATCAACACGATGAAGATCTTCGTGCAGGAGATTCCGCCCGGCGGCCGCAGCGGAAGGCTGCACCATCCGGGCAACCAGGTCATCTTCATTCTGGAGGGGCAGGGCTACACGGTGCTGGACGGCCAGAAGCACCACTGGTCCAAGAACGACGTGGTGCAATTGCCGCTCAAGATCAAGGGCGTGACGGTCCAGCATTTCAATTCCGACCCGGACAAGCCCGTCCGCTTCGTCGCATGCGAGCCGAATTCGTTCCTGTCCTCGGGCGTCGATCGCGGCAGCGGCTTCGAGCAGATCGAGGTGTCGCCGGACTACAAGGGATAGGCAGAGGGGAGACGCAAAGGTGTTCATCAAGCTCAGCGCAGACCGGCTGAAATCCGAACTGACCAACGTCGCAAGCAGGAGTCTGGTCCACGTCGACCCCGCGGTCATGGAGAAGCACGGCCTCGCGGTCGGCGACGTGATCCAGATCGGCGCCGCCTCGAGCAAGTACCCGGTTCCCGCGCGCATCGGGGAATGCTTCGAGGAGGACCGTGGCTCGGGCGTGATCCGGCTCGACCGCTTCCTGCGCACCGCGACCAAGGCCAAGATCAACGAAGAGGTCGAGATCCGGCCGCTCGGCGCGGTCCCCGTGCTCGAAAGCGTCACGCTGATGCCGCCCATCGACGTGTCCACCGCGCATCACCTGATCGAGCACCTGCAGGAAAGCTTCATCGAGAACAGGACCCCGCTGGGGCGCGGATCGGTGGTCTACGCGACGTTTCACGATTCGACGGCGGGGACGACCTACCGGGTCATCAAGGCCGTACCCGAGATCGGCGTCGTCTCGGCCGCGACGAAGATCCACGTCGACATTCCCTCCAGCGGCGGCATCAAGGCCGACGAGCAGATCACCTACGAAGACGTCGGGGGAATGCAGCAGGAGATCAAGCTGCTCCGCGAGCTGGTCCAGCTGCCGCTGCAGTTTCCCCAGGTCTATCGCCAACTGGGGATCGTTCCCCCGCGCGGCATCATCCTCTACGGGCCGCCCGGGAGCGGCAAGACCTATCTCGCGCGGGCGATCGCCAACGAAGTGCATGCCGGGTTCTATTACATCAACGGACCGGACGTCGTGGGCACCCAGTATGGCGAGACCGAGTCGAACCTGCGCAAGATCTTCGCCGAGGCCGCGCACCATGCGCCCTCGATCGTCCTGATCGACGAGCTGGACGCCATCGCGCCGCATCGCGAGAAGTCCGGGGCGCAATCCGACGTTCGCATGGTGACCCAGCTGCTGTCGCTCCTGGACGGGCTCATGAAGGTCGACGGCCTGGTGGTCATCGGTACCACGAACCGCGTCGATGCGATCGACACCGCCATGCGGCGGCCGGGCCGCTTCGACCGCGAGATCTTCCTCGGGCCCCCGAGCGCGGAGGGGCGCCTGGACATCCTCAAGATCCACACCCGGGAAATGCCTCTGTCCGACGAAGCGGTAAAGTTCCTTCCCCAGGTCGCGGCGGTGACGCACGGTTTCGTCGGAGCGGACCTGATGGAGCTGTGCCGCGAGGCCGGGCTCAATTCGCTGCGGCGCAGCTCCTCCGGGCTGCTCGACCATCTGTCGGCGTTCCGCTTCAGCGAGGAGCTGCTGGAAGTCGGATCGGAGGATTTCGAGGACGCGCTGACCCGGGTGAGACCATCGGCGATCCGGGAGGCGTTCGTCAGCATCGCCGACGTGTCGTGGGACGACGTGGGCGGATTGGCGGAAGTGAAGGAACGGCTGAAGAGCATCGTCGAACAGCCGCTGAAGAACCCGCAGGTCTTCCGGGACGCGGGCATCACGGCCCCGAACGGCATCCTGCTCTACGGGCCGCCGGGCACGGGGAAGACGATGATCGCCAAGGCGCTCGCGAAGGAATGCGGGGTCAATTTCCTGGCGATGGACGGGCCCGAGGTGTTCACCAAGTGGCTGGGCGAGTCGGAAGAGGCGATCCGGCACATCTTCAGGGTGGCACGCCAGCTTGCACCCAGCATCATATTCTTCGACCAGCTCGACGCCCTCGCTCCCCTGCGGGGCACCGATTCCGGGTCGCGCACGACCGAGCGCGTGGTCAATCAGCTGCTCGCGGAAATGGACGGCACCGAGGTGCTGAAGAACAACGTGATCGTGCTTGCCGCAACCAATCGGATCGACCTCGTGGACCCGTCGGTACTGCGGCTGGGGCGTCTGGGCATGCATCTTTACATTCCCCTGCCCGATGACGGCGATCGCGCCAAGATCTTCGCCATCGAAGCGCGCGGGATCGGCCTGGGCGGGGACACGGAGAAACTGTTCGCGCGCCTGGGCGAGCAGACGCGGGGATGGTCGGGTGCCGATATCCACGCGGCATGCGTGCAGGCGAAGATGAATGCGTTGCAGCGCAACCGCTACCACGGCCTTCCGCCCCTGTCCGAGGCGGATTTCTCGCTCGCGATCAGGCAACTGGGCGCGGTCAAGAAGCAAGGGGAGGCGCCCTCGCTGGCCGATGCCATGCGGCTGCGGACCGGCCACGGGTGAGCCTGCGACGCTCCGGGACTGAAACCGTGTGGAGGAGAACCATTCTATGAAATCCGCTTCGCTGTCGGCTCTCGGGCAAGCCGCCCGGGAGAGTCAGTACTGGAACAAGGCGACCGAAACCATGCCGCGCGCGCGGCTCGATGCGTTGCACCTGCAGCGGCTGCAGGGCCTGCTGCGCTACGTCTACGATTACAGCCCGTTCTACCGCAGGAAGTGGGACGCGGCGGGGCTGAAGCTGCAGGACATCCGCTCGCTCGAGGATTTCAAGCGCAAGGTGCCGGTCACCGACAAAAGCGAGTTCATCCAGCTGCAGCAGGAGAGCCCGCCCTACGGACCGACGCTCGCCCTGCCGGACGAATTCATCGTTCACCACTGCGAGACCTCGGGCACCACGGGCCTGCCCCTGGGCATCCCGTACTCGATGATCGACACGGTGCGCTACGGCGAGAGCTGGGTGTACGGATGGTGGGGCCTCGGGATCCGCCCCACCGACACCATGTACTTCGCGTTCGGCTGG
>Ga0082335_1008667_pt1 | contig 11421 bp, 7 predicted proteins | sample Subgrocontami58m_FD_72375 | JGI IMG/M metagenome (GOLD analysis project Ga0082335, IMG submission 72375) | Subsurface groundwater microbial communities from S. Glens Falls, New York, USA - GMW37 contaminated, 5.8 m (SPADES assembly) (version 2) ...
TGTGGATCTTTTCTTCGCTTGGATTCTTTGGATTAATATTTGCGTTTTTACTTAGACGTAGTGAATTGGGAAGTCATGGTCATGGACTCGAAAAAGGAATCTCAAAAACAGAATAATTTTTATTAAATTGATTTTGAAAAAAGTTTGATTTCTAGATGAGATTAATTAAAAAACTGATATTTATTTCCGTCTTCGTTTGTTGTGGTACTGCTCTAAATGCTCAATCATTTGGTTTCGGGTGTTTAGGTCTAAGCGGGTTCTATGCAGGGTTCTCAAAACAAAATTATGATAATCCCGGATTGAATGATTACATCAGCCAAAGCCAAACTATAATTACTGATAAAGTAGAATTTACACAAGGAACCGGTTACAGGATCGGTGCAAATTTTTTTAGAGCTAAGTGGGATAAATTCTTTATCTCTGCAAAAGGTTATTATCAATTCCTAAAGGAAGAACATGAAATCTCCGGACAGTTCCAAAGCGGCGGTTTGATAAAAAGTTCTTATGAACAAAAAGAAAGATACCGGTTAACTATGAATCATTGGGGTGTTGGTGTTGATTTAGGTGTTCCATTATTTTGGATTATAGATTGGAAAATTGCTGAAGCCAATGTTACATTTTATAATACTGAATTTTCTCAAGAAACATTTTTAAGCAGTGTTTCTCAAGGTGAAATTAAATTCAAACCTGATAAAAATAATATTGGATATTTTATTGGAACGGGACTTATTCTACATCTTATTCCTGATTATATCAGTTTAGAAGGAACTGCCGGTTTTAATATTATTCAAATTGATAATCTTAGTAGCGAATCGGGAATTACAGTACCATCAGCTTCTTCCAAAAAAGTGATAGATAAAGGAAACTTAAGTATTACTTTGCAGCTAAATGTAGGATTTCCACTATAACAAGAAATCACCTTATTCCAGAGGGATAGCTTTGCAAGTAAACATTGCTAAAACGCCCCTTCTCTTTTTAAGAGAAGGGGGCGGGGGATGAGTTCAGAGATACTTGACATATAATTTTTATACAACCTCTAAAAGTCGTGGCTATGCAAAGTCTAATAGTGAGTAATGTTACTTATTAATTCTAAAAAAATTCTTCACAATTAGTTGGAATAAATTACTATGAAACTATCAAAACTTGACAAAGCTTCGATCATTGCAATCCGCGATTGCATGGGAACGCACCCGAATGAATCCGTTCTAATTGTTACGGATGAATTCAAAAGAAAAATTGGTTACTCACTTTTTCAAAATGCAAAACAACTTGGGCATGAATCAGTTTTTCTTGAATTTAAATCGAGAGATATGCACGGACAAGAACCTCCTCGTCAAATTGCGGAAATGATGAAACTGTTCAATGTTGTTTTATGCCCGACTGCAAAATCTCTGACTCATACAAATGCCCGCAGAAATGCATCGGCACTTGGTGCACGCATTGCTACGTTTCCCGGAATAACCGAAGATATTATGATACGCGGTTTGAATGCTGATTATAATAGAATTGCAGCGCTTACAATCAAACTGCAAAAAATTATGAACAATGTTAATATTGTTAGAGTAACTTCTGCTATTGGAACTGATATTACTATGAATATCTCCGGCAGAAAAGCTTTACCAAGTAAAGGATTATTCCACAAAAAAGGTGAAAGCGGAAATCTGCCGACCGGTGAAGCATACATTGCACCGTTAGAAGGCAAGACCAATGGAGTTTTTTTTGTTGACGGTTCTATGGCAGGCATAGGAGTTGTAAAAGCGAAACCTATTCGGATAGAAGTTAAAGATGGTTATGCTGTAAATGTGTCCGGCGGAAATCAGGCAAAAAAATTGGATGATACATTAAATAAGTTTGATAAACTTGCAAGAAATATTGCTGAGTTTGGAATTGGAACAAATTATAAAGCAAAACTTAGCGGTGTATTACTTGAAGATGAAAAAGTTATGGGAACTATACATATTGCTTTAGGGGATAACAAATCTATGGGTGGATTGGTAGATGTTCCTATTCATTTAGATGGTGTTGTGAAGAAACCAACTGTTTATTTTGATGAAAAAATGATAATGAAAAATGGAAAACTGCTTATATAATTGATTTTCAGAATTTGAATTTATTCCCGCCTAAAATTTTGAAATAAATAAAATTGAAAAGCCGCTGCTAATTTTCGTATATTTGCCGACCAAAAAATCCCAAGAATAAATGAAAATACTAAACCAACTCAACGAAGCACAGCGTCAAGCTGTTGAATATAATTCCGGTCCACATATGATTGTTGCCGGAGCCGGATCCGGAAAAACACGCGTTTTAATGCATAAAATAGCTTTTTTAGTTGATAAAGGATTAGAACCATCAGAAATTCTTGCCTTAACATTTACTAATAAAGCAGCCAAAGAGATGAAAGAAAGAATTAAAGGGCTGATTGGTAAAAAGGCAGAAAACCTCTGGATGGGGACATTCCACTCTATTTTTGCACGAATATTAAGGGTTGAATCTAGCCATATCAATTATAAATCTAATTTTTCAATTTATGATCGGGAAGATTCACAATCGCTTGTCGGCAATATTATGGCAAATCTTAATATCAATATTGATAATCTCTCTCCTAACGGGGTTCAGCATAAAATCAGCTACTTCAAAAATCAGATGGTTACACCTGAAGAATTTTTGAAACACCTTGCTACTACTCCTACAGATAAAAAAGTCGGCGAGATTTATATTGAATACAATAAAAGATTATTTGAAAACAACGCTATGGATTTTGATGATCTGCTTCTAAAACCGATTGAACTTTTTAAGAACAACGAAAAAATCCTGCACAAATACAAAAAGATGTTTAAATATATATTGGTGGATGAATATCAAGATACGAATAAAGCTCAGTACGAACTTTTGAAAATGCTAAGTCCTCTTAAAGACAAAGTTTGTGTTGTTGGAGATGATGCTCAGAGTATTTACAGTTGGCGCGGCGCTGAAATAAAAAATATGCTCAACTTTAAAAAAGATTTTAAGGGATCAAAAATATTCCATTTGGAACAGAACTATCGTTCTACTAAAATGATTTTAATGGCGGCTGATTCAGTTATAAAAAATAATGTTGGACAAATTCCAAAAACTCTTTGGACTAACAACAATGACGGTGAAGAGCTTACAGTGTTTAGAGCATCTGATGAAAAAGACGAAGGTTTCCAGATAGCAAAAAGGATTAAGAAAGAAATATCTACGCGTAAATTATCTTTGAACGATATAGCAATCTTTTATAGAATAAATTCTCAGTCACGGGCTCTTGAAGATGCTTTCCGTAGAGAAAAGATTCCTTATAAAATTGTTGGCGGAGTGGAATTCTATAGAAGAAAAGAAGTGAAAGATGTTGTAGCGTACTTAAGAATGTTATCAAATCAAAATGATGAAGAAAGTTTATTACGTATAATGAATTTTCCTCAACGGGGGATTGGTAATACTTCAATTTCCAAAATGATTGCCTTTGCCCGCAAACTTAATCTGTCTCTTTTCACTACTATGTCTAGAGTGTTTGAAGTTATTGAAGTGAAAGAAAGAATTCAAAAAAATGTTAAGCATTTCAAATTGCTTCTCGATAAATACATTGAACTAAAGACTAAACTTTCAATTGGTGAATTAACTGCTGCTTTGGTTGATGAACTTGGTATCCTTAAGATCTTTAAGGAAGAAGGTACTCAAGAATCAATGGCAAGGTATGATAATATACAAGAATTAATTTCAGCAGTTCAAGATTACAGCAAAACAAATCCTAATGCTTCTCTTGATGATTTTCTTTCTGAAGTTTCACTAATTGCCGGTGTTGATCAATATGATGAAAAAGTAAATTCCGTAACTATGATGACGATTCACAGTGCAAAGGGTTTGGAATTCCCGGTCGTATTTGTTACCGGGTGTGAAGAAGATATTTTTCCGCTTAGTCAGAAATTTGATAACGATTCTAAGTTGGAAGAAGAAAGAAGATTATTCTATGTTGCAGTAACGCGCGCAAAAGAAAAAATATTTATAAGTTATGCACGTTCAAGGTATCGTTTCGGTGAAGTTGCTTATCAAAGCAAATCAAGATTTTTAGATGAACTGGATGAATCCACATACGAAGAAATGAACGGAGCCAGCGGCAGGAAATCCGGCAGAAAGAAAAAAACTTTCTATGATGAATTTTATCAGGGTAGTTACGATGAGTATGATCAGGAACGACGTTCTCTTCGGGTCGGAAGCCGTGTAACACATTCTGTATTTGGAATCGGTAAAATTCAACAAATTACCGGTGTTGGTGATATGCAGCGTGTTACAATTGCTTTTGAAGAATTTGGACCAAAACAATTATTAACAAAATTTGCTAATCTTAAACTAATATAATTGAATAGCTAGAAAATATTTTTTTAATGATGAAGTTTTTAAAATCTTTGTGAGTCTTTGTGTTCTTAGTGCCTTAGTGGTGAAGTTTTGAAATAAAAATATTCTTACCACAAAGACACAGAGGACACTAAGAAACACTAAGTATATTCTTGATGGAGACTTAATATGAAACTTGGAGTCCTAACCGGCGGCGGCGATTGTCCCGGTTTAAATGCTGTAATAAGAGCCGTTGTGAGAAAAGCGATGCAGTCTAATCATGAAATTATTGGTATCAAAGAAGGGTGGAAAGGAATATTAGAAAAAAAATATATTAAACTAGATCGCGATTCGATATCCGGAATTTTACATCGCGGCGGAACCATTCTCGGTACTTCAAGAACAAATATTTATAAAGTGGAAAATGGCGAAGCAATTGTTATCGCCAATATGAAAGAAGAAGGTCTTGACGGTATTGTTGCTATTGGCGGAGAAGATACTCTTGGCATTGCATCTAAATTATTTAACGCTGGGGTAAAAGTTGTCGGCGTTCCCAAAACAATTGATAACGATCTCAACGCAACCGATTTTACATTTGGTTTTGATACTGCAGTCAACATTGCAACAGAAGCTATTGATCGCCTTCATACAACAGCAGAATCTCACAATAGAGTTATTGTTGTTGAAGTTATGGGTCGTCATGCAGGGTGGATTGCTGTTTATTCCGGAATGGCCGGCGGTGCAGATATTATTTTAGTTCCTGAAGAGCAATATGATATTGAAGAAGTTTGCGATCTATTAAAGAAAAGACACTCTGCAGGAAAAAGTTTTAGTATTGTTGTTGCATCTGAAGGTGCTGTTGCAAAAAAATCTAACGATGGTAAAGAAGGGGACATGATTCTTCAAGATCAAAAATTGGATTCTTTCGGTCATGTACGTCTTGGTGGAATCGGTTATATGTTAGCTGAAGAAATTGAAAAAAGAACCGGCTTTGAAACCCGTGCTACAGTTCTTGGGCACATTCAAAGAGGCGGCAGTCCAACTGCATTTGATAGAGTATTAGCAACACGTTTTGGTGTATTTGCTGCTGAGCTTGCAGAGAACGGGCAGTGGGGTATGATGGCTGCATTAAAAGGTAATGAGATTGTTGCTGTTAGTCTTGCAGAAGCTACCGGACAATTAAAAACCGTTGATCTTAATTTATTGAAAGTAGCAGGTACATTTTTTGGTTGAAAAATATTTTACCATTCACAATTAATAACTCATATTACCCAAATTATTTTTTTTAGTAACCCCGACATTTAGAGATTGTGTGATAAACTGATGCTTAAAAAACTCACCCTAAATCCCCAATGCTGTCAGGTTAGGAAGAGAAACCGTTCCGCCAAAAGGACGGCGGACAGGTGAAACGGTTAACAATTTTTGTTTATTGTTTGTCTTCACACGGATAAATCCGTGTGTTAATAAAATAACACCTCGATTCATCGAGGTGCAATAAAGCTGCTAAAATATAATCTAACTGTTTCACCTGTCCCTATGGGAACAGTTTATAATCACACACAAAATCATTAACCTGACAGCATTGCCCTAAATCCCCCTCTTAAGAAGAGAGGGACTTAGAATTCAGCTTGTTTTAAGCCCCTTCTCTTTTTAAGAGAAGGGGTTGGGGATGAGTTCAGATACTTGACATATAATTTTAACACAGCCTCTTAAGGATATACCCATAAAAAATACTTGCTATATTAAGGTAATACCCTTAATATTCTGTCGTAAAAATAAGGATATAACCTTATGGATGATCTAAATAGAAAACTTCTTATCGAGCAGATCGATAAAAAGATGGCAAAATTCTCTGTATTAACAGAATCTGATCTTCCCCCAAAAGGATGGATCTATTCTATCAGAACAGCGCTTAATATGTCCCTTGCTCAGCTCGGTAAACGGCTTAATAAAACCGCCCAAAGCGTTAAAGAAATTGAAGAGCGCGAGCAGAATAAAAGTCTAACTCTAAAAAGATTGATTGAAGTAGCAGAGACGCTCAATTTACGTTTTGTTTATGGATTTGTTCCAAAAGATTCATCTCTCGAAAAGATGATTGAGAACCGTGCGCTTCAAGTTGCCCGCGAAATTGTTATGAGAACCTCTCATTCAATGTCTCTTGAAGATCAGCAGAACAGAGATGAAAGATTGCAGAAGGCAATTAAAGACCGTGCAGAAAAAATTAAACAAGAAATGCCGAAGTTTCTATGGGATTAGATTTAGATTATGTAGATGGACAGACTCCGATTGATGAAGATGAGAAAAAAGATCTGCTTGTAAATACAATTTCTACTCTAGGCGAGCTTGATGAATTTGAACAGCTCAATGTTGAAAAGGCAATCGAATGGACATTGAAAAGAAAACTAGATCTTAATAAAATTCTTACTGAAAATTTTGTAAAAGAATTACACAAGAGAATGTTCGATGATGTCTGGAAATGGGCTGGTGCTTTCAGAAATTCTAATAAGAATATCGGTGTGGATAAATTTCAAATCGGTATCATGCTACGGGATCTCCTTGATGATTGCAAGTATTGGATCGAACATAAAACTTATGCCGAGGATGAAATTGCCGTCCGCTTCAGCCACCGTATCGTAAACATTCATCCATTTTCAAATGGCAACGGCAGACACTCTCGCTTGATTACGGATATTCTGGTTAGTCATGGTTTAGGAAAACCTCATTTTACTTGGGGCAGTAAAAATCTTACAAAAAAAGGTGAAGCCAGAAGCAATTATTTGAAAGCGCTTAAAGAAGCCGACAACGGCGATTATAAATTATTGATTCAGTTTGCAAGAGAATAATAGCATTAGTGGTTGTAGAGACTCGCCGCGGCGAGTCTTTACTTTGACTATAATATTTACACAAGCTCTAAACGTAGTGTTTGATAATTGTATAGCGAAATTTATTTCGCTCATAAATGCTGTGAAAATATTATTTTTTCCGCAATTAGCGAGATGAATCTCGCTTTACAATTAACATTTTCACACATCCTCAAAATGTGGCGGCAAATTATTCACACCGCATGAAAAATTTATTAAATACCTTAAATATTTTTCTTGACAATGGTATTCTCTCCCTTGATCATAATCTTGCTTGCCCGGCATCTTTTTGTCGGGCTCTTAGTGGTGATTGTAGAGACTCGCCGCGGCGAGTCTTTACTTTGACTATAATATTTACACAAGCTCTAAACGTAGTGTTTGATAATTGTATAGCGAAATTTATTTCGCTCATAGATGCTGTGAAAATATTATTTTTCCCACAATTAGCGAGATGAATCTCGCTTTACAATTAACATTTTCACACAAGCTCTAAAAGTGGCGGCAAATTATTCACACCGCATGAAAAATTTATTAAATACCTTAAAGATTTTTCTTGACAATGGTATTCTCTCCCTCTATATTGCACACGTTACCAGCCGAAATAACAAGATTCTAAAGTGAAAGGAATGTATTTACAATAGGTAATTAATTAGATATCTTGTTCATACATTAACAAAAAAGTTTTTCTTTAATACTAAACCAGCCAACAGCCGAAAAAAATACAGCCGGGTTATTATTTATTTTATAACTCAATGAGAGGGCGTTTATGCAAAACAAATTTATTTAATAGGTACCAGCCGATAACAAAAATAACATAACAATAAAATACAGCCGAGTTATTATATTTTATAACTCATAGAAGGGTGCTTTATGAAAATCTTTAAACTTTTTTTTGTAGTTCTTCTTTTACTTGGAGCTACTTCTTCCATTTGGGCGCAGGTAACACTGACCGCTGCAACTGGAGGAACTAGCATTTCAATTGATAAAACAACAGCGGGTGGTAGTAGTACTTATACAGCTCTAACATTCCCGCGTATAGTTGAAAACAATCCTGCAGAAATTAGTGCTGTTCTTATAACATTGGATGCTCCAGCAGGTTTTAATTTTAAAACAACACTAAATTCAGTTTCAATCACAATTTCTGGTGGTGGTGCAGATATTAATTTAGGATCTGGTCCTGGTGTTAGTATTACTGTTACCCCATCAGCTACTCAAATTTCTTTTTCTGTTACTGGGGTTTCAACGGTAGCAAGTACACTTACTTTTTCAGGTATTGAAGTTGTACCAACTGGTACAGCTCCAAGTTCTGGTAATATTTTAATGACAGCTGGCACAATTAATGGGTTAGATGGTTCTTCCAATTTTGGCACATTAAGTACAGTAGTAGGTGCATTTACGAAGCTACAACTGTTAGTCCCAGGTGAAAGTGCAGACCCTGGTAGCGTAACAGGAAAAACCGGTTCTCCAAGTGCACGCACTGCAGGTAGTTCATTTACTGTAACTGTAAATGCTGTAGATCAATTCTGGAACTTAGTGAACACAGTCGTAGATAATGTTGGAATAACATCAAGTGATGTTAATGCAACACTACCGGCAAATGCTTTGTTAATAGCAGGTACAAAGACATATAGTGTAACGCTGAAGACGGCAGGCAGTAAAACAATTACTGCAACAGATATAACAGATGGCGGAAAGACACCAAATACAAGTCCATCAATTACAGTAAATGCAGGTGCATTTACAAAGCTACAGTTGTTAGTACCAGGAGAGTCAGCAGATCCAGGTACAGCAACAGGAAAGACCGGTTCACCAAGTGATCGTCTAGTAGGAGCCTCGTTCAATGTAACAGTAAATGCAGTTGATGCAAACTGGAACTTAGTGAACACAGTTGTAGATAATGTTGGAATAACATCAAGTGATGTTAATGCAACACTACCGGCAAATTCTTTGTTAATAGCAGGTACAAAGATATTCGCCGTAACATTGATTACGGAAGGTAATCAAACTATTACAGCAACAGATATAACAGATGGCGGAAAGGCACCAAATACTAGTCCCTCAATACTTGTGTTGTCAAGACCAATTTTGACAGCACCTGTAAATGGTTTAACAGGGGTTTCAGTTTTACCAACTTTTACGTGGACTGATACTTTTGATGAGACTACATTTACAGTAAAAATTTCAACTGCTGGGTCTTCTCAGGCTGCGTTTAATGCCGGTGTAATTGTAACAAAAATAACGGCACAAAATGCTGTATCCTATGCGACCTTAGCTACAGATACTGGTTTACCGCTAAGTAACGGAACTTTATATTATTGGCAAGTTTCAATTCAAGGTGGTACATATAGCGGTGCTTATTCTACAATTTATCATTTCACAACAACTCCAGCAATGACAGTAAGTCTTTCGACACCAACAGAAGGTGGTACAATCTATTTATCACCGGCTTCTTTCTCATGGTATTTAAGTACACCAACAACCGGACTTAAATTTATTGTTCAATATAAATATGCTGCAGCTCCTCCAACAAATGCCGAAAATGAAACATTCTGGGACGGAGCAGGTTATACCTCATTAGCAAGCACAACAAGCTTAACAACGACTGGAACTATATTATATGGTAAAACTTATTACTGGAGAGTGTTAGTTCAAAGGACTTCAAACAGTGAATATGTTTTCTATCCAATGGCAAATGTTTATGGTACGTTTACAACTGCGGGCGGTGGTACTGTTACAGTAACTCCTTCCTGGCCATTAGGCGGTGCTACAGTTTATACAAATGCACCAACTGCTTATTGGTATCTTGATCAGTATGCTACGGGATTAACATATATAGTGCGATACTCAAAATTTTCAGATGTGGATGGTGATGGAATGCTAAACAACACGGCTTCTAATCTTGCATCAACAAGCAATCTATATAAAACATTTCCAACTCTAGATCCTGGAACAACATATTACTGGCAGGTGAGGGCATACTATTCAGATGGTGGTGATTATTCAGCATGGACAACACCGGAAAGTTTTGTAACCAATGGCAGCGGCACACTACAGGTACCAATTCCTTCATATCCAACAGGCGGCGTTACAGTATATACTAATAATCCTACAGTATATTGGTACTTCAATACTGCAGTAACAGGATTAACATACCAAGTTGATTGGGAAGATTCCACAGCAAATGATGGTCATTTCCAATCTGCGAATACACTTACATCAATGAGTTATCAAATTAATGGTTTAACAGCAGGACATACTATTGCATGGAGAGTTCGATCTTATAATGGAACTAACTATTCAAATTATTCTCCACGGGAATCATTTGTAGTAGCAGGCGGCACAACAGCAAGTTACGCAGTTGCAAGTTATCCGATTGGTAACCCAACTGTTTATACAAACCAACCAACACTTTACTGGTATTTAGAAGGAAGTAGTTTAGGAATAAGCAGCTATATAGTTAAATATAAAAAGACTTCAGCCCCAGGTAATTGGACAGATGCGTTGGGTGGTCCTAATGCTACCGAGGGTCAATACACAGGTCTTAGTAATTCATTATTTAGTAAACAAATTACAACTGATTTAACTTATGGAGCTACTTACTATTGGGCAGTTTATGCAACCGGTACAGCTCATCCAATCAATGCGCTTGGTGTAGGTTCATTTACAGTTGTAGGCGGATCAGGTGCAACTACTATAACACTATCAACACCATCAGATGGTTCAACTGTATATAGTACATCTACAACTCTTAATTGGTATGTAAATGGTTCATCAACCGGAATATTTGACTATACGGTTCAAGTAAGCCAATCAGATGTTTTTGCTTCATACTTTTTTAATGGTAATGTAACAACAACCTACAAAGCTCTTACTGGTTTGACAAACGGAGCTACTTATTATTGGAAAGTAAAAGCTAATTATGCAGATGCTAGTTCTACATCATATTCCTCGACATGGTCATTTACAGTAAATACAGGTTCACCATCAATAGTTCAACCATTGGTTGGCGGTCCTAATAATGTTACAGTAAACACAGCATCACCAACGTTATCATGGGTATTACCAGCACCAACCGCCGCTAACTCAACATATGAAGTACAACTAGCCGAGAATCCAAATTTCCAGAGTGCAAAAACATTCAGTTCTTCTAAATCAAATATGGTAGTTAGTGGTTTGGAAGGCGGGAAGAGCTATTTCTGGAAGGTTGGTT
>Ga0082335_1008670_pt1 | contig 11418 bp, 13 predicted proteins | sample Subgrocontami58m_FD_72375 | JGI IMG/M metagenome (GOLD analysis project Ga0082335, IMG submission 72375) | Subsurface groundwater microbial communities from S. Glens Falls, New York, USA - GMW37 contaminated, 5.8 m (SPADES assembly) (version 2) ...
AGCACCAAATCTCATACCATTGACAACCTGAACTTAAATAGTTGGAATTTGCTTGGAATTTGGGAATTGTTATTTGGAATTTACGCTATAGTCTCCCTGAAAGCCCTTTGAAAATGCCGTGCGGGTCAATCCTGGTGTGTAGCAATTCCAGTTCGTCCTTTGTAGGCGGCTTAGTAACGGCTACTTTTTTAGGCCACCTCAGCTCAAAGCCCGTATTTTCAATTATCTCTTCGCGGGTAACCCATTCGTGGATAGACTTTACCCGCATATGTTTGGTCTTTTCCTCGAAATCGAAAACCCCCAGAGGTGAAACACAGAGGACAGGCCCACCGGTCTCGATACCGGCATTCTTCCGGCTGTCACCTCCCTGAAGGTGGCCTACCGCCGATACAAAATCTACCTTATCCACAAAAGTCCGTTTGTTATGCCATACCGGGAAGAGATAAGTCCTGCCGGCGGTTACCGAGAACGAGATGTTGACCAACCCCGGGCCGCGAACTGTTGGATTTTTCGGGTCGCCGATAAAATGCATGTTGGAGTTGCCGTATTTATCAATCTGCAAACCGCCATAGAAGAACACACTGAGTCCTGTTTCTGATATTTCGAAGACTTCATATCCACCGAACAGAGCATCAGCCTCTTTGCTGAACAGAACGGTAGTGTGGCCGCTGTATTCCAGAGGAAGCATTGGGGGATTTACAAATTGCCCGGTGGTCAAAAGAGTCATGTCCGGGACATAGAGCATCTTGGCAAGCATGGCGGCTCCAAAGGGGATGTCGTGGCGGGCGCCGCCCACAATTACCACATCGTCGCTCCTGAGTTCCCGCGCCAGCACCACCACCATCTGCTCTGCCCAGGTATAGCCCTTATCCGGGTCTTTTCTCACTTGTTGAGTGGTCATGGCAGCCTCCTCAGGGTTTGCATATGCTTGAATCCCCCCGCTCTTTCAATGTAATCGTAGATGTCCGTTGGTCCATCTACATATTTCCGCAGATATTCCTGATAAGGGCTCGTGTTTCCCCCGCTCAGGCTCTGCCTGCCCCGGTTGATGTAATCTTTGATATGCTCCTCGTCGTGATCGTAGAGGCCGGTGCTCAGGCAGGGGTGGGCCCCATACGGAAGGTGCACTACCATGTCCACCTTGAAGCCTGGTATACTGGTCCGCCACGGCTCGGAGCGGACCTTCTGATTACTCACTAGCTCATCCACGCTTACAATAATCTTTTTAGAGGCTTTAGCCATGATAATATCGAAATAGATAGGGCCTTTGAATCTTATGTTGCCATATTCATCGCTCTCCTGGGCGTGGATGATGCAGACCTCAGGAGAAAGGGCTTTTACAGCGATAAGTTTATCCCCGTAAGGGCCAATATATTCTTTGGCCAACGTTGTCATCTTGAGGACATCACTGCCTCTAATCGAAGTAATAGGATGGTAAGGGATACCCTCTACCGAGGCCATATATGCCCCGATAATCGTAGCTTCATCACCCAGCGCTGCTTCGATAAGTCCCTTCTGGCAGACATTGCGATAGTTGGGGGCCAGGCCCATGTATTCGAAACCTACATTGCCGCAGATAGTCTTTTTGATGCAACCGGTGCCTATCAACAGGTCAATATCGTAGGATGCGTAAGGTGAAGTGGAAACTGTAAGGTTTTTTACACGTTTTTTAGCTATTTGCCTGACTATATGGCTGGGCTTGTTTGAAAAAAGGTGCCCTGCAATGGCTATATACATACCATCGTGGATGACTTTTACAGCCTCCTCCACGCTGACCAGCTTGGAGCGCCGGGTTGGCTGAGCTATTTCAGTTGGCATAAATCTTTTCCTCTCAAGTTATTTTGGACGCATTAACCCCAGATACGGCGCTAGTTTACAGCAATTACAATAGGTAGTCAATCAATATCTTAACCTTGTTGTAATACTCCAAAACATCCGTAGACTCCAAGTATAAGGGTTAGGGATCCAAATATGGCGAGACAGTTAGTTCGCCGCTAAACCGGATTTGGAAACCTTCGTCTGACTTTTTCCTGCATGCAACTTAAGGTGGGCCAGGGCGTCAATTGCCATCTTCAGCACTACCAGTAATATCAGTCCTCCGGTTGGCGACCCAAGGGCTGATACCAACATTCCGCCAAAGATAATGGTAAGGTGCAATATTACTACCCTTCCGTAAGGTTGCCACATGAGGCTATTTAGATTGGCCTGTTTGTATTCCCCTTTGTGGATATAGTTGATTGCAAATGAGATACCGTGGCTTAAAAACAAAGACAGAAACCCCAATACAAAACCATAACCTCCGGTGATTTGCAAGATCAATGGAAGGTCGGGTGATTCACTCACTTTGATAACCATTCCTCCGAATAACGTGTAAATCAACAATCCGTGAGCCAGCGTAAATATTCCATAGTGGACGGAGAAGAAGGGAACTATAAATATCTTTGCTGTCCACTGTCCGGGGCTGGCAGGGGAGCACATAATCATTTTTAAGATGTTGAAAACCCCGATAACAACATTTTCTGTCCAGAATAGCAGCAAGATGGGAAAGACCTCCCACCCGAGGAAAAGAACACCGTATAAAGGCACCAGGTTAGATAAAATTAAGATGACAACAGTAGGCTTTTTCAAGTCCGCCGGTTTGAATTCCAGTTTAAAGAAGCGCTTCAACATGCTGCCCGCCTTCGGAAGGTCATATTGACCGGCGCTCTGACCGAATATGGAGGAACCCATGCTTGCATACGAAATTTACCATTTTCTGCCGGCGCCACCGCCACCCGAACTACCCCCACCGAATCCCCCGAAACCGCCTCCCGACCCTCTGAAACCACCCCCGCTGGGAAACCAACCGGTAGATTGACCGCTGGAACTTCTCCCGCGATAGTTGCTTGAAAGGACTATATCGAAAAGTAATCCGATAAAGCCTAAACCCAGGGGTAGTAAAATTATCCATAACGTTCTGCCAAAACCAAATCCTAACACCAGACCCAATATTATCCCCCAGATTCCTCCTGCCCAGACGCTTTTGGTCCTTGCCATAAACCCTAACATATATATACTGATAAATCCGAGTATAACGAGAATGTATAACGGAAGTTTGAATCCGCTGAAAATACTTTGGACAGGGTTTTCTTCTACGACTGAGGGTGGAGTTCCGTCCCGGACATAGCCTTCAATTGCCAGCACGCCGGCTTCTATTCCCCTATCGAAATCGCCCCGTTTTAAATAAGGTATTACTTCGTTATCCAGTATTCGCCCGGCCCGGCCGTCGGTGATAACCGGTTCCAGACCGTAACCGACTTCTATGCGAATGTCGGATGTTTTTGGCGATATGATAAAAAGCACGCCGTTATCTTTACCTTTTTTGCCGATGTTCCAATCCAGGAAAAGCTCGGCGGCGTATCCTTCGATGCTGTAGCTATCAAGGTCATTGACTGTAACTACCGCCACTTCGGCTGAGGTATCTTTTTCCAGTATAGAGAGACGGTTTTCCAGTCGAGATATGGTATCGGCGGAAAGTATACCGGCAAAATCACTGACCCAACCTAATGGGCGTGGGAAGCTTTGAGCTAAAGCAGGGCCGGTTATAAGACCGAAAAGGATACAAACTAAAATAAAAGCCGGAAAAGCATGTTTCATTTAAAATCTACTTTAGGTACCTGGTCAGCCCCTGATACTGATTTAAAGTATTCTTTTTCATTAAAATTAAACATGGACGCTATGAGATTCGTAGGCACTTTTTTTATGCTGGTGTTGTATTCCTGCACGACAGTATTGTACCGCCTTCGCTCGACGCTGATGCGGTTTTCGGTGCCGGAAAGCTCATCCATCAACTGGGTTACGGTTTCAACAGACCGTAACTGCGGGTAGTTCTCCATAATCACCAGTAAACGTGCTATCGCAGAGTCCATACCAGTACTGGCGATAGCTTTCTCATCCGTAGTTTTAGCTCCGGCATATTTGGTCCGGGCTTCGGCAATCTGGCTGAAAACTGCTTGTTCCTGTGCCATGATACCCTTTACTGAGTTGACCAGGTTAGGAATGAGATCATAGCGGCGTTGATATTGGGTTTCTACCTGGGCCCATTGGGCGTCTATGGACTGTGATTTGGTGACCAGCGAATTGTAATTTCCCCAGAAAATCCCACCGACTATCAGGATGAAAAGGATAATAACGCCAATACCAATAAGACAACCGGTTCGAGCTTTCAAAATTACCTCCGTTAGAACGAAATTGAGTACAAAACTTCAGTGCCAGAACTTATTGACTATACTACCTTAGATTATTGACATTCATAGGCTAAGAGCTTTTCCGTGTTTCTCCCATCAATGCCATGAGACTTCTTTGTTTTACCCCTATAATAGTCAGGCCGACTACATCCCGCTTTTTTTCGTCATAACGCACTATAACCCCCTCACCGACATCCAACCCTACAGCTTTCCCGGGTTCGCCGATGCTTATATAGAGTACATCAGCCTCTTTGTCGTATTCCCAGTTAAGCAATTATTTTCCCCTTATCATGTAAGATGATTCTACTACCTGATAGGATAACCGGTCAATGTGCGGGACAATTGTTTCTGGTGCAACTTTCGTCTATAATACCCCCGTATCAAGTCCAGGTTCGATTAAGTTTCAGTAACCAGGAGGACAGAATGGAATACCAAACGATTTTGACCCGCGTGGAAGGTGCGGTATCCACTATTACGATGAACAGGCCCGACAGGAAGAACGCCCTCACTATGCAAATGATCTCGGAATTGCATGATGCGGTAATGCGTGCAGCGGCAGACGATGATATCCGCGTGGTTATCCTGACCGGCGCCGGAGATGCGTTTTGCTCCGGCGCTGACTTCCGCTACCGGGAGCTTAAGGCCGGCAAGGTAACCACCGACAACGCCGAGGAGCTTCGGCCTTTGATAAACGGCATGAAACGGGGCAAGTTATCCCATGAGCTAACAGATACTATTATGACTTTACACGGCATGGGTAAGCCTACTATCTCAATGGTGCCAGGGGATGCTGTCGGTGCGGGCTTTGACCTGGCCCTGGCCTGCGATATCCGTATGGGGTCGCCAAAAACCCGCTTTATGGTAGGTTTTACCAGAATCGGTCTTCCTCCCGATACGGGCACGGCCTGGTTCTTGCCTCGTATTGTAGGAGTTAACCAGGCTGTCGAAATAATACTTACAGGGGATTTTGTCTCAGGTGAAGAAGCCTTCCGGCTGGGGATTCTTAATCATCTGGTGTCCCACGACAAACTGGCAACCGAGACTTTCGCCCTGGCCCAAAAGCTGGCCCGTGGTGCGCCCGTTGCTCACAGGCTGGCAAAAAAACTGATTTATGATGGTCTCAGCCACGATCTGCCGGCGGCCCTGGATGATGCAATGGCTTACGTTACTATCGGGCTGGGGACATTAGACCATCACGAAGGTATCGCCGCCTTTGCCGAAAAAAGGCCGCCTGTTTTTAAAGATAAATAGTGGAAAGGATAATTAATGGCTTTTTCGACTATCCTTTTTAGTAAAAAAGATCATATCGCTGTGCTCACTTTCAACCGTCCTCAAAAGCTCAATGCCGGAAATGAGCTTATGTGGGGCGAAACAGTAACAGCCCTTGAGGATGCTGCTGCTGATAACGACATCCGTGTTCTGGTCGTTACGGGGACCGGGCGTGCCTTCTGCGTTGGCGCTGATTTGAGCAGCGGCCCTGGCGGGGAGCAGATTGTAGAACGCCATAATCCCCTCGCCCTTCAAGCGGGTTTACGCTCCGGCCCCCAGCAAATAACCCGTCTGCTGCATAACATGGAGAAGCCAACTATTGCGATGGTAAACGGCGATGCCGTAGGCGCAGGTTTCGATTTCGCTCTGGCCTGCGATATCAGGTTTGGCTCGGAGAAAACCCGCTTTATGGTGGCCTTCACCCGGTTGGGCCTTGTGCCGGGAGCGGGAGGTGCCTGGCTGATGCCACGGGTCATGGGGATGTCCAAAGCCGCCCAGTATATCTTTAGCGCCGATTTCATATCCGGGATAGAAGCCTCCAAACTGGGTATCCTTAATGAACTCTTTCCTCACGATAGCCTGGAGGAGGAAAGCATGGCTTTTGCACGGCGGCTGGCCCGGAATGCTCCGGTATCGCTTCGCCTCTCTAAGATGCTATTGCGCAAGGCCCAGGAAACCGACCTGGATACCCTTTTAGAGCTTACCGCAGCCTGTCAAGCCATCTGTATCAGCACCGAGGATAACAGGGAGGGTGTAGCTGCCTTCAGAGAGAAACGGGAGCCGGTATTCAAGGGTAAATAATGAAGGGCAATTCATGAATTGCCCCTGCGGAGAGGAGAATCTAAATGGAATTTAAAACTCTATTGTTAAAAAAAGAGAATAACATCGCCACTTTAACATTGAACCGCCCGGAGCGCCTGAATGCCATCAACGCCCAGATGATGGAGGAGTTACCCTGTGCCCTATACGAGATTGCCCAGGATAAAGACCTCAGAGTAATGATATTGACTGGCGCCGGCAGGGCCTTTTGCGCCGGGGGGGACATCAGCCAGCCCACCGACTCCAGCGGGTTTGGCACTACGGTGCAGGAGATTAGCCATGGATTACGGCGGGTTTACCGGGATACTACTCTTCAGTTACACAATCTTGAAATACCGACGATAGCTATGGTAAACGGCGTCGCCAGCGGTTGGGGCTTTGACCTGGCCCTGGCCTGTGACCTGAGGATCGGCTCGGATAAAGCTCGCTTTATGGTAGCTTTTACACGGGTAGGCCTGACGCCAGCTACGGGTGGTGTCTGGCTTATGCCCCGGATTATGGGGATAGCCAAAGCTGCCGAACTTATCTTCACCGCTGATTTCCTGGAAGCGGCGGAGGCTCAACGCCTGGGCGTGCTGAACCGGGTAGTGCCGGCAGCGGATTTGGAAAAGGAGGCGAAAGAGTTAGCCCGAAAGATAGCCAACGGGCCTCCCATCGCCATACGGCTAGCCAAGATGCAACTCTACCGCGGTATGCATACCGAAATGGATGCTGCTTTCGATACTGCTGCCGCCTGCCAGGCCATCTGCATGACCTCGGAAGACCACAAAGAGGCCGTAGCGGCCTTTGGGCAGAAAAGGGAGCCAATTTTCAAAGGTAAATAGGATTTAAGAGTAATTACTATACCCCAGGTTATGGTCATTGACTATTTATGTTAATAGATGAGCGTAGTTGATAAAATCACTTCTCCCTTGAGGGGAGAAGGTTAGAGCCTGCCCTGAGCAAAGCGAACGGGATGAGGGTGAATCCCCTCACCTTAGTCCTCTCCCGCATAGGGGAGAGTGGGGTGCGCTGCTCATTGAACCGCTGCGAGTGCAAGTGTAACTTTATTTGGCTAATGACCATAAACGTGGGTTATCTCGTTTTCAGCCAATAATCGCTGTAGCTTCCACCTCTATGCGCATCTCAGGCATCGCCAGGGCGCTGATTTGAACAGCGGTTGATGTTGGAAAATGCTTACCGAAGTATTTCCGGTAGGCATTTCCTATTTTATCCAAATCATGAATATCAACCAGGAAATAGTTCAGCCTGACCACATCGGTCATTTTAGCTCCCGCTGCCTCAAGGATGTGTTGAAGATTTGCGAAAGCCATATCTATCTGGGCCTCGATACCGCCGGGTACAACGTTACCGTTTATATCTATGCCTCCCTGTCCGGCTAAATAGATTGTATTCCCTGCTTTTATAGCCTGGGAGAAGCCTCTAGCTTTGTGGACATTACCAGGTGCGATAACTTCTTTGGGCATACCTTTATACCTCCAACTATGATGTCAGAGAATATAACAGGAAACATTCTTAAAGGCAAGCCTTTCGCATACTTGACAGGGTCTATGCATTATCATTCCTCTAAAATAGGCGCTCTCATGTCATCCTGTCCGAGCGGGTATCGGACTCCGATGTTTTACTCGGAGGAGGCATCACGAGTTATCGGGACGACGAAGGATCTCAGGGCGGAAGGGAGTTTTTTGCAGTTGACTTGCCCTACCCTGAGATGCTTCGCTATGCTCCAGCATGACAAATGGTGTGGCCTTTTCCACGCAGGATTCTCTAATAATGCAAAGACCCTGCATACTTGACGGTTAAAGAACAAAGTATTATCATCTCCAAACAGTGACATACTAGACAGGATTCAAATCCTGACTAAAAGTGGGCAAAGCTGGGATTAGGGTAATTCACTATTGCTCGCATTAAAGGGAACCAATCGAATATTGTCAAAATAAGGAGAAAAACAATGGAAGGTATGCCACCTTATCCTCAGGCACTACAAAGAAAATATCAGCGAAACGGATGGTGGATAAACATGACCATCGTCCAGGCCTTTGACCGCACCTGTGATATTTATCCGGAAAAAGAGGCGGTCGTGGAGGGCCAACACCGGCTTACCTTTTTGCAGCTACAGGAAAAGACACAAGAGGCAGCCAGAGCATTTGCCAGTGTAGGAATAGGTAATGGCGATAGTGTGCTTTTACAGGTGCCAAACTGGATCGAGGCAATTTACATCTACATGGGCCTGCAACGGGTTGGGGCTGTGCCTGTTATGTGTCTCCCCAGGCATGGACAACGAGAGCTTGAACGATTCTGTGAATTGACCCAGGCCAAGGCATGGATAGGCGCCACCAGCTTCGGAAAGACAGATTATATGCCTATGGTCAAAGGTGTCAAGGAGAAATTCCATTCTCTGGAGCAGGCTATTGTAGTCAGGAGTGAGGCGCCGACAGGAATGGTATCTTTCTCCCGGTTGATGGAAGATTGCCAGAAGGGTGGCAGGCTTAATAAGCAAAAATACAAAACACCGACCGACCCAAATGAGGTATTGCATTTGGCTCCCACCGGGGGCACAACCGGTTTACCAAAACTCGTGCCTAAAACCCATAATAATCACCTGAGTAAGTCCGTGTATTTTGCTAAATCGCTGGAGTTAGGCCCCAGGGAAGTGAATCTGACGTTTTCTCCCTTGAATCACGATGCTATTCACTTGCTAAACTATAGCTTGATGGCTTTAATGGGCCAGAAAATGGTTATGTGTCCATCTACACGCATGGAAGATATTGTAGAGAATATAGCCAGGGAACGGGTAACCTATAGCTTTTTTGTCCCTGCCCTGCTAACCGATTTTCTCCACATGCCAGACCTGGGAAAATACGACCTGTCCTCCCTTAAGACACTCAATACGGGTGGCGCCCACTGCCCGGCGGAGCTGGCGAAACTGGCTATGACAACGTTGGGTAAGCTTAGATGCCGTTTCCATAGCTGCTATGGCATGACCGAAGGCGCAGGTACAGCCACTCGCCATGGCGATCCCGAGGATGTGATGACCTGGACAGTTGGCAAAGCAATTTGCCCCTACGACGAGTATAAGGCGGTGGATGAATCAGGTGGCGCCGTACCTGCCGGACAGGACGGTGAATTAGCCGCAAAGGGACCTTGCATCGTCAGCGGCTATTTTAAATCTGATGAAGAAAATCAAAAGGTTTTTACACCAGATGGCTTCTTCCGTACCGGTGACCTGGTAAAGTTTGATAAGCGCGGTAACATGATTATCACCGGCAGGAAGAAAGATGTTATAAACCGCGGTGGTGAGAAGGTCAGCGCCTACGAGGTGGAGGAGATGTTGCATGCCTTCCCTGGTGTATTACGGGCTGCCGTTATCGGTATGCCTGACGCCCGGTTGGGTGAGCGCATATGCGCTTACATTCAACCAAAAGATAATAAAACATTAAATAACGCTGAAATACTGGCCTTTCTGAAGGAAAAAGGGGCCTCGTTTTTGCTCTTGCCGGAGAGGATAGAGATGGTCCCGTCGCTTCCGTTGACGGCTATGGATAAAGTAGATAAACAAAAACTAAAAGAGGACATTTCTCAAAAGCTGCGCGCCGAGGGAAAAATACCGTAATGGATTCTCTTGATGGTGGGATCAGGGGTTTTTGTCCAGGTCCCGCAAATAACCTCTGATGGACGGACCGAACTCGGGGTGCTCAAGGGCAAGAGAAATGGTTGCTTTCAGCCAGCCTAATGGGATGCCAGTATCGTAGCGGACGCCCTGATATTCATAAGCATAAACAGGCTGCTCTTTTAGCAATTGCTTCAGCCCATCGGTAAGTTGGATCTCGCCGTTTTTACCCGGGGAGGTCTGTTCCAGGGCGCCGAATATTTCAGGAGTAAGAATATAACGTCCCATAATGGCCAGTTTGGAAGGGGCTTCTTCAATCGGTGGTTTTTCTACCAGGTCCAGCACCTGATAGATCCGTTCCGATAGCTTTTGTGGCAGAATGATACCATATCTTTGGGTATCTTCGCGGCTGACCTGTTCAATTGCCAGGATGCTCCCCTGAAACTGGTTATATACCTCCAGCATCTGCTGCATTACAGGCGGAGAGCTGATAAACACATCATCGGGCAAGAATAGGGCAAAGGGTTCATCACCTACCAGCCTGCGGGCGGTGAGCACGGCATGGCCCAGTCCCAGAGACTCCTTCTGCCGGATGTAACAGATGTCAGCGTGGTCACAGATATGCCGCACCCTTTCCAGCAATCCGTGTTGGCCCCGCTGCTCCAGAAAGTGTTCAAGGGCCGGAGAACGGTCAAAGTAGTCCTCGATAGCCTGCTTGTTGGCGGCGGTTACCAGGATTATCTGCTCGATGCCTGCATTCAGGGCCTCCTCAACCGCATACTGGATGATGGGGCGGTCCACCAATGGCAGCATCTCCTTGGGCTGGGCCTTGGTGGTGGGGAGGAAACGGGTGCCCCAGCCTGCGGCGGTTATAACCGCTTTACGTATTTTAGCCATGAATCTTTGATTAACTCTTTCATATCGCCTAAGAAATTATCTCAAAATACGGGCGAAGAACCACTGAGGTCTTTGCGGTTGGTTGAACCTTATTTTGCCTATCAAATCCATTTTAAGATAGTTTCTAAGTAATTACGCTAACATGTGAATAGATTGAAATCATTATAAATTATATTGCTCCAACTGTCAGGCTACCACCGAAGCCGGCTCCGGCGCGGCTGCTTTTAAAGCCTCTTTGAGCACCTGGTCTATCTGTTCAACGAATATAAACTTCATCTCCTGCCGGACCTGCTGGGGCACCTCTTCCAGGTCTTTCTCGTTTTCCTTGGGCATAATAACCTTGCGGATACCCGCCCGGTGCGCTGCCAGGACCTTCTCTTTTATGCCACCGACAGGCATTACCTTACCCCGCAGGGTTATTTCACCGGTCATTGCAATCTGTTTGCTAACTGGCCGCCGTGTTAATGCTGAGATCAGGGCAGTAGCCATAGTGACACCGGCTGATGGGCCGTCTTTGGGGACTCCTCCTGCGGGCACATGGATATGCACATCGCGTTTTTCGTAAAAGTGCTCATCAGAGCCAAACTTCAACGCTCT
>Ga0082335_1008671_pt1 | contig 11417 bp, 10 predicted proteins | sample Subgrocontami58m_FD_72375 | JGI IMG/M metagenome (GOLD analysis project Ga0082335, IMG submission 72375) | Subsurface groundwater microbial communities from S. Glens Falls, New York, USA - GMW37 contaminated, 5.8 m (SPADES assembly) (version 2) ...
TCTGTACTTCGAGGACGAGGATGGCGACCTCTACGCGAAGAGCGTCAGCGAGGACGTCAGCACCACCGTAAATGCCGACGAAGGCACCGAGGACAACGATTGATGGTGAAGCTGGCGCCCGGCGTTGCTTTGACGCGAAGCGGTTTCCGCCGGTCGCCTTGGCCAATGCATTTCAAGAGGAAAGGTAGAGCCATGACCTCCAAGCGTTCCACGAGTTCCAGGCGTCAAGCGAAATCAACCCGGGCCGCCGCAATCGATGAGCGCGGCGTTCAGACGAGCGCCCCGGGCAGACTCTCGGATGCGATTCGCAGGAGCCCGAGGGCTGCGGCGCAGCGGGCCGCGAGCGCGCAGATTCAAGGCAGCCCGTACGTTGCGGCACAGCGCAAGCAACTCAGCGGCGCGCTGGGCCCGGTCGCGCAACGCCAGGGCGCACCAGGGGAAGAAGAACTGCAAATGAAGGCGGCGCGCGAGCCGGCCCAGCTCGTGAAAGGCCACAGCGGCCTGGACAACGTCAAAGACCAGATTCATGAAGGGAAAAGCAAGGCGGTGCAGATAGCGCAGGACTTGTATGACGTGGACGTGGGCAGCGATCACGACGGCGACTTCACGACCGGCACCGGGACCAAGGTGAAGGCGTCCGCAAAGGCCCTGGGATACACAGACGAATATGCGGGCCGCCTGGCGGCCAAGAACCCCTTCGCGAAGAACGAGATCGAGGGGAAGACGGGATGGGTCGACGAGTCCAAGAGGCAGGTGGAGTCATTCGAATTCAACGCGGACGTCCGGGACCGGGATCCACGCGGTGCCGGCGTCAGCATTCACCAGCTGGATTTTGAAAACATCTACCGCGACGACGGCGAATCGATCTTCAAGTTCAACGCCAGGAATCCGGCCCTGGCTTCATTCTATGCATCCGACGTCGTGGAGGAACAGCGGCAATGGATCAAGACAAAACGCGGAGTGAGCTCGCCACCCGAAATCAATTGGGTCACGAGGGAAAACGTGCAGTCCAAGACCGGTGGCGAATGGCGAACGAGAAATCCCGATTGGGGAGCAATGACGCCGGACGCATTGGACGATTTTCTGAAGAATACGGAGAACGGCAAGTCCACCGTCAGCCTGCTGCAGGGACAGAACAAGGTCATCACCGAGGGCGAGGTCGTCAAGTATGACGGAGGTCCGGAGTGGTCAGTAAGGCTCAAAGTGGTAGACAAGTAATGATGCCTTCAGATGGGTGCAGGAAGACTCGTTGACTGCGTCGCCCCGGCGATCCAGGGGCGATCGAATCGGTGCGATCCGGATCAAGAGGCGGCGTGATGACGCTTGAGCGTTCCACGAACCCCGAGCGGCACGCGAAGTCGACCGCGGCCGCCGCCCCATTCGACGATCGTGGCCCGCAGGCGGATGCGCCGGGCAGGCTCTCAGATTCGATCGGCCGGAGCACGCGGGCTGCGGCGCAGCGCGCAATGAGCGCGCAGATTCAAGCCAGTCCGTACATGACCGCCCAGCGAGCGCGCCTGAGCAGCGCGTTCGGCGCACTCGCGCAGCGCGAACCCGCCGTGGAGGAAGAGGAACTGCAGACGAAGCCGGCATCGATGCAGGCCAAGGCACCGGAGGAGGAAGAACCCTTGCAGGGCAAGTTCGGCACCGAATCTCCGGCGCAAATCACCCCGTACAAGGTGGCGCAAGGCACATCGCTTGCGGGTGTCGCACAGCGTGGAGACGACGGCGAGCGGGATGCAAGAACAACCGTCGGAAGCAATGGCCCGTTACAAGCGACGAAGGGCGATCCGGACGACCCTCATGAAGTCAGAGAAGGGAAATACCACTTATTGAAGGACGAAAGTCTGGGCGACGCGATCATCGTGCCCAATGTATCAGGTTGTGCCGCGGTGAAGGTCAATGTGTTTTCCGGAGTGGGTATGGAACAGAAATTGGTGACGAGTATCGTTCTCCATTCCGATGCATTGGACGAGAGCATCGAAAAGGCCGGTGAAATCGGACGGCGAATAGTCCAGTTGGATATGCCCGACAAGTCGGTGAGCATTCTCGTGATTACCAATGCGAAATGGAAAAGCATGCAAGAGCATAGTGAAAAAGTACTGTCGGTGCTAACCGACATCCTGGAGAGGCAGGGCATCGTATTTGAAGAAACCAAGAAGCAGCTCACATATGGTGTTGGTGACCAAGTGAGTATAGATATGACCGGCGGTGATGAGGACATTCTAGGAAGATACAAAGAAAATATACCGAACCCTGAACAAAGTGACTTGAGGGGAAAACTAGTCAGCAAATACACCCAATTGCTGGTCAGGAGACAGCAAGCAGGGCGCAGTCAGAAGAGAATAAGGAAAGGAAGAGGAATGGCGGAGAATCCGGACTATATCGAAACTCCGACTCGGGACGACTTTATCTTGCTCAATGTTGAAGAGCGTCAATCGGCTATCTCGAAATTGGAAGGAAAACTCGATGCCGGTACTGGTAGCGGCGGTTGGTGTTTTGTCACTACCGCATGTGTCAGGAGCAGGGGCCTGGAGGACGATTGCGAGGAGTTGACGCTATTGCGCAAATTCAGAGATGGCTATCTCCTGAATCTGGAACAAGGTCCGGACATTATCGCCCAATACTACAGAATTGCCCCGGCTATCGTCGCATCGATAAACAAGAGTCCGGATGCCAGGGAAATATATGACTCCTTGTATGACGTGATAAGACGTTGCGTGGACAAGATAAAGCAAGGTGAGAATGAAGAGACTTTTTACATTTACAGACGGATGATCGCGGATCTGGTACAGCAATACTCGCCGGCCTTCGCCTGAAATAGGAGAGTCCGAAATGGAACGAGTCCTGAAGAAAGTCGGCAGCCGCGAATCTGCACGCTCGAAGAGCCCAGCGCAGCGAAGGCTCGCGCCGGATGGTCCGCAAGGCGACATCGCCTCCAGCATCAACAACAGCCCCGTCGTGTTGGCGCAGCGCGAGAGACTGCAGAGCCTGTTCGGAGGGGCGATCCGACGGCAAGGCGCGCCGGACGCAACGCAGAGCCCGGCCGTCCAGAAGGTGGATTGGGGATGGTGGGGCAATGCCGCCCGAGCGACGGCCGGCTACGCGGCCGGCGCCGTCGGCGCCGTTGGAGGAGCGGTCGGCGGCACCGTCGCTGGCGCCTACGAAGGTCTCACTGGGAGCGGTGAAGGGCTGCTTGGCGGGGCGGCCAGAGGTTTCGTCGAGGGAGGAAGGCTGGGGTATCAACGGCCGGGGGCGGCGCTGGGCGCCCTGGCCGGAGGGGCCGCCGGCAGCTTGGCGGGACCCTGGGGCACCGCCCTCGGCACGACGGCCGGATTCTGGGCCGGAGACGCGGTCAATGAAATGCTTGCCCCATCGTTGGAACCCGGGGGTTATGAGAACGACGAGGTCGACACCGACAATGCGGACGTCGAAAACGCCACGCCTCTGGACTCGCGTTTCGACGAAGAGATGCAGGGCGTGGAAATGCCGCTCAGTGACTACGTGCGGCAGCGCGAAAGGAGCCTGCCCTATGGCGACCTCACTGCCCAGTTGGCGGCGCCGTTCGGCGGGGTCTCGACGAACAGCTACAAGGTCGGACTGACGGGGAAGACGCACACGGTTTCGTATACAAGAATCGGAAACGGAGGAATCAATTTCAACGCCCCGACGTCGGTAACGCCCGCGTTCGGAGTGCCGATCCAGAACACCGCTGACAAGACCAACATCTTGTTCACCTACAAGGGGACGGAATACATCGATATCAAGCCCAAGGGGAAGTATGTCTATACCTGGGCGAAGAACAAGAAAGCGAGGAGCGTGCATTTCCGTGCCGCCAATCTCAAGCGTGGATATGCCGGGTCGGGGCAGCCTTACTCCGGATGGACCTGGCATCACCAGGTTGCGCCCCGGGGCGAAATGGTGCCCGTGCTCACCGATGTTCACAAGCGGCACAACCACAACGGGGGAGTCTTTCTTTGGTAGCCAGTGTGGACGGGTAGCGCGATGACCGGCAAGCATCGCACCCATTCCCAACGCCCGGCGAGATCGAGTCCCGCCGCCGCGGCGCTCTCCGGGCGCGTCACGCAGCGCAGCGTGATCCCGGCCGCGATCGACACGAGCCCGCGGGCGGCCGCGCAGCGGGCCGTGAGCGCCCGGATCCAAGGCAGCCCGTACATGATCGCTCAGCGAGCGCGGCTCGGCGGCGCGTTGGGCGCGGTCGAGCGCGCAGCGAAGCCCACCTTGCAGGCGAAGGGGATTCCGGTCGACGGCGGACTGAAACGCGAGGCGCACGCGACCGGGGGAAAGGAGCCTTCTCCTTCCTTCGGGCGCACGCCGGCCGGCGGCGCCATACAGAAGAGAGACCCGGGCACGTACAAGTTGGACAAGGGCGCGCTGCTGACGCACGGCAGCGCGGCGAACGTGTTCGACGTCGACAGGAAGCCGGTCGAGGGATTTTCCCAGACGACCGACCCGGACATCCCTGGCGGGCCGGCGTGGATGGCGCAGGACAACGAGAGATTCAGCGTCCATGCGACGCTCGTCACCCAGAAATATGCAGAGCTCGCCCAGAACCAAAAGAAGCAACTGACGGTGCACAGCTACAAGACCGACGCCATCGAACTGCATCGCTGGGGGGAATGGGAACAGGTTCCCGAGTATCTGTATCGCAATTTGAAGAGACCGAAGCCGGCGGACTACGATCCCCCGGAAGACATGGAGAAGCGCGAACCCTATGCCCACAGGTTCGCCATCAGCAAGAGTTCACGCTTTGCGTCGAACACCACCGAGGCCGCGCAGGCGATCAAGAGCATCGCCCGCGGAGACGGCTATCACCTGGACAAGGACCTGGTGCGGGGCGAGCCCGAGGAAATCCTGTTCGAACCCGGATTGGCGAAGCTGAAGAGGGACGAGAAGCGGGAGTTCGAAGTCTCCTGGATCCAGTCCCCGCAGAAACAGTTGCAGGTAAGTCCCACGGGAAGCGTCGGAGGCACCTACTACTGGGTTCCGTCGGACAAGAAGACGCTGAGTACGACCCCGATTCCGAAAGCTGCCGGGGGAGGGATCAAGTGCTACCTCACCACGGCCTGCGTGCGGCACCGCGGCCTCGCCGACGACTGCCGCGAGCTGAGCGTGCTGCGCGCGTTCCGCGACGGCTACCTGAGCGCACAGCCGCACGGCCCGGCGCTGATCAGGGACTACTACCGCCACGCGCCGCGCCTGGTGAGGGCCATCTCAGGCTCGCCGAGCGCGCATCGCATCTGGGAATGGATCTACCGGGTGATCCGGGGATGCGTGCGCGACATTGAGCGCGGCCGGCCCGAGCGGGCCGAAGCGGCCTACCGGGCCATGGTGGCGGAACTGCTGGCTGCGTTTCCTCCGCGACCGACCCGCGCTCCCGTGCGTGCACCTCGGCAGGTCAGGCAAAGTCATGGGTTCTGAGCGTTCGACGACATCCGAGCACTCCGGGAAATCGATCCCGGCCGCCGCATCCGGCGAACTCGGACCGCAGCCAGGCTCGCCGGGCAGCCTCGCCCATGCGATCGGAACCAGCCCGCGGGCGGCGGCGCAGCGGGCTGTGGGCGCGCAGATCCAGGGCAGTCCGTACATGGTGGCCCAGCGCGCGCGAATCGACGCCCTCGTGGCGCACCGGGCACAGGAAGGAGCGAAGCCCGTCCTGCAAGCCAAAAGGGTGCCGGTACCTGACAAGACACTCGATGTTCAACTCCGGCGCATCCCGCCGGGAAATGGCGGCGTGTTTCAGAGGGTCACGGAAATTGCCCATACGCCGGATTACGTCACCGTGGGTCCGTCCTCGGACACGAAGAACTACAGGGTCGGGAAAAGCATGACGGCGAAGCTGGACGTGAACGACCCGGTGGTGGGGACGGCGACCGGAACGAATTGGACCTGGATGCAATATTTGAGAAAACAATACCCGCGCGCCGGTGTCGTTCGAGGACATTTGCTGAATCACGACCTGGGCGGCTACGCCGTGGACATCAACTTGTATCCCATATCGACGCAGGCGAACGCGGATCATTCCGAGCACGTGGAACAGAAAGTGAAGAAGATGTTGAATACGCAAGGGGGCAAGGCGGCAGCGAAGCAGGCGTACAAGAGAGTCTTCTATTCCGTGACCGTCGCTGAAACGACCGCTCACGATCCAAGCGAAGCAAAGTTCGATTGCGCGTGGAAATTGGAGGACGGCACCGGCGCGGTGACCAAGTCCATTGAATCGAAGCTGAGCCACACCGGCAAGTATCGCAAGACGGGTTCGGAAAGCGCCCATCCGAAATGGCACCACGGGAAGCGGAAAGGAGCCATGGACATCACGACAGCCGCCGGATTCGGGGGAAAGATAGCTCATGGCGCCCTGGGAACGTCCGTAACGATTTCGGCGAACGTCGATGCGGAATACAAGTCCTCGAGCAAGGAGGGAGACGTGCTGAAGAATGAATTTGCCTGGGCAATTGCGTACCAGGCAATTCAGAAGATACACAAGGAAGCCGGGGAGACCGAAGGAGTGGGCAAGGAGCTCGTTGCTTCAATACTTCTGGAGGCGGAGCAGGACGATGAATACCTCGAGGATCAGAATCTGGCAACCCTGGAGCAGGCCGTCGTGCGCATTACGCTGGAAAGACTCGGCCTGGATTGAACCACGTCGCGACCACGCCATGAGGTAAGTGCATGCGACAACTCAGTCCGGAAAGGTGCCGGTATCTGCTGGAAGAGCGGCAGGTCTTTTCCCGCTCGCTGCTGTGGGACCTGCAGCGCGACTATTTCGCCGGACGCGGCGCCGACGCGTGGCGGCAGGGAGAGGTGCCGCATTACATCACGAGCAATCCCACCATCGCCCGGGCCTACGCGGAGACCGTCTTCGCCTTCGGGCAGGACCAGCAGCGCCTCGCTCCCGGCGACGAGCCCCTTCATGTATGCGAACTGGGGGCGGGCTGCGGGCGGTTCGCCTTCCATTTCCTCGGCCGACTGATGCAGCTTTGCCGGGATTCGGGCGTTGCGCCGAACGCCTTCCGCTATGTCCTGACCGACTTCACGCAGAGCAACCTGGATGCGTGGCGGCGGCATCCCCGCTTCAAGCCGTTCTTCGAAAGCGGCCTCTTGGATATGGCGGTCTTCGACGTGAACCACTCGGCCGAGCTCGCACTCCAGTCGAGCGGCGCCAGACTCTCCGCGGGCGCGTTGCAGCGGCCGCTCGCCGTCATCGCCAATTACCTCTTCGACAGCGTGCCCCAGGACCTGTTCTATTTCAAGGACCGGGTTGCCCATCAGTGCCTCGTGTCGCTGGCTGTGCCGGAAGATCCACGGACCATGGATGTCGCGGAGCTGTTGAGCCGCATCCGCACGCGTTACGAGTACCTGCCCCTCCCCGAGGCGCCCTACGAGGAGGCGGAGCTCAACGCCCTGCTGGACGATTACCGGCGCGACTTGCACGACGTGCACCTCTTCTTCCCGGCGACGGGGATCCGCTGCCTGCGGCGCTTGCAGGCGCTGTCCCTGGCCGGCTTGATGCTGCTATCGGCCGACAAGGGAAATCACCGCCTGGGCAAGATCGTACAGAAGTCCCCGCCGCGACTGGCCAGCCACGGCTCGTTCTCCGTGAGCGTGAACTACCACGCCTTCCAGTCCTTCTGTCAGCGCAGCGGCGGCACGGCCCTGGTCCAGGAACATCAGCACGAGGGCATCGAAGTGATCTGCCTGTTGATGTTGCAGGGCGCGCAGGACTGCCTCGCCGCCCGGCAGGCTTACCGGGACCATGTCGCCGAATTCGGCCCGGACGATTTCTTCACCCTCACCAAGCATCTCGAAAGGCATCTCGCCGACATGACGGTCGCAGAGGCCCTCTCGTACATGCGGTTCAATCATTACGATGCGCATTACCTTGCCCGCCTGCTTCCGCGCCTGATGGAACTGGCCCCGGAATTGTCTTCGGAGGAGATCGCCGCGCTCCGAAGCGCCTTCGACAGGACCTGGGAGGGGTATTTCCCGCTCGGGGAGGCGTGGGACCTCGCCTTCGCGATCGGCTGCTTCTTCTACGAGGTGGACGATTATCGGGCCGCCCTGATCTATTTCGAGCGGGCGCAGCAGATCTACGGGCGAGACACGGGCACCTTGTACAACATGGCCGCCTGCCACCGGCTGCTGAACCAGCCGCTGCAGGCCGGAGCCTTGCTGCAACGGGTCATCGAGACCGACCCCGCCAACGAACAGGCGAGGGCGTTGCTGGACGAATTCGCTTGCGAAGCAACGGCAGTGGAAGACGCGTAGTGTTCGGACGCGGATGTTTTGGACCAGGAGGACTGACATGGGACGAGTGCAGAAACGGAAAGGGTCATCCACGAGCTCGCGGCACACGACGCAGGCGAAGTTCGCCGCGAGATCGCGCGCGAGCGACATTGCGGAGAGCATCGGCAACAGCCCCCGGATGGTGGCCCAGCGCAAGCAGGTGCGAAGCATGTTCGGCCAGGCGGCGCAGCTGCAGGCAGGGCCCGAAGAGGAGCTTCAAGCCAAGGCGGCCCCGGGCGCGGTGCAGCGCATGGGCCCCGAAGAGGAATTGCAGAAGAAGGCGGCGCCGGCGGTCGCGCAGCGTGCGAGTCCGGAAGAGGAATTGCAGAAGAAGGCCGACCCGGCGGCGCTTCAGCGGCAGGGAACGGATGAAGAGCTGCTGCAAGGCAAGCTGGCCACGACGGGTCCGGTCGCTCAACTGCAGGACGACGGCCAGGCGCAGACCAATCGCACCGGCCTGCCGGACGATCTGAAGTCGGGCGTCGAGAACCTCTCGGGCATGTCGCTGAACGACGTGCAGGTGCACTACAACTCGCCCAAGCCGGCGCAACTCCAGGCGCTCGCGTACACGCAGGGCTCGGACATCCACGTGGGGCCCGGTCAGGAGCAACACCTCCCGCACGAGGCCTGGCACGTCGTCCAGCAGGCGCAGGGGCGCGTCCAGCCGACCCGGCAGATGGAGCAGGGCGTTCCGCTCAACGACGACGCCGGCCTCGAGCATGAAGCCGACGTGATGGGGGAGAAGGCCAAGTCCGCTTCATAGGCCGGCTCGGGCGCGAGGATCGCGGGAGGAAGTGCGGTGGGAGCTTCAAAGGGAATCCGATCCGTCGAACGACGCCGGCGATCGGTCGCTGCGGTCGCGCCAAGCCGTGCGGGAAGCGTCGTCCAGGGACGCCTGGCCGATTCGATTCACAACAGTCCGTATGTGCAGAGCCAGCGAGGGCGATTGGCGGGCATGTTCGGGGACGCTGCACAACTCAGGAGCGCAGAGGACGCGCCGGCGGCCGGCAGGCTTGAGTCCGGCATCGACGTCGCCCGGTTTCGGGGCGCGATCGACATCGGAACGACGCTTCAACCCGCGTCCGCGCCAAGGGGTCGCGCATCGGTCGTTCAACTGTCCAAGGAGACGGTCGCGGCGATGGTGAGGACCGTCAAGAAGCTGACCGAAGACCTGGACAAGGGGAAATTCGCGATCGGCGGAAGCCTGGCTCTGCAAATGTGGCATTGGGCGTTGAATCCGGACGAGCCCGTGCCCAGGGCGCCGGGAGACATCGACATTCTCCTGAGCGACCGCGAGGAGTCCCTGCCCATCGGAAAGAAGATCATCGACGAACGGGAAGGAGATCTGCCGGAGGGGTTGAAGGCGCCGATGGTTCGCAGTTTTCCGCGCGGATTCCATGGCAAGTCGATGGTCGAATCGGAATACGGCGGTTTCGGGGTCGACCTGAAGGAGGCGGGCGAGGGCAGTCGATGGGGCCAGATCGAAAGCCTCATGATGCCCATCATCGACATCGAGGAGGAGTACTCGCTGCCCATTCAGTCTCCGGAGGCATTGCTGCAAGGATTGCTGAAGAAGTACAAGGCGCTCCAGGGCCGCGAGGACGAGCAGCAGGTGGTCGCGCGGGACATCGATGTGGCGATGAAGGTCATCGCTCAATTCGAGGAATACCAGAAGTCGCACTAGGAAACGTCGGTGACGAACGTCGGTCCAACCTCGAGGCCGCGGTCCGGCAGACGGCCGCAGGGGCGGGCCGCCCCCCCGCCCGCCCCTGCCGGTGCTAGCATTGCCGCTCCGATCCCCACTTCACCAGGACTTGCCATGAACGCGCCGGAAAAACACAAGACCGAAGACGCATTTCACAAGCTGATCCACGGCAACAGCATCTACGGGCTGTGGGAAATCGCCAGCCAGATGACTCCGCACCCGCTGCCCGATGCCGTCCCGCACATATGGAAGGCGGAACTCCTCGATTCGCTCGTGGAGCAATCGGCCACCGCCGTCCCCGTCGGCGACGAGCGGCGCGCGATGCAGCTGTTCAATCCCGGGCTAAAAGGCGCCTGGGCCACCACCAGCACGCTGATCGCCGCGGTGCAGGTGCTGCTTCCCGGCGAGATCGCGCGCAGCCACCGCCACAGCCCCAGCGCCATCCGCTTCATCATGCAGGGCGACGGCGCCTACACGGCGGTCGAGGGCGAGAAGGTCGTCATGCGCGAGGGCGACCTCGTGCTCACGCCCAACTGGCAGTGGCACGACCACGGCAACGAGACCGATCACAGGGTGGTGTGGATGGACGGCCTCGACGTGCCGCTCACCAAGGCGCTCAACGCCATGTTCTTCGGCATGTACCGCGAGGAGCAGTACCCGCACGACAAGCCGGACAACGGCTCGCAGGCCCTCTACGGCCACGGACGGCTCTCGCCCACGTGGATGAAGGAGAGCTCGCTCTACTCGCCGCTGATGGTCTATTCGTGGGAGCAGACGCAGGAGGCGCTCCACTCCCTGCGCGACCGCGACGGCAGCCCCTACGAGGGCATCGCCCTCGAATACACGCATCCGCAGACCGGCGGCCCGGCGCTGCCCACCATGGGCTGCCAGGTGCAACTCATCCGCAAGGGCGAGCGGCTGAAGGCCCGCCACGTCGCCGGCAGCTCCATCTTCCACGTGAAGCAGGGCCGCGGTCGCAGCATCATCGGCGGCAAGGCGTTCGACTGGGGCCGCGGCGACATCTTCGTCGTGCCGTCCTGGGCGCTGCACGAGCACGCCAACACCGGCGCCGAGGACGCGATCCTCTTCTCCATCAACGACCACCCGGTGATGAAGAAGCTCGGCTTCTACCGCGAAGAAGCGCTAGCCGAGGGACATCAATCGCTCAGTCATTGACACGTCGCTATCGCGAGCCAAGTGGACAGCGCGCCCAAGTCGAAGAGTGCGTTATTGGACAACGGGCCAACGTAGTAAATATGATTGTCCGCCGAGGACGAACCCAGACAAGCACCGGTCTGCGAGTAGCATCGATAGTAGTATGGCCCCCCGGTGTTGCTGGAGGCCCCAGCGGGCGCAAATACCTGGGAATAAGTTCTTTCTGCCCAATTGAAGAAGCAGTCGACCGAAT
>Ga0082335_1008673_pt1 | contig 11412 bp, 11 predicted proteins | sample Subgrocontami58m_FD_72375 | JGI IMG/M metagenome (GOLD analysis project Ga0082335, IMG submission 72375) | Subsurface groundwater microbial communities from S. Glens Falls, New York, USA - GMW37 contaminated, 5.8 m (SPADES assembly) (version 2) ...
GCTCAGATTGGCCCCGCTCAGGTCGCGCCCGAACAGGTAGGCCCCGCTCAGGTTCTTATTGGGACACTGGGTATTGGGCTTGATCTCGCAGCCTCCCACGGTCGCCCCGAAGAGGCTGTTCCGGGCCGGTCCGGCCAACAGGAAGGCCGCCCCCAGCAACACCACCAGCCCGCCGAGCAGGGCCAGGCTCCAGGGCCGGCGCCACAGCCTGCGCACCATGCTTCCAAACATCGCCTTCACCTTCTGTGGGATGATTTCGCCCGCATTATATAACCTTCGCGTGTCATTGAGCGTGTCACCGGAACAAGTTCGCAGTCTTCAGGTGTCAGCCGTGAATTGGGAGCCATCAGCCATCGGCGGCTATTCAGCCGGGCTACCCTGCTTCTGCGCCACAATCCTGTATAAGGCGAAGATCACCAGCAGATAGGCAATCAAGCGGACTACTATCAGGGGTGTGGTCAAGCCGCCGGCCAGGCCGAGGAGGGTGAGAAGGTGTGAGACGCCGAAAAGCCCGAAGGCTAGGCCGACATACAGTGCAATGTCTGTTTTCGTCCTGGCATAAGCCCAGATACCCAGGGCCAGAATGATTAAGGCCAGAATCAGGTTTACGAGTGTGATTTCCAACTTGGTTCTCCTTTCTGTCTTTCTCTATGTCAAACCGTGTCTTCGTGGGTGTACGCCGGGCTGCAAGGACACAGGAAAGGTGACCGGGCAGCGCCTTCACCGGTGGCGTGCACCAGGAGGGCCGCCACCAGCGCTCGCTCCAGGCCCTGGCCAGGGGCATCAGGCTGGTAGGACACTGCGATTCAATGATTTTGCTCATACCGCCCATGCCTCAACCTACCTCGTCTACAATTTTGAGTCTATAGCCGCCTGTATGCGGCCCTCGGTTCGAGGCGCTATGGCGCCAAGCGCTTTGATGTATTCGACCAGTACGGTAGTAAGCCTCTCTCGCACGGCGCCCTGGCCGTCGGCCAGGCTGGTGTAGCCGTCACCGCCTGCGTTCATGAAATCATTGGTGACCAGGGTATAGGTGGTGGAATCGGCCGCCACTGGCGCGCCGTCATCGAGGGTAACGGAGACGATTCGGGCGCCCAGTAGGGCGGCCGGTTCATAGGCAAAACGAAAGCCCGATATCTGGGGGAAACGGCCGCTGGGCTCCGGCAGGCGGCTGACGCCGTTCTCCAGTGCCGCGTAAAGCTGCTCTCCGGTGACGCTGCGCGTGACCGCCAGGTTCCCGAAGGGCAGCAAGGCGTAGATGTCTCCGACCACCAGGTCGTGGGGCGGCCCCACGGCGTACCCGCCGCCGGGCCGCCGAAGGGCCTGGCCTGCCGGCCGGTAGCTGGAAGGCAGGGGCACCCGCAGTCCCCCGCTGTTCGCTATCGCCAGTTGAGTGCCGTAGCGCCAGCGCAGGGCATCGGCCAACAGATTGCCTATGGCCGCCTCGCCCAGTCTTTCGGCAATGGAGTCCAGGGGATACACCTCCGAGGCCTGGCCGATGGGCCGGTCCAGCTCGGATGCCAGCCGCTCCCGGAATGGTGCCAGCATCGCCTCGACCTCCGGGTCCGGCTGGACGCCGCTGGCGAGGGGCGTCACCAGCTCGGTTGACCGGCCGGTGACGCGACCGGCAGCCGGATCGTAGACCAGTTTGGTCCGGGCGTAGCTCCGGCCCCTTGGCAGGCTCTGCACCACCAGCGCGCCATTGATGGTCCAGCCCAGTTGGGCGGGCCAGTCACTGTCGCCCCCGAGTATCAGGTCAAAGCCCTCCACCGAACGGGCGAAGTCCGCCAGCGGGCCGGACGGCTCGCCGGTGCCCGGGTCCAGACGGGCCGTTCCGAGTCGGGTGATGGCGATGAAGAGCTGAGCGCCAGCCCGCCGGGCGGCCTCCTTGGCCGCCGTGGCCGTATCTGCCGGGGCGGTGATCTTTAGAGCGCCGAACTGGCCGGGCAACACCAGGTCCGGGTCCGCGGGATTGGTAATGCCGATCACGGCGACCTTGACGCCCGCAACGTCGAAGACCTCGAAGGGCTTCACTCTGGAAAGGACGCCCTCGCTGCCATCGAGATTGGCCGAGAGGTGCGGGAACCGGGCCAGGCCGCTCAGCCGCTCCAGGGCCGCCAGACCGCGATCGAAGTCGTGGCTGCCGAGGCCGTCAGCATCCAGGCCTATCAGATTCAGGGCCTGGATGGCCGGCTCTTCTTCGAAGAGGCTGGAGAGAGGAATGGAAGCCCCGACGCTGTTCCCGGAGCTCAGGACCAGGGTATGGGGGCTGGCAGCCCGGTCGGTCTTCCAGTAGGCGGATAGCACCGCCGCACCCCCGACGTCGCCAACGTCCGGGACCGCCAGGGGCTCCACCTGGCCAAGCCAGCCGGCAACGGAGAGCACCTGAATTTCGACCGGCGATTCCGTAGGCCTGGCATTCGCCGCTTTGAAGCGCGCCAGCCATTCCGCATCGGAGGGAGGGCGGCCGTTCTTCGCGAAGAAGTCCAGGGACCAGGCCCGGTCGGCCCGGTCCTGGTCCCTGGGCGCACGGCCGTGGGCTGCCTGGAAGGCCGCTTCCCAGGGGTCGGTGGCCGGGCCGGCAGGGATCTTCCCGGCCACGCCCTCCACCAGCCAGTCGAAGGACAGCTTGTCCTGGTCCGCCATCGTCGCTCCGGCGGGTACCCGCTCCGCGCCGGAGTTGTCCCTGATGGGTCCGACGAATACGTCGAAGCCGCCGTCTATGATATCCAGCTTCTTCTTTTCGACCAGCGTTTTCACCTTATCGGGCACGAAGGCCGCAATTGGCGCCATGTCCAGGATGCCTTCCGTGAGGCCCCACCAGGCTGGGGTATTGCTCCAGGTCCCGTTCATCACATCCTGGACCGCCCGCTTGTAGAAGCTGCCCCAGTTCCAGACCGGCGCAGTCAAAAGGGCATCGGGGGCGGCCTCGGGCTGGTACGAGTTGTAGCCAATGGCATAGACGCCCCTCTCCTGGGCCACCCTGTCCGGCTCGGTGGAGTCGCTTTCACGGGCGATGACGTCGGCTCCGAGGCTGACCAGGCTCTCGGCGGCCTCTCGCTCCCTGGCCGGGTCCACCCAGGTGAAGATCCACACCGGCTCTACCCGGGCCTCGGGATTCACCGACCGCGCACCCAGCGTGAAGGCATTCAGGTTGCGCACGACTTCCGGTATAGGGAAGGGCGCGACGTAGCCCAGGACGTCAGTCGCCGTCATACTGCCCGCGACGATGCCGGCCAGGTACCATCCCTGGTACCCGCGCCCATCATAGACACCCACGTTCCCAGCGGTCTTGTAGCCCGTGGCATGCTCGAAAATAACGTTGGGGTACTGGGATGCTACTTCCATGACGGAGTCCATGTATCCGAAGCTGGTGGCGAAGATGATGTTGTAACCCTTCTCTGCATAGCTGCGGATGGCCTGCGTGGCCTGGGGACCCTCGGCTACCGTCTCGCTGTAGGCGGTCTCTATCCCCAGCTCCTTATCCAGAAAGAGCCGCCCCTGATCGTGGGAATGGCTCCAACCCATATCGTCCGCTGGCCCCACGTAGACAAAGGCCACCTTGAACGGTCCCGGGGAGGCCCCTGTCCCGCCATCACTGCTGGCGCGGCCGGCGGGCAACAGGGTAGCGATGGCCCCCAGGAGCAGCAGCGCCAACAACATTTTCCAGTCCACGGCCCGCCTGGCACTGGATTCAAGAGACATTTAGCTCACCTCTCTCAGCTTTCCGCTGACACCGATCCCAGGCTGATTCCTCAAGAAGCCCCTGTCAATATGTTTCTGTCTTTCTCTATGTCAAACCGTGTCTTCGTGGGTGTACGCCGGGCTGCAAGGACACAGGAAGACCATCTCCGTGCTGCCGGTGTTCTCAATCTGGTGTCTCTTGCCGGGAAGGATGGCTACTTCAGTCATCCGCGGAACGCCAGGTTCTGCAGTGCCAGGCGTGCCCGCTGCACCAGCGAGAGCGACTCCCCCTGCCGGCCCTCCGCCAGGGCAATCTCGGCCCGCAGCAGGGCGGCCTGACTGAGAATGACCGGGTCGAACGCTATGGACTCCAAGGAGGCGCAGGCGGCCCAGGCGTCCTGGCCCCGCCCTTCTCGAAGAAGGGCCGCCGCCCGCTCCATCTCCGCCCTCGCAGTCTCGGTCCCGCCTTCGGCTATCGCCCCGCGCACTAGCTGCGTCGCCGGGGAAGGGGCCACGCCAAGCTCGGCGGCCAGGGTGCTGGCGCACTGATTGTAGACGCGCAGGGCCGCAGACCGATCGTCCAGGCGACGATGCACCCCCATCAGGGCCCGGTAGCTCCGCTCCCGCAGGGGGTCGGCCTCGATGAGGCGAGCCAGGCTCCCGGCCGCCTCCGACAGCGAGCCGTCGGCCATCTGGGCCTTGGCCAGGCGCCAGAGGGATTCCAGGTACAGGAGCTGCAGCCGCTCTCTCTCTGCCAACAGCCACTCCTCGAAGAGCGGCGCTTCCCGCACTGCCAGGTCCCCCAGCAGGTCGCCCCGGTAGAGGCAGACCAGCTCGCTCAACTGCTGCGGGTGTTCAGGCTTCGATGCCTTCCCGTCCACCCCCAGTGCCCGGCAGCCGGCCCTGAACTCCTGGACGTCTATCCAGACATCCTCGCCTGGGCAGATCCAGCAGGCTCCCTCATCCGACAGTAGGAGATCCTTGCCCAGGGTGCGCCGCAGGTCCCACAGGGTGTGCCGGAGCCGGTAGCGGGAGGCCTCCTCGGACTTGTCCGTCCAGAAGAGGCCGGCCAGGGTGGCCCGGGCCAGCCGCGCCGGGGCCGCGGAGGCCAGGTAGGCTATCAGCGCCAGGGGCTTGGCCCCTAACTCGCCGGCCAGGTCCCTCCCGTTTAACAGGACCTGGGACTGGCCCAGGAAGCGCAATTCCAGGGTCATGGCTTATGGCTTATGGCTAACACGCCATAGGTCACTCGCCGTCCCCCATCTTCTCCCCCAACGCTCCCCACAGGCTGCGCCCTGAGGTAGGCTCCCGGGCTTCGATGGTCTGGCCCAGGCGTCCCCAGAGAGGCTCGGTCTCCGGCGGGAGGATCGAGCGGACGTAGGACATGCAGTAGACGCCCACTGCCCTCCGAAGCACGTCCATCTCATCGCGCAGCACCGTGACCTGTGACGTCAGTTGCTCCCGAAGCCTGGGGTCTGGGGTCAACTCCTGGGCTTTGCGCTTGAGGCCAAGCTGGGCCTGGAGACGGATGAACGCCTCTACCTGCTTCTGCTTCTCAGCGCCGAAGCGCTGGCCCACCGGCTCCAGCAACAAGTCCAGGTCAGCCATCTTCTGGACCACGGCCGATTCCCCGCTGGAGACACCCACGCCAACACCCAGAGTCTCTTTCAGCCAGCGACCCTCTTCTTTCAAGCCCCAGAAGATGAAGCCGGCTACCAGGGCGAGCCCGCCGAGCCCCAGCAGCACGGCGAAGATGACGGTGAGGCCACCCTGGGCGTTGACTACGTTGTTGAAGGTGATATGCAAGGCCATGGCGGCGGCCCATCCGACCGCCAGCGAAGCCGGGCGGCTAATCCCCCGGGCGAAGCGCATCCTGCCCAGGGCGATGCCCACCAGGGCGCTGGATGAGCCATGCATCAGGGATGTGGAAAAGCCCCGGGCCAGGCTGAGGCCCAGGCCCTCGTCCGCGCCCGACCGGGCGACGTAGAGGATGGCCTCAAGGACGGCGAAGGCAGTGCCGGAGGCAAAGCCATAGATGGCCCCATCCACGAAGTAGGTGAAGCTGGGGCGGCGCACCAGGTAGACCAAGGCCAGGGACTTGAGGATCTCCTCGTTGATGGGCGCCACCAGGGTTGCCAGCAAAGTGAACCCGACGAACCCCAGAGCGAAGGTGTTGGCAAAATAGGCGCCCACGAAGGCCATGGCGCCCCAAGCCAGGCAGACCAGCACCACCTTGAAGCTGCCTGAAGCATAGAGGTCCAGCCACCGGACCAGGTAGAGGAATATCAAGGGGACCGCCACCGCTATCGCTATGGCTAATACCAACGCTCTATCCTCCAGGCGCCCGTGGTCCTTGCGCCCGGGGCGCGGGGCAACATGGCAAAGACCATCTCCCCTTCCCCAGCCGCAGGACAACCCGCCGAAGATGCCTGGATGCCCGCCCTGCCTCTGCTCGTCCCGCGCGGCACCCGGCCGTTTACCCGCTAGGCCAAAGTTTACACCCAAAAACCCCTTTCTTCAAGAGCAATTATGCTAAGAGCAATTCTGCTAAGAGCAATTCCACTATGGACTGGACGCGCGTCTTGATGTAATATGGGTGCAATTCTTATGAGACTGCAGACCAAGCTCTTCCTGGCCATCATCGGCCTGCTGGTAGCCACCGTCATTGCCATCGCCTTCGCCGTGACAAGCGAGGCCACCCAGTCTATGGTGCGCCAAACAGAGGAAAATGGCATCGCCATCGCCCAGATGCTGGCACGGAGCGCTAACTTCGCCGTCCGCGTGCCCCGGCAGGTGGAGGACATCGTGGGCGACCAGATGGTAGTGGAGGCCCGTATCGCCGCCAACCTGGTATCCGTTGCCGAGGGTCGAGCAAAGATGTCTCCCCCGGAGATCCAGTCCCTGCTGCGGGATATCACGGACAACTCCGTTCTCAGTGAGTTCTGGATCACCGACGAAAAAGGCGAGGCTTACCTTACCAACACCGGCGTGCAGTTCACCTTCAGCCCCGACCCGAGGGAGCAGCCCCAGGCCCATATCTTTTACCAACTGCTCGGTCAGAAGAACGGATCGGTGATACAGGAGGCCCGGAAGCGAGAGATAGATCCCAGGATCTTCAAATACGTCGGCGTCTCCGGCGTGGACAAGCCGCGGATCGTCCAACTGGGCTACGAGGCTGACGTCTTGGACCAGTTTAGCCGGGACATAAACGCTCAGGAGTTGGTAAATGAGCTCACCGGCCAGGGCAACGTGGCTTCTATTCGTATCGTTGACGCCGGAGGCCAGGACCTGGCAGCCAGCTCCCAACCGGTCAGGGACATCGGCAGAACGTTGAGCCGCGAGGACCGCCTGCTGCTGGACGAGGCGTTGCGGTCCGGAAACGTGCGCTCCGCCCTGCAGGACGACGCACTGCGGGTGGCGGTCCCCCTCCTGGACAAGGGTGGGCGGGTGCAACTGGTGGCCCTGGCCTACCTGCTGATGGACGGCATCCGTACAACCGTGGAGACGGCTATCATTCGGAGTCTGATCTTCGCCGTCGCGGTCATCTTGGTTGGCGGCGCAATCTCGTTCTTCTTGAGCAACGGCATCACCAGACCCATAAGCACGTTGACAGGCGCCGCCCGTCGGATCGAGGAGGGGCAGGGGTTCGACCCCGAAGCCCTATCCAAGCTGGCCAGCGGCAAGGATGAGGTTGCCCGCCTGACCCAGGTCTTTGCCCGGATGGCCGCCCAGGTCCAGGCCCGAGAGGACAAGCTCAAGGAACAGGTCAAGGGGCTACGCATCGAGGTAGACCAGGCCAAGAAGGCTCGCCAGATTGCCGAGATTACCGAGACGGACTACTTCCAGAACCTGCGTAAGAAGGCGCAGGAGTTGCGGCGGGATCGCAAGGAGGAGGGTTAGCTCATTACCCATGGCTTTTGTCTGGTGGCTTATGGCACCCCGCCTCGGGCCAAGCATACGGACCCCGTCCTGCAATTTCCTGAGGGCTTGTCGCCGGCTGGAGAGGGCCGGGGCGGATGACTGACCGCTGATAGCTGACGGCTGTCAGCCTGCAAGAAGGAGATAGGTGTGGCGAGAATTGTATCAGTGCACTCTTTCCGGGGCGGGACCGGAAAATCCAACACCACGGCGAACCTGGCGGCCATTATCGCCCTGTCGGGCAAGCGGGTGGGCGTGATCGACACGGATATACAGTCTCCGGGTATCCACGTGCTCTTCGGGCTGGACGAGGAGTCCATGGACCGGTCCCTGAACGATTACCTCTGGGGCAAATGCGCCATAGAGGAGGCGTCGTACGACGTCAGCCCGGTCCTGAAGATGGGCCCGGGAGAGCTGGCCGTCATGGGCGGGAGTGTCTACCTTATTCCTTCCAGCATCAGGGCGGGGGAGATCGCCCGTGTCCTCCGGGATGGATATGACGTGGGAATGCTCAACGAGGGCTTCCGGGAGCTGATCAAGCGCCTGAAGCTGGACTATCTCCTTATTGATACCCATCCTGGCCTTAACGAGGAGACGCTGCTCTCTATCACCATATCCGACGTCCTGGTCATTATTCTCAGGCCGGACCAGCAGGACTACCAAGGAACCGCAGTGACCGTGGACGTAGCCCGGAAGCTGGATGTGCCACGGTTGCTGCTGGTGGTCAATAAGGTACTATCGTCTTTCGATCCAGAGGCGGTCCGGAAGCAAGTTGAGGACACCTATGGCGCCAGTGTCGCCGGGGTCCTTCCTTTGTCCGAGGACATGGTCGGCCTGGGGAGCAGTGACATCTTCTGCCTTCGCTACCCGGACCATCCCCTGTCCCAGCGGCTCCGGGAGATCGCCTCGAAGATCATGGCAGATGACTAGCGAATCGCAGGCTGGGCGGGTTGGGGGGGTGTTCCCCCAATCCCCCCCTCAACGGGGGGGCTGGGAGGCGTCGTTCTCCTGTATGGATCACTTGATGGTGCGTGAAGGAGACTGATTATGGGCAGTCTATTCGACCGGATACAAAGCGAAATGGAGAGCCGTCAGAAGGCCAGCGGGCTGAGCATGGCGGACGTGCTCACCCTGCCGGATGCTGTGCGCCATACCTTCAACTGGATGATGCGGGAGGGGGATGTAGGGCTGGCCGACGTGGCTTCGCGCCTGGGACAGGATGAAGAGACCGCGCAGTCCGAGATGACCCTGCTGGTAGAGCGGGGCTTCGTGCGGGAATTTCAGGTCAGAGGGGAGACCCGCTACCGGGTGCGCCTGGCCCCCAAGAGGGGACGGGACATACCTTTGAATATCTGGCAGGCCCTGGGCGACAAGGTCGAATGATAGCGGGGGAATAGACGATGCAATGCTTTCACTGTGATCAGTCCGGCCGGGGTATCTGCCGTTTCTGCGGCCGGGCGCTATGCAAAGACCACATGAACAAGAACATGCCTTACATCATTACTATCTTTGTGGGAGACCAGAGCGTGCCCAAGGCGGTCGTGGTGGGCGATGCCCTCTATTGCGGCGTTTGTAAGCCCCAGCCAGAGCCGATCGAGATGCCGGAGTTGTACTAGATAAAGCTGTCTGTTCCGCCGCTCACGCTCATATTTGCTTATGAAGTGCTCGCTCACCCGTCACGATTCGGCCCTTTACGGAGGTGATCGAGGATCCACATCCTGGCCAGGGTAGTAGGCCCGATTCCCACCTGGTGGGCCTCTTCCCGAATACGCTGGATGTCCTCCGGTTCAAACCGGATCGTCAGGGAATCGCTCTTACGGGAGCGATGGAACCCTACTAAGGTGCCCTTGTCGATTTGATCAACCGCCGAATGGGTGTCCCAAAACTCGGCCTCTTCCTCAACCGTTGCAAATGGCGGGATAGCTTGACGGCCTCCTTCTGATGTTCAATCTTGGCCATGTTCTTCACCGCGTTCTCTATGCATCCACATAGGCGGTGGTACACAGGCCAGCCCAACTTGACGTCAGCTCAACCCAATGCTAGAGTTGTGTTGATGATCCCGAGCTTCGACCCGGCAAGTGGGAACCTGCCTCCCGGAGTTCACGAGGCAACGTGGGATGAGTTTGTTGAGCGCTATGGCTCCAACCCGTACCGCCGGGCGTTGCTGGCCGGTCTTAAGGCGGCGCTCGTTGCGCTCCGCTCTGCCGGGTGCCGACGGGTCTACATTGGAGGAAGCTTGATTACTGCCAAGGAACTGCCGGCCGACTTCGACGGCTGCTGGGAAGCAGCCGAAGTTGACCCGAATCTGCTGGATCCGGTGCTCCTGGACTTCCATAAGCTTCGTGCCGCCCAGAAAGCGAAGTATGGCGGAGAGCTTTTCCCGGCGGATTTGGAGGCGGACCATCGAGGGAGAAGGTTCTTTGAGTTCTTTCAGACCGATAGGAATACCAGCGACCCGAAGGGGGTCGTTGCGCTGGACCTGGGAGGAATACGATGATCACCAACGAGCGGCAGTACCGCATCACCAAGGCTGAGGCCAAGCGCTTCGAAGAGGCCCTGGCCCAGCCGGAAAAGGAAAGCTTGCGGATCCACCCACGCATTCAGCAAGCGATGCGAGAAGGTCTGGAAAGCCAATTGGAGGAGCTGCGCGACCAGATCGCTGAGTACGAGGCACTTCGTACCGGCCGGGTAACTGTATGGGAGTTCGACTCGCTCAAGGATCTGCCTGAGGCCCTAATCCGTGCTCGTATAGCTTCTGGCTTAACACAAAAGGAACTGGCGGCGCGGTTGGGATTAAAGGAGCAGCAGATTCAACGATACGAAGCAACGCGTTATGCTGGCGTGAGCTTGGAGCGCATTCATGAGGTAGCTAGCTCGCTCGGATTGAGAATCAAAGAGCGCGTGCTCATTCCCTCTGCCACAAAAGGGGAGGCTTCCCAGTAGGAAAGGACCTGTCGGTTCAAACCCCTGGGAGCGATAATGGCGGCAACGACCACGTTGAAGTCAATGACCACCCTTACGCGTTCTTGCGCGAGGTGCGGCTACGCCGCGCGTGCTCCAGTTCTTCCAGGACCGCGTCCGAATCCACGTCCGGGTTTCGTTCCGCCATCTGAGATTACGCGGCGAAAGCGGGCCTGGCGGACCGCCTCCCGGGTGCTATTGGCAACGAGGAATGCTTCCAGATCCTCTCTTGGTATGCGGTAGCTTCGGCCAATGCGGGTAGCCGCCATTCTCTTATCGCGAATCAGCCTGTAGACTGTGTCCTTATTGGCTGAAGGTATTCAGCCACCTGTTCCGGTGTCATAATCTCTTTCACAGGGTTTCACCTCGTCAGTAGCGTTTAATCACATAGGCGTCCATTTGTCAACGAATGAGACCATTTTTGTATGTTTTAGTTGCAGCTGAGGAGGCAGTTGCTGGTGCCAGCGGCCTCGTGCAGGTGCGGCTCATTAGTCGCGTAGAACTGCTGCTTGTCGATGACCAGGCTGTTTGCCTTATCCCATCCAGAGTGTTTGTCCTGGCCAGGAAACCCCGGCCATGAGAAGCTGGCGGCGCTTGTCCTCGCCCCCGAACGGTTGGTTAGTGATCTGACAGACAGCGTTGTTCAAGCTGCCTCTTCGATAAGCGTTGGTGCGTGCCCGCCGTCGGTCAGCGTAACTCTTCTTGCGTGTTCGGCAATCTCCATCCTAAAAGAGCATCTTTCACGGGCCTGATTCAAAGCTAATTCTTGGGGTAGTTAGAATGGGTTTACCCCAAGATTGAGGTGCAAGGTAGCTTTGCGGAAGTCTTGGGCGGGGGCTCAGGACGAGT
>Ga0082335_1008676_pt1 | contig 11409 bp, 8 predicted proteins | sample Subgrocontami58m_FD_72375 | JGI IMG/M metagenome (GOLD analysis project Ga0082335, IMG submission 72375) | Subsurface groundwater microbial communities from S. Glens Falls, New York, USA - GMW37 contaminated, 5.8 m (SPADES assembly) (version 2) ...
ATGATTTGTTTTCTCGTAAAATGGGGCCATTGCTTTTCGACCAATTGGCTAATGAGGAAAGTGAGCTTAAAAGACATGAATTGGTTTTATTATTAATTAGTGAAAGGCCACGTGATTGGAAAATACAAGTCCAAAATTACATTACATCTATCTCGAAAAACTCATTCTATCTATTTGATGTGTTAGATATTCTCAGGAACCAATATCGCTATAGTTATGCATCTTTTAGTACGCTAAAAGATATCGAATACCTTATAAAAATGGTAATAGCGAAACATAGCGGGAGTAAAAACTCAGGAAGTAAGGCGATCAATAAAATACCAGATAAATTTCTTCCTATAAGGGAAGTTAACAATGATGATTGATATGGAGCAGTGGAATGTTACAAACCTTCGTTGTTCAATAATTGATTGCTCTTTAGATTATTTACAAATATTTCGCTGTTTCATACTGCGGTTTCTAATAGAGATTTGGGTAGAATATGACAAAATCATACTTCTTTTTTTGTAAGTTTTTAAAAATAGTCATTCCGTTCCGTTGGCAGTATACCGTAGTACGCTATGGACAGTGGTCAGTTTATTGACGCCCTTGAGTTTTACGTCTCTGATCTCCTCCGTTTCCAGTTTCATATTTTTTATTTCAGCCAGCGTTCGGGGGGAAATCAAAATCTGGCCTGCCTTTGCCTCCAGTTGTAATCTGTGGGCAATGTTGACGTGATGTCCGATGACGGTATAGCTTAACTGGGTAGCGGAGCCAATATTTCCTACGGTGACGTAGCCGGTGTTTATGCCGAAGCAAATGTCAATATTGCTGCCGTGCTCAAGCCAGTGGCTGCGGAGTTCCTGCGTTTTTTTGCGCATTTCCATAGCCATCCTGATCGCCCTTTCGGCGTGATCGTCATAGTGGATTGGGTCTCCGAAAAAGACGAGAATGCCGTCGCCGATAAATTTATCAATGGTGCCGCCGCAGGCGAAGATAATTTTGGTCATTTCCGTAAAAAATTCGTTTAATAAATTTACGGTGTCCTCCGGCTCCATGTGCTCGGACGCCTCGGTGAAACCCTTTAAATCCGCAAAACACACGGTGAGCAATTTTCTTGCGTTAACCAGGTATTTATCGCCCCCGTGAGAAATGATACTTTCCGCTATCTGGGGAGAGACGTACCTTTTTAAACGACTGGTCCTCTGAATCTCCTCAACCTGCTTTTTCACCTTATCCGCCAGGTTGTAATTAAATTCTTCGATAAGCTTGTTCCGCTCCTTGAGGATTGCATTGAGTTTGACATTTTCAACGATGCTTTTATAAGATTCCACTGCGCCTGCAACCGTGTCAAGCAGTTGCTCAGGATCGGTGCCCTTCACCACGTACGCATGCGGACGAAAGTGCTTGCGGATATCTATCCTCTTTTCCCTTTCGTCGTAGCCCGTGTGAAAGATAATGGGGATATACTGATTCTTCGATTTGAGTATTTCAAAGACGTCCAGGCCGGATATGTCCGGCATATTGATGTCCAGTATGACCGCAAATATGCCGTCAGTAAATTTGCCGATCGCCTCCGCCCCTCCGTTGCAGGTCATGACGTCGTAGCCTTCCTCCTCCAGGACAATTGTTGTCGTTTGTAAAATTGAAGGATCGTCATCCACAAGCATGACCCTGATTTTGTCCGTTGTTTCATGTGTCATTTTTATCCCCTATGTTTTCGTGATGGGTAATCTGACGATGAAGCTGGCGCCCTCTCCTTCTTTGCTTTCCACGTCAATGACGCCGTCGTGCCTTTGAACGATGTTTGAACTGATGGCCAGTCCAAGTCCGATGCCTTTGGGTTTGGTGGTGAACAGCGGATCAAAGAGTTTATCTTTAACGGCGTCGGGTATGCCGCATCCGGTGTCGGTTATCGTAACAACCAGGAAATTGCTCTCCCGGTGCCCGTGGATGGATAATTGGCCGCCGTTGGGCATGACGTCGAGCGCATTTTGAATAAGATTGATAAACACCTGCTCGATTTGGTTGGCATCAACGGGTATTAAAGGCAGGTTGTCTCCCACCTGTATAACGGTGCTGATGGTATCCGGTATTCTGAGCCTGGAAAGAGCGGATTCGATAATGAAACGGACATTTGTCGGCGATACGGTGGGTTTCGCCGTCCTTGAAAATCCCAACAGGTCGTTCACGATTTTTATGCTCCTGTCCGTTTCTCTCTCGATGATTTCCAGCAGTTGACCCGACATCTGGATATCATTTGACGCGCCGGAGTTGCCGGCCTTCTTTTTTATGATATACAGCGCATTCCTGATGGCGCCTAGCGGATTTCTCAGTTCGTGTCCCACGCCTGACGCCAGCTTGCCAACGACGGCCAGTTTTTCCGAGCGGACAAGGCGTTCCTGCGCGTCATTCAACTGCTCGTTTATCCTGACTAATTCCACATTGGCCCTGGACAGGCTGATAATATTTTCCCGCAATTGTTTCATGATTTTTTCTTTTTCATCATACGATGTCTTAAGCACCCGGGTCATTTCATTGAAGTTCGTGGATAGTTGCCCGATCTCGTCACGGGAGCGGATATCAACCATACGGGTGAGGTTTCCCCTGGCAATATCCAGGGTGATATCCGCCATGTGGCGTATGGGAGAGACAAAGTATTTGGTAAAAAAGAAGGTAATGCCTATTCCGCCAAGCAGAATAAACAGTCCCATCGGTAAGATGCTGCGCAGCACAATCCCGCGAATTCTTTCATTCAGTTTGTGCGGGGACAAACCGATCTGCACGAACCCCAGTATCTTCTGTTCCGTTTTGGCTGGCGCCTCGCCCAGAAGCTGTGCCGCGAACGCCTCTTCAGGGAAGGTCTGTTTTTCAACAACAGGGACGGAAAAATCATAAAAGGTTTCGCCTGTGGAGGTAATCTTGCGATGGATGAGTTGCGCGTCGTGGTTCTGGTAGTCATATCTTGCCGGGATTGCTTGAATCTGGATGTTTAGCCAGGCGGCTTTCTCTTCGATTATAATCGCCTTGATATTTGATATACGGCAGTAACCGATCTCGTCTTCCATGTCAAGCGCCTGAACCCTTTTGACCGGGGCATCCAGGAACGCCGATTGTGTGTAGTTCAGCGCATGTTTGACCTCGCTGTCCTGCGCAAGCTGCGTAACGAGAGACGTGCCCAGTTTCTTCAGCGCCTCTTCCTGCTGCCTTTTCGAATGAAACAGGAAAAAGAGGCAACTGAGTATCCCGATAAAGATCGTCAGCATCCCCATGAAGAAGATGAGTTTGGCGCGCAGGCTAAACATGTTAATACACGACCAAAAATACTTATGGATATAAAACGACGTCCGGATGAGATTGAAATGACGTCAAATTCACTCCGATTGTTTCCGCTGTCTGGGTGTTTACGGTCAACTTCAGTTTGTTTGGCTGCCTGATACCGAGTGAAATTGTTGTGGGGTTGTTTAATAACGTCTGTGCCATTCGTGCGGCCTGGTATCCCGTATTGGTATAATCCGGCGAAACGGAAACCAGCGCCCCTGCCTTCACAATAGCATCAGAGGTGCAAAACGTCGGCAGGTGATATTCCAGGAGCGTCTTTGAGATGACGTTGAGGGTGTTCTTTGTAATCAGGGTGCTGTCTGGGATTATCCAGAGGGCGTCCACTTTGTTGACAATCTTTTTGAGCGCGGAGGCCACCTCGTTTTCCGACCGGATTTCTATTTTGATGAGATTGAACTCCAGTTTTTTCGATATGGCGTCTGCTTCCGCAACAATTTTTTCTGTCTTTACCGGGTCATACACGACCCCCACGTTCCTGTGGGCGCCAAGGATCTCTTTGAGAATGCTAAACTGATCTTCTACCGACACCTCTGAAGAAATGCCCGTTATGTTGGCGCCCTGTAAATTAAAACGCTGATGGTTAATAACCATGCAGAAGATAACGGGGATGTCGGTAAATTTTTCTTTTACCAGGGTTGCGGCAAGCACGCCTACCGCAAGGATAAGGTCAGGCGCCGGCTTGCTGTTTTTAATGGTTTGAATGATCCTTTTCCCTTCGTCCGTGTCTCCCTTCAGGTCATAGATTGTTTTTACAGAGATGTTTTTACCCCTGCATTCTTCTTTAAAACCCCTGACGGCTTCGTCGTATGCTGCAATTTGCTGGCTTTGAACAACGACCACCGTGTTTTCTTTGGCAAGGATTTGCCGGGAAAGGAATGAGACGTGGAAAAAAAAGAAAAGGATGAAACAAGTAATGACGAGGGTCTGAGCGCTGCGCTGTTTGAGGTATTTTTTTATCATGTTGAGAAAATAAGTTTAGTAGATCTAAATTATCCTCTTAATTTTTAAATACCCGGAAGATAGTATCTTGTTATGCTTTGTGAAAAAGTCGGATTTTTACATAATTTTGTTTGCAAGCGTAAAAATTAATATCAAATAGTATGCCACGTACAGATGGTAAAAAACTACTTTAACGAAGTGCGTTTAATCTTAATAGTTGTTGAATCGCATATCAACAGGAAAAAACCGTATTTGAAAAATTTTTTTCAGACCGCCATTGCCTTTCATTTTATGGACAGAAAATAGTTCAAATATGTACGCAAAACGTCAATAATAGTACGTTGTCATGCTATTTCAGCGTTTCTTTTAAATTCTTTTTGACAAAGGATACGCTTGTGGTATACTTCCCGAAAACAGGTAGGACACATTCTATGTGCATGAAAGAACCAGACATCATTTCAGGAGACTGCCAATGCCCTTTCGGTGGAAACATTGTATTTTCCCGTCCCTTCTCTTCGTTTTTTATTTGTGCGGTTGTTATGCCCCGCCTGCATTTAAACCGATTTCCGCCGTGAAGCCTCCTAAAAGGGAAGAACCTTATATCATCAGGCAACTGGATCGTTATTTCGTGCGTGACTGGAAATATATTGTTATTCATCACAGCGCATCGCCGTCCGGTTGCGCTTCTGAGTTTGACAGATTTCACCGGGAAAAGAGGGGTTGGGAGAATGGACTCGGATACCATTTTGTGATCGGAAATGGGCGCGGCTCCGGCGATGGGGAGATCGAAATAGGCGGCAGGTGGGTAAATCAGATAGATGGGGCGCATGCGGGCGTGCAGGAATACAATCATTATGGCGTTGGTATATGCCTGGTGGGAAATTTTAACGAAAGCTATCCTACAACGTCCCAGATGGCGTCGCTTTCTTCATTGGTAGGGTATCTCCAGGACCGGTGTCATATTCCTTCTGAAAACATAATTATGCACAGGCACTTCAGAGACACCGAATGCCCCGGGAGAAATTTTCCCTATTATAAAGTGCTTGCAAAGAGCGTTCGGTGGTAGCGTCGCCAACAGGAGTTGGCGCCTGCCAGAAACAGTGAAATTCCTGAACATTCAAGACTAAATGATACCTCTCCGAGATCGAAATCCGTCGGGCAGCTTTCCCTTTGTTACCGTCAGCATCATTCTCCTCAACGTGCTTGTCTTCCTTCTGGAACTCTCCCTCGGACGCCGCCAGTTGGATGCCTTTCTCTTTCAGTTTGGCGTTATTCCCGTCAAGGTGTACTCTGCTGCGGATATTCCGGGCGCTACGTTTCTCAATACCTACTTCCCTTTTCTCAGCTTTATGTTTCTCCACGGCGGATTTATTCACCTCCTGGGAAACATGTGGTATTTGTGGATTTTTGGGGACAATATTGAGGACCGGCTCGGGAGGCTCAGGTTTATTCTCTTTTATCTCGGCTGCGGAATCGGGTCTGCCGCAGTGCATGTGTATTTTAACAAGCAGTCAGGCGTTCCGTGCGTGGGCGCGAGCGGGGCGATTGCCGGGGTGCTGGGGGCTTATATGGTCACCTTCCCGCGGGCGCGGGTGCTTGTCCTTATTCCCCTGTTTATTGTCTGGCAAATGATTGAATTACCTGCAATCGTTGTGCTGGGTTTCTGGTTTCTTATCCAGTTCTTTAGCGGCGCGGCGTCCATTTCTTCCGCTCATGGCGGCGGCGTGGCGTGGTGGGCGCACGTCGGGGGATTTGTCCTGGGCGTTATCTTCATCAAGATATTTCCAAGATCAAAATACCGCTCTTACCGATACAAATAGCATATCCTGGTCCGAATAAATCGGAATGCGGAGCGGTGATAATGAAAGACATTGTATAGGAATTTCAATGTTTTTGGTAGGAGCCGTCTCCTGAAGGCGATTGAGGGTGCAGACAGCGCATAAGCGTCCGTTCGCCAACAGGAGTTGGCTCCTACCAATCGGGCGGGTTCAGGTTTGCAACCTGAACCGTGTAGTTTGAACAAGTTTGCGGTAGGGTGGATTAAGCGATAGCGAATCCACCTTTCCCGGAAACAGTATTGGTGGATTCGGCGTAAAAACCAACGCCTTAATCCACCCTACACATAATTTAGCCCACTAGATAAAATGGGGAAAAGAAGTTTTTTCCGGGCAATACTAAAGGGTTGCGTCTCCTTTATTCCTTTATCCCTTCCATTTCTTCCAGTTTGCCTTCTGCGATCTCTTCTTCCAGTTTGACTACGTCACGAAAGGCAATGCCTTCCCGCCAGAGAAACAGAAATCCCATGAGCGTGGACGGAAGGATGCTGATAGCCCATAAAACAATGGCGTAACTCTGGGCTGCCGTGGTTTGAATGCCAAAGATATCCAGGGATTTTATTACCGCAATATGAAAGACGCCAATGTAGCCGGGCGCCTGGGGTAACGCGACCGCCAGCGCCAGGCAGATGCCAACAAGGCATGCGCCCGTGAAGGGAAGCTGCATGTGGAATGAGAATCCGAGAAGGTATATTTCCGCTCCGCCAAGCACCCAGATAACAAGAGAAAGCGCCATCATCCATACCGTCTGTGACTTGTTTTCCAGGATTTTCAGACCGTGTACGAATGAATCATACATCCCGAAGACCTTGTCCTTGAGCTTGTGCGGGAGAAAGAAACACATCCGGGAAAGCACTTTTTTGAAGAAATCGGGTTTGATTACTATCAAAAAAAGGGAAACAATGGTAAGCACCCCTACCGCGGCAAATACCTCCGTCCATTTTTTCAGGGAAGGAATAACTGATTCCCTGACAGTGTTTGCCTCATGCGCCGAAAGCGGGATAGCCGTGTCGTGATGAGTTGGATGCGGCAGCAGGGCGATAACGGCCACGGTAAATATGATGAGCCCCAGCATGTCAAATATCCGCTCTACAATTACGGTGGCAACGGAGGTCGAAAATTTTATGTTCTCCTTTTTGTAGAGAAGGAACGGCCTGAGCGCTTCGCCCGCACGGGCAGGCAGGATATTATTCGCCATGAAGCCGATGCAGGTGATTGACAACAAATTCAGCGCAGAAACCGGTTTAATATGAGATAACAGCCCCTGCCACCGGTACGCCCTCACCACGTAAACCATGATGGTCAGAATGATCGTCGGTATAATATACCAGTAGTTCGCTTCCCTCATGGCATTTTTGAGGAGCGACCAGTCAATCTTTCTTACGAACAGCCATGAGCAAACAATGCTGACGATAATGCTCAAAATAAATACGATGTTTTTCTTGTTAAATTTCATTGTAGCCTTTCATGAAAAATACGGTTTCAGATACCGTCCGGTATAACTCTTTTCCAGCCGCGCTATCTGTTCCGGCGTTCCGCAGCCGACGAGACGCCCTCCCCCTTCTCCACCCTCCGGTCCCAGATCAATAATATAATCGGCGGATTTGATAATGTCCAGATTATGTTCAACAATAATTAACGAATGTCCCGCCTCAACCAATCGCTGGAAGCTGGCGAGCAGTTTTTGAATATCGTCCATGTGAAGGCCAATGGTCGGTTCATCAAAGATAAAGAGCATGGCGTCGGTATTTTCCTGCGCCATAAACGTCGCAATCTTGAGCCTCTGCGCCTCGCCGCCTGATAAGTTCGTGGCGGGCTGTCCAAGCCGTAAATAGCCCAGTCCGGTATCCTGGAGGAATTTCAGTCCCCTTGCGATCCGGGGAGATTCGTGGAAAAAGACTATGGCCTCGTCAACGGTCATTTCAAGAATCTGGTGTATATTTTTGTTTTTGTATTTTACATCGAGCACCTTTTTGCTGAACCGTTTTCCGCTGCATTTGTCGCATGTGACATAAATATCCGCGAGAAATTGCATATCCACGCAGATGTAGCCTGCGCCCTCGCACTGTTCGCACCTGCCCCCGGCCACGTTGAAGGAAAAAGAGCCCGCATTCAGATTGTGCATCCTCGCGTCCCGTGTCGAAGAAAAGAGTCTCCGGATATCGTCAAATATCTTTACGTACGTAATGGGATTAGAGCGTGGGGTGCGTCCTATAGGAGACTGGTCTACGAGAATAACGTCATTAATAAACTGCGCGCCTTCGATACTAGCGTATTTCCCAATGAATCCGGTATGCCCGTCCTTTTTCTTCTTGATTGCTCCGTACAGGGTGTCCTGTATGAGCGTGCTTTTGCCTGATCCTGAAACTCCCGTGACACATACTAGCATATTGAGGGGGAATATGACATCTATGTCTTTCAAATTATTTTGCGATGCGCCCTTCAATACAATGGCATTGCCCTTGGCTTTTCTCCGCTTTGAAGGTATTTTAATGGTCTTGGAGCCTTTGAGATATTGCGCCGTGAGGGAGCCGTTGCGCGCCGGCAAGTCCTTAAAAGAACCGTGATAAACAACCGTGCCTCCATTTTCCCCCGCGCCGGGGCCGAGGTCAATAACCTCGTCTGCGGCCTTGATGACCTCTTTGTCGTGCTCCACGACGACTACGGTGTTCCCGATGTCACGCAGGCGTTCGAGTATTTGAATCAGCCTTTCGGTGTCCCTTGCATGGAGCCCGATACTGGGTTCATCCAGTATGTACAGGGTATTTACCAGCGAGGAACCCAGCGACGTGGTAAGATTGACCCTTTGCGCCTCTCCGCCGGAAAGCGTGCGGGTCATACGATCCAGGGTAAGGTATTCCAGCCCTACTTTGATCATGTAATCTAATCGTTTTTTGATTTCCTGCAGGAGCAAATGGGCAATGTTTTTTTCATAATCAGAGAGAGGCAGTTCGTCAAAAAACCGGTAAGCCTTGTCAATCGTCATGGTACAAATATCCGATATATTTTTGCCGTTAATCAGGACGTTTAACGCCTGGCTTTTCAAGCGCCTTCCGCTGCAGGCCTGGCATACGTTGTATCCCCGGTATTTACTCAGCAATACCCGGACGTGCATCTTGTATTTCCGCTGTTCCAGCCATTCGAAGAATTCGTAAATACCGCAAAAATCCTCCGCGCCCTTCAGGATCAAATTCACCTGTTCCTGCGTCAGCCTGCGGAAGGGAATATTTAAGGGGATGTTGTGTCTGGCGGACGCCTTTTTCAGCTCTTCGTACATTGACGAATATGTGGGCGTGTTCCACATGGCGATAGCCCCTTCGCTTAACGACTTCTCCTTGTCCGGTATGACGGCGTCCATGTCTAAATCAATGGTGTGTCCAAAGCCCTGGCACTTGGGGCACGCGCCTATCGGGTTATTAAATGAAAACAGCGCGGGGACAGGCTCCGGGTATTCGACCTTGCAATAGCTGCAAAAGAACTGTTTGCTGAATTTGAGCTCAGTCCACGGCGCATCCTGAATGGTAAGAGAATTACCCTGCGGAATTGCACCCTGCTGAAAAGGAGATTCCCGGGGAATATTGTATACAATGCTTAAATGCCCAGAGCCCAGCATGTAAGCTGTTTCCATGGCGTCTACGAGCCGTTCCCTGATAACGTCCTTGACGACCAGGCGGTCTACTACTCCGGAAACAGACACTGCGGACAGGATGTCAATTTCTTTTGTCCCGGAGGTAATGTCTATAATAGTATTGTCAGCCAGTATCCTCACTAGCCCGCGTTCCTTGAGGAGATTGATTTGCTCCTGGCTTGAAAGCTTCCGGCTCACGGCAATGGGAAACAGCACCAGGAACTTCGTGCCTTCAGGCAATGCCAGGACGGTGTCCACGACGTGAGAAACCGTATCTATCTGCACAGGCCGTTTGCAGGAGCCGCAATAGGTCTTGCCAATCCGGGCGAACAGCAGGCGCAGGTAATCGTTAATTTCCGTGGCGGTGCCAACGGTTGAACGGCGGTTCTTGACCGGGTTCTTCTGCTGGATGGCGATTGCCGGAAGAATGCCCTCGATGTGGTCAACGTCAGGCTTGTCCATCTTTTCCAGGAATTGCCGCGCGTAGGCGGAGAAAGACTCTATATATCTCCTTTGTCCCTCTGCAAAGAGGGTATCGAACGCCAGGCTGGATTTGCCCGACCCGCTGACCCCGGTGATCACCACCAGTTTTTTGTGGGGGATTTCGATGTCAATATTTTTTAAATTATGCACCCGTATACCGCGTGCAATAATGGATTTCTTCATAATTTTATAAAATCTACTAACCGCAGAGGTCAAAGAGATATCACAGATACTTTTTTCTCTGCGGCCTCTGTGGCCAATTTAGTATCTTTGTTTTATCATTCTGCGGGAGTGGAACGATCCAAGAATCTTAATTGCCAAAATTCCAAGACATTAAATATAAGATTTTCGGGCATCATTCTCAAGACAATTCTACGGTCGTTGCCGGGTAAGGGAATCACGCCAAAACCAGGAAAAATTGGTTTGACGCCTGATTTGGAACGGGAAGATATTCAACAAGTAATTGAATATGCGGCGTGGTTGGCGGAGGAAGAGGTTTGTTCTGGTCAGGAGAGATATGTACGCTTTCCGAAGTGCAAAAGGGCAATTGTTACCTTGTTCCGAAGCCACCGTCAAGCACACAATTTAAACTGGATTGGGGTTGTTCAATCCTTTTCAAGGCAATACAAATTCGTGTTCCGGGTGTTTGACGCACAGAACAGGGCAGGGGGCTTTTCTCACGACCTTTTCCGCCGTACTCCCCAACAGCGCATGGGCGATTCCCGTCCGCCCGTGCGTTGCTATGGTTATCATGTCTACGTCATACTTCTTTGCAGCCTTGATGATCTCCAGAAAAGGCGTTCCCCGCACGACGATATTTTCAACCTTTATCTTTGCAAGAAACCGCTTGGGTATGAGGTGGTGGATGTTCTTTTTGGCGTCCCGCTCCATATCGTCGTATATCTTCGATACGGGATACGTCATTCCCCCTGTCCCGACGGGGATGTTCAACTTTGGAATTACATGCAGCACGTACAGTTTCGCCCCGCGTTCGGCGGCAAAATCCAGGGCGTATTTTAAGGCGTGTTTTGCATTGGCAGAAAAATCAGTGGGAAACAGGATTTTTTCAATTTTAATCATGCAAGGAACTCCTGATAAAAGATGCAAGATACAGGATGCAGGATACACGTGGAGCGACACAATCACAACCAAAATAACCTGAGGGTTTGATTGTACTATACCGCGTTGAACCGTCATAGCGCC
>Ga0082335_1008677_pt1 | contig 11407 bp, 10 predicted proteins | sample Subgrocontami58m_FD_72375 | JGI IMG/M metagenome (GOLD analysis project Ga0082335, IMG submission 72375) | Subsurface groundwater microbial communities from S. Glens Falls, New York, USA - GMW37 contaminated, 5.8 m (SPADES assembly) (version 2) ...
CCGTCCTTCCCGCCGTTTGTCCATCACTCCCGCTCTTTGTCCGTCATTCCCGCGCAGGGAGGGAATCCAGCCCAATCTGTCATTCCAGCGAAGGCTGGAATCCAGAGGGGTGGGGCGGGGAGATTGCTTCGTCGTCCCTCCTCGCAATGACCAACGAGAACTCGCAATGACAAGTAGGTAAAGACCGGCTCGCAGTGACAGGTAGCCTGTGGCAATGACATGGCCCGGGAGAGCTCGCGTTGACAAGACGAAGCGGTGGTGGGCCTCCGCACTCTCACTCAGTAACAGACCTGGACTAATGGAGAATAAGAAGGAGGGCTCTGACTGGTGAAAATCGATATCTTTACCCACATCGTACCGCCCAGGTACAAGAAGCTCGTGGAGGACAAGTCCCACCCCGGCCACCCCTCGGACTTTGACACGGTGCCGGCCCTGGCGAATCTCGAGGCCAGGTTCCGGATCATGGACAGGTTCCCGGATGTGGTGCAGGTCCTGACTGTCGCCCAGCATCTCCCTTCGGACATGGTGGGACCCGGAGAGGCCGTGGAGCTATCCATGCGCCTGAATGACGAGATGGCGGAGCTGGTACATAAGTATCCGGACCGGTTCGCCGGGGCGGTAGCGGCCGTGCCGATCAACGACACGGATGCCGCTCTGAAAGAGCTTGACAGGGCGATCAACCAGCTCCACGCCAGGGGCCTGCTGATCAGGGTCCCGATCGGCGATAAGGGACCGGATGCGCCGGAGTTCATGCCAATCTATGAGGCGATGGTCAAATATAATCTGCCGATCTGGATCCATCCCCAGCGAAGGCGTGACGTCCCCGACTACGCGGGCGAGACCGGTGGCTCCAAGTATGCGATCTGGCACGTGTGGGGGCTCATCTTCGAGACTACCGTCGCCATGACTCGCCTGGTGTTCAGCAAGGTGCTGCAGCAGTACCCCACCCTGAAGATAATCACGCACCACTGCGGGGCAATGATTCCGTACTTCGCCGGACGAATCGAGCACCATTACGATCTAAACGAGATGAGGCGCGCGGGAATGGATTTCAAGAGCGGGCTCACGCAGCAGCCGGCGGACTACTTCCGGATGTTCTACAACGATACGGCTATAACCGGGAACACGGCAGCGCTGATGTGCGCCTACCAGTTCTTCGGCCCGGAGCACCTGCTCTTCGGGTCCGATGCCCCGTTTGACGTGCAGGGAGGCGCCGTGCTGACCAGACAGACGATCGATGCGATCGAGGCTATGACGATCTCGGACGCGGACAAGAAGAAGATATTTGAGAACAACGCCAGGAAGCTCTGCCGCCTGCCGTTGTTCTGAACGATGGGCGCGGCGCTGGACTAGCTGAGGGAAATCAGATACTATACCGGAAAGCTGAATAGGCGTTGGGTCTCTGCGGAGTACCCTCACCCTAACCCTCTCCCACTGCGGTGGGCGAGGGAACAGAAGTACTGCTACACTGCGGTGGGCGAGGGAACTGCTCCTTCTGTTGAGAGAGCTTGCCTATTCTTGGCTCGCTGCAAGAGCAACTGCTTCTACTCCCGAGGGAGAGAGGCTGCCTGTTCTCTGCCCGCCGCAAGGGCGAGTACTCCTTCGCCCACCGCAGTGGGAGAAGGTTGGGATGAGGGAGCTCAGGGCGACGGAGCCAAAGTATAGCCGAGAGATCCCTGAGTGAGAGGCAGATCCTCTTGCGATCCCTGGAAATAGGGGCCATACGGTCGGAGGCACTCATACGGAGGCATTTATGGAATATTCTGTAGTTGGAAAGCGTTTGTCCAGTATTAGCTCGAAGGCCAAGGCAACCGGACAGGCACAGTATGCCGCTGACCTGGCCATGCCGGGGATGCTGGCAGGCAAGATCCTGCGCAGCCCGCACGCCCACGCCCGAATCGTTAGCATCGATACCAGCCGGGCCGAGAGGCTGCCCGGGGTAAGAGTGGTGATGACCGGCAAGGATATCGCCCCGGTCAGATACGGCTTCGCCTTCCGCTTCCCGCAGTTCTGCGATGAGTACTTGCTGGCCATAGACACGGTCCGATACCCTGGTGAGCCGGTAGCGGCCGTGGCGGCCGTGGATGAGGACACGGCCACTGAGGCTATCGGCCTGATCCGGGTCGAATACCAGGAGCTGCCCACCATCATGGATGCCGAGGATGCGATGAAGCCCGGCGCAACGCTGGTGCACGAGGAGTCGGGCACCAACATCGGCGTCCATATGTGCCACAACTTCGGCGATGTGGAGAGGGCTTTCCGGGAGTCCGATCATATCAGGGAGGACCGGTTCGTCCTCCAACCCCAGGCCCACGCGCCAATGGAGCCACACGCCGTGCTGGCGTCCGCTGATGCCAGCGGCAAGCTGACCGTCTGGGGGGCCAAGCAGAGCCCATTCCGTGTCCGGTATGCCCTGTCCCGCACGCTGGAGATGCCGGAAGGGATGATACGGGTGATCCGGCCCACGCTCGGCGGTGGCTTCGGCGGGAAGGGCGAGATGATGGCGCTGGACTTCTGTGCGTCGTCAATGTCGCTACGGACGGGCAGACCGGTGCGTATCGTCTACACCCGGGAGGAGGCGCTGGCCATGGTGCGGGCCCGCCATCCGATGATCGTAGAGCTGAAGACCGGGGTGAAGAAGGACGGAAGCCTGCTTGGTGTGGCGAGCCGGGTAGTAGCCGATGGCGGCGGGTACCTCAGCTCCGGCGCAATAGCCCTGTATATAGCTGCTTCTAACCTGATGCTGCCTTACCGCCTGTCGAACTTCAGCTTCGACGGCTACCGCGTTTACACTAACAAGCAACCATCCGGCGCTATGCGCGGTCATGGCGGTCCCCAGCCCCGCTATGCCATGGAGTGCCAGATCGATATGATAGCCAGGGACCTGGGGATCGATCCGGTGGAGATACGGCTGAGGAACGCCATCGAGTCCGGCTACGTTGCGCCCAACGAGTACGCGGCGCTCTCCTGCGGCTACAAAGAGGCGCTTGAGCGCGCGGCCGAGGCATCAGCCTGGAAGCAAAAGTGCTCGCAGAAGACGTCGTGGCGGGGTATTGGCGTGGCCAGCTACTGCTACGTCAGCGGCAACACCAGCCATCTCTGGGAGACCAAGGCGGCTATGACTTCGGCCATCGTGCGCCTGGAGGAGGGCGGCGCGGTGCACCTGGTCACGGGAGCCTCGGACATCGGCCAGGGGACCGACACCAGCCTCTGCCAGATGGTCGCCGAGGAGCTGGGGGCGCAGCTCGAGGATGTGACCATAACCGCTGCCGATACGGAGCTCTGTCCTATGGACTGGGGCACCGGAGGCAGCCGGGTGACCTTCCAGGCGGGCAATGCCGTGCGGGATGCGGCTAAGGATGCCAGGCGGAAGGTCTTTGAAGCTGCTGCCGACCACCTGGAGGCCCGGCCGGAGGACCTGGAGCTGCGGGACCGGACGGTCTACGTGAAGGGCAGCCCCGACCGCGGGATGACTATGCGGCAGGCGGTTTCACTGGCCATGGCCGGAGCGAACGGACAGCCGGTCAGCGGCCACGGGTCCTTCAACCAGAAGCCCGCCATGCCCGACTTCGGCACCGGCATAGGCAATATGTCGTTCGCCTACTCTTTCGGGAACCAGATAGCCGAGGTCCAGGTAGACCCGGAGACCGGGCAGATAGAGCTGCAGAACATGACCGTGGTGCATGACTGCGGCTTCGCCATCAATCCCCTCTCCGTGGAGGGGCAGATCGACGGCTCAGCTGTCATGGGCGCCGGCTACGCGCTGACCGAGGACCTGGAACGCCGGGACGGGGTTACGATGAACGCATCCTTCCTCGAATACCGCATTCCCACCGCCATGGAGGCCTGCCCGGTAGTGAGCGGCTACGTGGAGACCATGGACCCGGGCGGACCCTACGGAGCCAAGGAGGCGGGCGAAGGGCTCATGCTTGGCGCCCCTCCGGCCATCGCCAACGCTATCGCCGACGCCATAGGCGTACCGATCCGGGACCTGCCGATTACTCCGGAAAAGGTCCTGAAAGCCCTGGAGGATGGCAGGTAGCCCTGAGGAGTACGCTATCCGGGACGCCCCTCTAAAGCTCCCGGCCGGTCATATCTCGGAGGACTGCCTCGGCCGTCACCGCTACCAGGGGAGCGATCAGTGCGCCCCAGACGCCCATCAGCGCCCCCCCTGTGAGGACGGCCACGAGGACGATAAAGCTTGGGAGCCTCATGACCGCGCCGTAAATCCTGGGGCTGATAACCATGCCATCCACTATAAAATAGACGATCCCGAACACCGCCACGGCTATCGGCTGCCAGCTGGAAGCCCCTACAACAACGAAGAAAGCGGGGATGGCTGTCAACGCTGGCCCGATCCCCGGGAACGCCGCCAGAGCAAACCCGCCAATGGCATAAAGCCAGGGCGAGGGAACTTGCAGGGCCCACATTACGGCTCCTACGATTATGAAGCCAGTTGAGCTGTATAAAAATGTTGCCAATGTCCAGTTGCCGATTCGGTCCCTGATCCGCTCACCCAGGGCTCTGAAGTGAAGTCTCCGGTCTCTTGGGAAAGCCATAAGCGCCCATTGAGAGGCGCGGTTGCCCTCAAGCAGCAGGAAGAAGGTGAAGACAAGGGTGAGGCCGATGTTTGCCAGGCCACCAAGTACACCCACGGCAACCGCCCATGCGTTGCGAAGTGCGCCGTTGTCCGCGACCTGGCCTTCCGGGCCGGCAGCGCCCGTATCCTGTCCCGTCAGGTCCTCTATTAGCGTGCCTGCCGCCCCGGCGATGTTTCCGGTCTCAAAGGACTGGACAAAGTCCTGAAGGGTCTTCGCTTGGTCGGGAAAGGCTCGGGCGAGCACCTCAACTCCCTGGAGGAGTTGGGACACTACCGTCCAGATCACCAGCGCCGCTGCAATGGATGTGAACAGGTAGATCAGAGTGGCCGCCACGAAGCGTGGCATTCGCCATCGCCTGGGGCCTATCGGCACGCTGGCAATCCTGGTGACCCATTGCCATAAGGCCGTGGAAATGAAGATGGCAACGATGAGCGGCTGTATGACGCCCCAGGCCTTATAGACCAGGAAAATGACCGCGCCAACCAGCACAACCGCCATGGTAGCACGCAGGGCGGTCTGGAAGGTCCTGTCTTCGATCGGGCTGCTCACATCATCCATGGCGGCGGTCAGACGCCAATGTCAAGAACCCCACAGACATATTGTCAGGCAAGCATGCGGGAAAAGCAATGCTTCACGGACTTAATTGCCCGCCGCCGACCAGTAACGAAAGGACCCAGATGGCAAGCCCCAACGCTATCAGGTTGATTCTCCCTCCCCCAATGCCGGCGGCTGCGAGAATGAAGCAGATGAAAGCGATAACCAGTAATACGACACTAACACTAGCAGGCATTTCTTGCTCCTCTCTGTGCGGATACCGCAAGATTGCGGGCCCTTTGGCCCGCAAGGCCGGGTGCATGTCTACATCGTAGCAACTGTGCATGACAAGCAGGTCAACGCCGGTGGAGAATGAAGGGGGTTTTCGTGAAGCAGGCTACCTGATGTCAGTGTGAATTATGACGCCTCCGGGCTTCAGCAGTCTCTGCTCCTGTCTCTTGATCTCCTGGGAGATCCGGCCGTAGTCCTCCCGGTCCGGGTGCTGGGTAGTAAACTCAGGCGACCCGAATATCCTGCTGTCATGAACGGCGTCAAACGAAGAATCAGGCAAGAAGTCCAGCGCTCCGGTCTTTGCCAGGTCGACGCGATAGTGCTCGAAAGGCTCTCCCTCAAGATCACCCAGATCGATCCCCACCGGTTCCGCTCCTAGCTCCACAAGTATTCTGCAGAACCACGGCTCGAACATCGGGGTAATCTTTCCTGTCCTGGGATCCCTGCTCGTGTTCGAACCGCAGCCAACGTCCAGGATTCTTTTTCCCTTGACCGCGGCTAGGTTCCCGAAAGCCCTTTCCAGTCTCCCGATGAACTGCGCGATAACGTCTCTGGTCTCAGGCTCCTGGGCAATCTTCCGGGACAACCCGTATTTCCCTTCGAGCGCTTGGGCAACCTGCTCAACCAGCGCCGAGTTGTCGTCGGACTTCGGGTCTTTTTGTTGCATAGCCATATCAATTGAGTATACGACCGGCCATCGACTGGCGCCAGAATAATTAGACGCGACAAGGATAAAGTTAACCTTGACGCTGGTCATTGGCCAACCTACAATTGGCTCCAACAAGCTGCGGATACGAGACGTTTCGGCAGCCGTTGTGTCCTCAGCACCGGGACTAATGCGGGAGGGATTGCCAGAGTGAGGTTTGAATACTGCGATGTGGCGTCTCTGGATGAGGCGGTCTCGCTGCTCGGGCAGTACGGCGACGAAGCGCACGTGCTGGCCGGCGGTACCGACCTGCTGCCAATGGCCAAGGAAGAGCGGTTAAGCCCGAGGTATCTCATCGATATCAAGCCAATCCAAGGGATGGGCCAGATCACCTGGGACGCCCGGACCGGGATGAGGATTGGCGCCCTGGCCACCATACGCGACCTGGAGCGCTCGCCGCTGGTCTTCGACAAAGCCCCGGCAGTGGCTCGGGCGGCGCACCTGCTGGGCTCAGTGCAGATTCGCAATCGCGCCACCGTGGGAGGGAACGTCTGCCAGGCCGTGCCTTCCGCCGAGATGCCTCCCCCGCTGATTGCCCTGGGCGCAATAGCGCGGGTCTTCGGCCCAAACGGCTACCGGACCATTCCCCTGGAGGAGCTTTTCACCGGGCCTCGGCGGACCTCACTCCACCGGCAGGAGATAATGACCGACTTGCAGGTGCCGGAAATGGACGGCAACACGGGCTCCGCCTATCTCCGGTTCAGTCCCCGCAAGGCCATGGACCTGGCGATCGCCAGCGCCGCTACGATGGTCAGGTTGGAGGATGGACGCTGCGTTGATTGCCGGATCGTACTGGGAGCGGTAGCGCCCACGCCTCTGCGAGCGATAAAGGCCGAGGAGTCGCTCAAGGGGGAGAGGCTCGAAGACGGTGTTATTGACCGGGCCGCCGGGCTCGCTGCGGCGGAGGCGACGCCCATCTCGGATATCCGGGCATCGGCAGAGTACCGGCGGGAGCTGGTGAAGGTCCTCGTCAGACGTGCGCTGCTCCAGTCGATCCGAACGGACGGTGTCCAATGAAACGCTCGATCGATCTTCTGGTAAACGGGCAGACGTGTAGCGTGCTCGTGGAGCCCTGGTGGACCCTCAAAGATGTGCTGAGAGAGCAGCTCGGTCTGACCGGGACGAAGACTGGGTGCGAGGAGGGGGATTGCGGCGCCTGCACCGTGATTATGGAGGGCAAGGCCGTGAACTCCTGCCTGGTGCTGGCAGCGGAGGCAGCGGGCAAGGCTGTGACTACTATCGAGGGCCTGGCCGGGCCTGACGGGCTGCACCCGCTTCAGGAGGCGTTCATCGAGTTCGGCGCCTTCCAGTGCGGATACTGTACGCCCGGCGTCCTGATGTCGGCCTGGGCGCTGCTGGACGAGAACCCTAACCCCAGCCGGGAGCAGGTCAGGGATGCTCTGGCTGGCAACCTCTGCCGCTGCACAGGCTACGTGAAGATTGAGCAGGCGGTACTGGCCGCCGCGGCCAGGTTGACGCCGGCGGTCACGGGCGGGGTTTCAATGGAAGGAGCTGACACGCTATGAGCTCGATCGTGGTGCTGGGGCAGAGACAGCCCCGGGTAGACGGTTTTGAGAAGGTCACGGGTCAGTCGCAGTATGCCGATGACATCGTGCTGCCCAATATGCTTCGCGGCAAGGTGTTGAGAAGCCCTCATCCCCATGCCCGCATCTTGAAGATCGACACCAGTCGCGCCGAAAGGCTGCCGGGCGTGGTAGCTGTGGCCACCGCGAAGGATGTGCCCCTGTCCAGGTATGGCACGGGGATACAGGATGAGACCGTCTTCGCAGTGGACAGGGTGAGATATGCCGGGGAGGCGGTGGCAGCGGTGGCTGCCGTGGACCTCGATATTGCGAAAAAGGCGATCGGGCTCATAAGTGTGGAGTACGAGGAGCTGCCGGCCGTCTTCGATGCCCATGAGGCGATGAAGTCCGGCAGTCCCCTGGTGCACGAAGAGCTGCATACATATAAGCACCTGCCATTGTTCGAGCCTTTTGAGGGCACCAACATTGGCTATCACTTCAAGCTAAGACGAGGAGACGTAGAGGCCGGGTTCGCGGAGAGCGACCTGGTTCTGGAGGACACCTACCAGGCCCCGATGGCACAGCACGGGTACATCGAGCCTCCGGTAGCGGTTTGCTGGTTCGACGCGCAGGGACGGGCCACGGTCTGGTCGCCCAGTCCGAAGCCCTTCACCTTGCGGGCGCAGCTGGCCGCCGCCCTTCAACTGCCCCTGAGCAAGATCAGGATCATGACCTGCCGGGTGGGCGGTAGCTTCGGAGGAAAGGGAGATGCCAAGCTGGAACATATCGGGCTGGCCCTGGCCCGGAAGGCTGGACGGCCCGTAAAGCTATCTATGACTAGGCCGGAGACCTTCACATCCACCCTCGTGCGCCATCCGGCGACTATCCGGGTCAAGACCGGAGTGAAACGGGATGGGACCCTGCACGCCAGACAGATGGAGGTGATATGGAACACCGGGGCCTACTGTGCGTCCGGGGCGATGGTCTGCCGGAATTCCGGCCACTCTGCGCCGGGCCCGTATAAGATACCGCACGTCAAGGTCGACTCCCTGCTCGTCTACACCAACAACCCTATTTCGGGCGGGATGCGAGGCTTTGGGTCTCCCCAGCTAACCTGGGCGGTCGAATGCCAGATGGATGAGATTGCCGGGCGATTGGGGATCGATCCCATCGAACTGCGCCTCAAGAATGCGGTCGAAGAGGGTACTTTGCTCTACGACGGCCAGGTGGCGCACAGCGTCGGACTCAAGGAGACGATCCGAGAGGTGGCCACCCAGATCGAGGGACGCCGGGGCCGGCTGGCTCCAGGACGAGGGATCGGGGTGGCCTGCAGCCAGAAGAGCTGCGCCTCGGGCTCCTCGTCATCGGCGTTCGTGAAGATCAACGAGGATGGCACTGTTATCGTCATGAGCAGCACGGTAGAGGCCGGACAGGGCTCGGACACGGTTAAAGCCCAGATCGTTGCCGAGGAGCTGGGCGTCCGGGTGGAGGACGTCGTGCTGGTCGCCCCGGACACCGATATTACGCCCTACGATATGGGTACCGTGGCCAGCAGAAGCACCTTCCATATGGGCAACGCCGTCCGGCTGGCCGCCGCCGACGCCAAGGGGAAGCTCTTCCAGCTCGCCGCCGACCGGCTCGAAGCGAATGCGGCTGACCTGGAAGCGGTGGGAGGCATGGTACGGGTCAAAGGCTCGCCCGACCAGGGAGTCCGGATCGCGACCCTGGCTGCCGCGAGCGTTCGGAAGGCTGGCCCTATCCTGGGCCAGGCCACTTACATTCATAAGTACGAGGCCCCGGCGGGTGTGACCGAGATGCCATCGGAACCCTCCACCTTCTATGTTTACGGCGCCCAGGCGGCGGAGGTAAGTGTAGACCTGGAAACGGGGGGCATAGACGTAGGCCGGATAGTTGCATCGTTCGACGTCGGACGGGTCATCAACCTGACAACCTGCGAGGGGCAGGTCGAAGGCCAGGTGATGATGGGCCTGGGGGCGACCCTGTATGAGGAGATGCTCGTTGACGGGGGCAGGGTGCTGAACCCGAATTTCCGGGATTACAAGATGCCCACTATGCCGGACACACCGATGATTAGCACTTCGCTTGTACAAGAGCCCCACCAGGAAGGTCCTCACGGCGCTAAGGGGATTGGGGAAGCGGTCACGGTCACAACCCCAGCTACTATCACCAACGCCATTTTTCAGGCTGCCGGCGTCAGGATCAAGAGCCTGCCAGTCACCCCCGAGAAGCTTTTCTGGGCATTGAAAGAGCTGAAGACTCCTGGTTCTGCAGAGGGCGAGTAACATAACACCAGCACTCTTGAACAGCGATGGAGGCATGATACAATTAGTACAGTATCACGGACCGAAACCCATTCAAGAGTACTGAAAGCGTTCGAAAGGGGACCGCAAATGAACCAGAAGGTAATTGACGCACTGAACAATGCCCGCTCTCTGGAACTCACCGCAATCAGCCAGTACATGGCTCAGCACTACGAGCTGGATAGCCAGGGCTTCAGCAAGCTGGCTTCCAAGATTAAAGACATCGCGATCGTAGAGATGAGACACGCCGAAGCCCTGGCCGAGCGGATACTTTTTCTGGACGGTGACCCCATCTACAAACCGGCCGACGTGGTTAAGAAGGGCGAAGAGATTGCCGCGCTGCTTCAGACCGACATCGGTCTGGAGGCCGGGGGCATTCAGGCCTACAACGACGCCGTAGCGGTCTGCGCGGCTGAGAAGGACCAGGTCTCGGTGCAGCTTTTCGAAGACCTTCTGGACAAAGAAGAAGACCACATCGATTTCTTCCAAAAGACACTGGAACACGTCCAGAAGCTTGGAGCACCCTACCTGGCAACCTTGATGGACTAAGAATCCTCGCCAATTCAGGACGGCTGCACGGCGAAGCCCCGGGCTTCGCCGTGCAGTGGAACGGCAGGCAGGGCCGAGGTCGGAGACCAGATTGTCCTCACCTACGATGAGGACCTGCACTTACCATCAATCATGAGCGGATGGAATGGCTCGTCAACAGCCATCAACGTTACCATAATAACAACGTGGCCGCCTACGGCAGCAACGAGACAGTCACCCTCAGCGCGAACCTCGGGACCATTAACCTCGGAGCGGGCAGCTACTCGAGCGCCCCTAACAGCATGTTTGGAGCGTCGATGGACTGGAATTCCCAGGCCAACACCGTCACCGTTACTCTCACAAGCCTGAACGCCGGCCGTGTAACAACCGGCACGCCATCGACGGCAACATATTTCCCCACCAGCGCTATCCTCGACCTCGCTGGGAACAGCATCGGCACGTTATCGACTCCCAAGGAGTCCGGCAAGCGCCACTTCTAGTCGCCGCTCAAAGGGGCTCCATGGTCATTGCGAGTGCACTGCTGGTCATTGCGAGCCGGAGCGAGAGCGGAGGCGTGGCAATCTCCCCGCCCCACCCCTCTGGATTCCGGCCTTCGCCGGAATGACAGAGGAGGAGCGGGAGAGACAGACAAAGGGCGGGAATGACCTCGTGAGTATGAGATTGCTTCGTTCCTTTCAATGACACCCCAATCAGCCGGTTGGTATGGTGAGGGTTTGTTCTTGTCTGACAAGGCAGTACCCCATCTCTTGCGCCCTACGGGCGATGCTCTTAAGGACTCGGTCTTGGTAGGCTCGCTCGTAATAGTCCTGGCCCTGTTCCACAAACTCGGTTCCATAACGGAGCATGTTGTAGATGATGCGGGCCAGTTTGTGGGCCGTGGCT
>Ga0082335_1008679_pt1 | contig 11405 bp, 11 predicted proteins | sample Subgrocontami58m_FD_72375 | JGI IMG/M metagenome (GOLD analysis project Ga0082335, IMG submission 72375) | Subsurface groundwater microbial communities from S. Glens Falls, New York, USA - GMW37 contaminated, 5.8 m (SPADES assembly) (version 2) ...
ATGCAGAAAGTTTACCACCGCATCATGCAAGTAGCACCTACCGAAAGCACGGTTTTAATCACTGGTGAGAGTGGAACGGGCAAAGAACTTGTTGCCCGTTCCATACACGGTAAAAGCAACAGACATGAACATCCTTTCGTCGCAGTGGATTGTACCGCGCTGGCGGAAAACTTGCTGGAGAGCGAATTGTTCGGTCATGTTAAGGGGTCTTTCACGGGGGCCGTGCAGAGCAAAGCGGGGCTATTTAAGGTGGCGGACGGCGGGACCCTCTTTCTTGATGAAATATCCAACATAAGTCTTACTACCCAAGCAAAACTTCTCCGGGTATTACAAGAACGAGTAGTTACCCCCATCGGAGACATTCGCCCTATTCCCATAGATATTCGCCTGATTGCGTCAACTAACAAAAATTTGGGGACTATGGTTGCCGAAGGAACCTTCCGGGATGATCTTCTATTTCGCATTAATGTCATACCGGTAAACCTTCCTCCTCTCCGGGAGAGGAAAGGAGATATCCAGATTTTGATTGACTACTTCCTGAAAAAATATTGCGAAGATATGGGGAAGGAAATATGTGGATTAACGCCTGATGCTTTGGCATTCCTCGAGAACTACAATTTCCCCGGCAATGTAAGGGAATTAGAAAATATCGTCGAAAGGTCCGTAGTGTTATGTGAAGGGGATCTCATCAATAGGTGTGATATGGAGCTCCTTTATGAAAGAGAAGAGAGATATGCGGCCCATGATTTTATCCCTAAAAGTCTTGAAGAACTGAAGGAAACAAAAAAACAGTTGCGAGAGCAGGCCGTGGAGCCTATTGAAAAGGCCTTTGTCATGAACGCGCTTAAAAGAAACAATTGGAATATCTCTCATGCTGCTGAGGAAACAGGAATGTTGCGGACGAATTTTCATGCACTGATAAAAAAATTAGGCATTTCCGTAAGGGAAGAACAAAAGCATCATCTTTGATTTTCTTTAAGTTTTTCTACTTCCGATAAAGCCTCTCGGAGCTGGCGCACAAGTCCCCCGATATCCATGGCAAGTTCGGCAAGCTCACCGTAAATACATGGAATGTCACTAGGTTGCAATTTACAATTAGCTTTTTCCGTAAATTGTTTAAGTTTCCGTATTGGCTCGAATACGTGGCGCCTGAGCAAGGCGGCGGCGCCGCCAATGGTCAATAATAATACCATGAGGCTGAATAGTACCATACGGCTGCGCATCAGTGCCAGTGTCTTGAGAAGCGGTTCTCCTGATAAACCGATATCAAGAGTTCCCAGGATTTTCTGGTTAGCATTATGTATGTGGCAGCCAGCATTGTAGCATACCGATTCGTTGTAAATAGGGGCTGTGATGGCGATAATCTGCGCTCCCCGTCCATTGGTAAAGTGGCGGGCCTGCTCCATGGCGCCCAGCGTCGAGGCTGGAATGGCACCCGAGTGGCAACCGATGCATCCTGCCGTTTTCTTGTCAACAAGCCGCTTATATTCTGCTGGGTCAGCGGAGAACATGATAAGCCCCTTCTTGTTGAAAATACGCACATGTTCCACGCCCTTCTGCTGGCCAATATTACTAATAATATTACTCAACATATCGCAGTCGTATTTAAGCATGGCATAGCGCGTGGACTTAACGATAGTGTCGGCCAAATTGGTTTCATGTCTCACGGCATCGTTGATCATATCTGTTTTCATTACCGTATAGAGTAAAATACAGCATATAATTACGAAACCGGTTACTGCCACTGCCACTGGCACAATAGCCCTAGCTGCCAATGATTTTAGAAACATGATGAACCTCCCCCAGCTTTGGCATGCTTGTCACCGTTCTACCAAAGAAGACACCCCCTACCCTTTCGAGTCTCGTCGGAGTCCCACCACCGTTTAAATAAGCGGTTTATTCCTCACTAGCTGCACAACCAGGCAAGGGGTTTAACTGGTCTGCTCTGCCGACGTAGGCTACCGCGGGCTGCATCGCATCATCAACTGATGAGTAGTCTGATGTTTTTACAACACTTTCCCTGGCAAGGGCTTTTTCATCCTCTGCCTTCCAGCTATAGACTATCGGCAGTCTATAGAGGATGAATCGATAAACCACGATGTAAATGGTAAAAATAGTCACCGTAATCGCTACCTCTCGCCATGAAGGCACAAAGCGTTCCGCCATTTTCCAGTTAAAGGTTATTAATGCGGTGTTAAACCGATTGAGGGCCACGCCGAAAATAGTCATAAGAGCGGCAATGCGGATGAGGCCAACCTTTTTGTTTTTGATGGCAAAAGTTAATAGCACCAGCGGTAGAAGAACGCCGACAGTAATTTCGAATACGTACCATAAACCCCAGCCGCTTGCGATGTATTCCCATTTGTTATCATGGGCTATACTTATCAGTTTCATGGTAAAATAAGTCGCTAGCCCCATAGCAGCGCCTCTGGCAAGTGTTATCGTAAATTTATCAAGATTGTTAATAAAATTGTTATCACAGCGCCATGCCATAGTTTTGCTTACGATAGTGCTGACCACAATTACCATGCAGAGCCCGGCCGGCATCGAAGAAACGAGGAAGTTAAGCCACTGGTACGGGGCGGAATACCAGAGGGGATGGACCTTGCCCGGTGCGTAGGTAAAAAGGGCTCCCAGCGCGCCCTGATGGAGGGTGGAAAGAATGATCCCGGCGACAGTGAGTCCTAATGTAATATTGTGAATGGCTCTCTTGCCCATGGGAAAACCGATCCATTCGAAGAAAGATTCTGATACCTCGGCGATCTGAACGGAGAGATAAGTCGCCACATGCCAGGCCACGAGAAAAAGTACCGCGGCAGGGCCGAAGGAGAAGAACATGGGATAAGGAAGACGCCAGGGCTGCCCCAGATCAGCCAGCAAAAAACATACTGCGAAAAAATAACCGAGTAGTCCATTTAATAATGCAAGTCTTTCAATCGGTTCCAGATCATGACGTCCAAATATTTGTACTGCCGTACCCAGTTGGAAGCCGGATGAGGAAAGCGGTACCATGGTAAAAAGACCAAAACCGAGAAACAATCCCCAGGGGTAGTCGTACGAGCTGTCAGTTGCCCAGGATAGGCCGAAGAAGAAGCGCCCGGCCAAAATGGGAACACCGATAGCAAAGATTAGGGCGAAGAGCCAGTTAAAGGGGTTGCGCAACGCCTGGGAAATATATTGTTGCGGGGTCAGGCCAAGCAGTAGTTTTTCTTTCAGACTCCACCTTGCCTTTCCTGGCGCCTTGTACGGGGAATCGATTATTACCATCTCTGGCGTCTTCAGCTTTTTCATGGCTCGGCATCCTCCTGCTTTGAGTCTGAGTTAAGATGGTTCTTCCCATTGTTTGCCAGCAGGCGGAAGCCGCTGAAGAGGGCCGGCCAGATGGTCAACACCATCGGTATAAAACCAAGAAAATCCTTCACGTTTGAGATGATGGGTTCATTTCCCAGGGTCGTATCGAAGCCTACCCGATCGAATGGTACTCCGGAAAGATAGATCCACCCCGTACCTCCCATCTCCTTCTCACCGTAGATGTGATCGACATATTTGTCCGGCATCTCTCTGATACGTTCATGGCCGATTTTTATCAAATCGCTGAGGTGACCGAAGGTAAGAACTTCCTGAGGGCAGATATCCACACAAGCTGGTGATTTACCATATTTAAGGCGAGTGTCGTAACAGAAGAGACATTTTTTAACCACTGGGTCAAAAGCGCTGGTATAGCTGTAACCAGGGATGGAGAAGGGGCAGGCCACCATGCAGGCACGGCAGCCGATGCATACCTTGGGATTATAAATAACCGCGCCCTCTTTGGTTTTTGTATAGGCGTTAACCAGGCATGATGTGAGGCAGGCAGGTTCGTTACAATGATTACATTGGATTTTGCGATAGACTGGCCCTGCCTCTTTCTCGGTTTCGTAACGGTTGACGACAGTATATGCCCATTCCGTGGGACGTCTTTTATCTTCAAACACCGACTGGTCATCAAAGGACAATGATGGTGCGGGAAGCTGCTGTTCCCTGTTGCAGGCTGCCTCACAACTGCGACAGCCGACACAACGGGTAAGGTCTGCCAAAACTCCCATCCTGTCTGGGTATCCTTCAAATGACACCCCCCAGGCTCTTCGTGGTGAGCCAAGCGAAGCTGCCACTCCAAAGATTGTGCAGGTCTTCAGAAAATCTCGCCGTTTCATATTCCGCTTCCTTTCCTCAAAAGTTAAGGTTTTATCCATAGTGTGTTCGGACGTGTCTACTTCAACTTTCTGTCGTCTTTAGCTGCATTAAATAATCTATCGCCTTCCTTATTTCGTGCATGACAACCCTGGCATTCGGTTGGACCTCCCTTTTCCACATGGCATTTCCGGCAGCTTTGATGGTATGCGCCCCGCAATCCTGGTTTGTCTTTATGATAAGTAGTTGTAATTAAACGACTCTGTTTTATAGCTTCAGCAGAAAAAGGCTTGGCGGCGTGGCACCCTCTACAAGCTACAACAGTGGTTGCGCCACTATCCTTATGACATCTTCTGCAGTTGCTGTTTTCCCCCGCTGTTCCGGTCGTATGATGATGGCACTGCGCGCAATCTGTGCTCATCCCCACATGCTTGGCATGGTCAAAATTTACCCTCTCATAATACTGCACAAGAGAATCAATAGTGACGAAATCGGGAGGGGGGTGACCGCTACCGTTTGTCGGAGATAAAATAAATATAATCGTTAATAGTGTTCCGATTAGTAAGCTCCTTTCAACGATCATGGTGAAATCTCCTATAATTTTTGTCTGTCATGGCTTTAGTATTTACTTCCCCTGAATCCTCTGGATTGTTGATAAATCGGTAAAAAGCGGGAAAGCCAACAAAATAACCGATGCAGATGAGGTATTCCACGGTTTTGATGTACCGATAAAAATCAACCATCGTGTAAACCTTCTGAAATTCACCTAATGATTGCAGTAAATCCATCACGGTAAAGTTCCTCCTTCATTTTCCCCAAAAGCAATAATGCCTGTTGCTGTTAAGGGTAGTTACGCGTTATTACTTGCCTGCTTCAACCTCGACGTGTTTTTCCTTGGTCTCCTTGACTAGGCTTTTGATCATTCCCGTCAGGACAAAAAACGCGGGAATTAACTGGGCTATAACGACCAGTGCACAGAAACCCAAAAAAACAACCACAAGCAGGCCGCTGTTGTAGATACTCGTTTCGTTTGCCCCATAGGCGTTAACGACTGTTGCCATGAATACTGTCAAACCATTGAGTAATAAATATTTCGTTTTCATAACGTGCTCCTTTTGTTTATGGACCGGGTTGGCCCGTTTATTTTGTCAAACAGCCCTTGCTGCTGTTGTATTTTTCACCCCAATTCGTGGCATTCAACCTCTGAAAAGCACACTGGACCGCTTGGCGTATCTCTTCCCGGTCTTCTCCACTTACCGGCTTTAATGCATGATAAAAAATGCCTTCCCCCCGGAGTTTGCGGATTAGGGCTGGGGATGGATCATCGGCAACCAGAATAACAGATAGTTTCCGGTTGCAGTGCTTTAGCAGCGGGATCAAATCGGCTGCTGTCAGACCGTCGAAACCGTTGCCGATAAGAGCCACCTGGGCGGTGTTTTTGAGAATCCCACACAAGGCATTCGCCGCCGAGTTGGTCACAATCACATTATATCCGGCCTCTACGAATAGTTCGGCCATCTGCTTGCGACAACAAATGTCTCCAACCGCGATAAGAAGTCCTAACATTGCTCATGCCCCTCTTTCCACAGGTTTTCATAAGAGTTAGCTAAAGTTTATTTTTAGCTTTTGTTGTAGTGGGCACTGGGGCTTTTTCCGACACGTGGGAAAAGATTTCTTTCAGCATCGCAGCAAAGAGCGCGAGCCCAGGAAAAAGTTGGAATACGATTATGAGAGCCCCAAACCCCATGAAGAGCCAAACCATGATGCCGCCCCCCCCTTCTTCTTTGGCAACCTGCGCCGCCGCCAGGGTAGGTATCAACGCAATCATAATATTCGCTAGCATCCTAATTATCTTTTTCATTGGTTCTTCCCTCCTAACGTCCGGTACGGACGATAATTTACCCTTCATCACTCATGCTGCATAGATAGTGCCATAGTTACATGATATGATCTTACGTCATGTAACACTATTATATAATTACGTTTATTTTATTGTACGGCTAGAACAAAGATCATTTTGGAGGGAATAGTACATTGTATTCATACATACCGTCCTTGTGCTCCATCCCCATTTCAAGGTGGAGGAAATTACGAGACTACATGGAGGGAGGCATAATTATCAAATTCTAAGGGCAGAGGAAGCCATGTCTAAAATAATTGACAGTGTATTTAAGAAGATTCGGTATGTTGGGTAGGCCAAAAAACAATAAATTGTCAGGGGGTTATATTTGCTTAGGCTATGTTGGAGAGGTTCTAGCCATGGAAGCCGGGTCTTGCGTAGCGGGGAGCAGTTTGATGGTTAAAACGGTCCCTTTATTTATCTTGCTTTGTACTTCAATTATGCCTCCGTGCCGCTTAATGATCCCATGGGAGACAGACAAACCTAAACCGGTTCCCTTTTCGCCTTTGGTCGTAAAAAACGGGTCAAATACTTTTCCCATATCTTCTTCTCTTATCCCTGCTCCCGTATCGGTAATTTGCAAACAAATATATTCATCACCCTCCGTATAGGTTTTAATATAGATACTGCCTGATGCTGATATGGATTGCGCGGCGTTTAACAACATATTTATGAATACTTGCTGAATCTGGTTTTCATCAACAGAAATCAGCGGCAAATCCGACTGATAATCTTGGATGATATCAATATTTTGAAAACACGACTGGCACCCAATTAGGGCCAGGGTAGCCTCCATGATTTTGCTAAGGGAGGCAGATTTTTTCTGAGGGATGGATTCATGTGCAAAATCGAGAAGCCCCCTCACTATTTTCGCGCATCGTTCAGCCTCATTGATAATTACATCGACATCATTATTTATTGCCTCGGTCAAATGGGGGTTTATTTTTATCAAGTTGGCAAACATCAGGAGGCCGGTCAGAGGGTTATTGATCTCATGGGCAATGCCGGCCACCAGTGTTCCCAGGGAAGCTAATTTTTCCGAGCGAATCAACTGCATCTGCATCTGCTTGATCTCGCTTGTTCGCGCGTCAACCTTAGCTTCAAGGTTTTCCGCCCATTCCTCAAGGTCGGCTCTGGCGATCTTGAGACTGGCAGTCATCTGATTGAAGGCATTTGAGAGATCGCCCATTTCATCGTGTGATCCTCCTGTTCGCACAAAGGAATCAAGATCGCCCTGAGCTATCCTTTGCGTTTGCTTCAAAAGGTTCTTGACGGGGCGATTTACCAGACGGTGGGTAAAAAAAGTTATGCCTATGGAAATAGAAATTAAGAGTACAATTGTCAGTGCAATAATTTTATTACGATAATTAGCAATCAACGTACGTACGTTTTCCAGGGATACGATGATATCCAGCACCCCCAATATTCTTTGCTTCGGCGGGTGAAAGTGACATGCGGACAAATAGCAGCTTTTTTCGTTGTAGATGGCCTTGGCCATTCCTACCACTTGTCTCCCCCTCTTATCAGAGAAAATCCTGCTTCTGTTCATAGTGGAGGCGTGCTCTTTAGTTTCACCGCTGGTGTGGCACATATTACAACCAGCTTCTTTCTTGTCGAGCAATCTGCCGATTTCCCCTTTTTCGGTCGAAAAGGTAATATGGCCGCTCTTATTGATCATCCGGATGTGTTCGACACCCTGCAATGTGCCTACCTCCTGAATCATTTCATAGGCCCTTATGCGGTTGTCTTCCAACATTTCATAATGGGTGGTTTTGATGATCGTTTCGCTTAGCTTGTCGGCGTCGGAAATAGCCGCTTCTAGAAGCATATCTTTGAGAGTGGCAATATTGATATAGGCAAAAAGGAGCATGAATATTAAGAGGATAAGGCTAATTGCGATGGTAATTTTCGAGATGAGATTGATTCGCAAGTTTGATCCTCTTAATATAATAGGATACTTGGAATACTAAGTGATTTTTAAAGAAAAAGGAGTAAACCTATCAGTAAACTCCTCATTATCTGGAGGCGGCACCCAGACTTGAACTGGGGAATAACGGTTTTGCAGACCGCTGCCTTAGCCACTTGGCTATGCCGCCGGTATTAGTTAAATGGAGCGGGCGAACGGATTTGAACCGTCGACGTCCACCTTGGCAAGGTGGCACTCTACCGCTGAGTTACGCCCGCTCAGACTTGGGCGGGACTATAGCAAAATAATTATTTTTGTCAACAGGAAAAGTATCAACCTTATAGGCAAAGACACTGCCCTTTTGAGGTGGGCGACAGGAGTGCCCATCTACAGTGACGATAATGTTTTTGGTTTAGTTGCTGGTGTTGGATATGGCTCTTGCGGCCTTCCAATTTCGGACCTGCTTCCCGCCCATTGTCCGGGCCTCTTCCAAGGCGCCCGACTGCTTTAGTATATCGCCCTTACCGTCCACCTCGCGAAATAGCAGCTCTCCCCCATACTGAGCGTGAAAGGCATCAAAAAAATATTTTACTGTCAGGATGGCCCCTTCGAACATGCGCCGTCCTTTAGTGCCTCCCACGGAGATGAACACCCCATCTCTTTTTTTTCCACCTTCTCCGAGGGTCGGGTCTTTCAACACGTAACGACGTCCCCATAACGCCTGTGCGCGGTCGATCAGGGCCTTGACGCCTGCGGTAACTCCATAAAAAAAGATAGGCGATGCCAGGACAACAATATCCGCCGCCAGCAGACGAGGATAAATTTGTTGCATGTCATCGGCTATCACGCACTGGCCGGTCTGGAAACAGCTTAAACATCCATGGCAGGGCGCTATACAGTGTTCCCTTACATAAAGTCGATCTACCTTGGCACCCTCGTTTTCAGCACCCCGCAGAAATTCATCCATTATGATTTCGGTGTTGCCGCCGACACGGGGAGACCCGTATAATGCCATAAGCATAATCTCATCCATAAATTATCTGACCTCCCGTTGCACCGTTAATCATTTGCACAGCTCCAAGTTTCTGTAAGCCCTGGAGGGCCGGCTTTTCAAGCCCCTTGTGTTGTATCAGCACTTTGAAAATCTCCCCCATCCCTTTTTCTGGCTCGATCAGGGACTTCAGGGAAAGCCTTAATTGCAGGCTTTCCAACGGATCCATATCAACGGAGATCTCTGCCATTTCATCCAAAAGCCCCATGGCTAATAGAAACCGGTATTGGGGAACCAGGCCGGTAAGTGCTATCCCCATTTCCTCCCCCTTTCGCATCAGCGCCGTAAAATTAACATGGGCGGTGATGTCCTGCTGCCCCACGTTTTCAAAGGGGGAGTCAGACAGCTGGTGTTGATAAAAACAGCGCAACGTCCCCCGGCTACGGCAGGAATCATAAAGCCGCACTGCCTGATCACCGTAATCAATGGTCAGAAGAAAGCCTCGCTTTAAAAAGTTAGCCATTTCTTCCAGCCACATAAGCGCTTGCAAATTGGCCTCTGCCATCTGACCTTCAACAAGGGTGACATCCAAGGAAGAAAAATAGCTGCCTAGCCCAGGATCGGACAAAGCGCCATGCCGCTCGACAAATTGTCCTGCCACTTCATCTACATAAATTTCCCTAGGCTCCCCCTCCTCGCATATCAGGCGGTGGACGGGGAAGGCATCAACAAGCTCATTGGAAATGATGCAACCAGTAAGAGAAAAAGCTTCCGAAGCTAAAGTGTTGGTTGAAAGCCAGCTAACCTTTCCTTCCTCGACTGATTCTGCCAACAGGTGCCGCTGTTCCGCAAGAAAAACCGGTGATCGTTCGATAAGACAATACTCAATGCGGCCGTAGATTGCCGGTTCCCGCCGCTTCATCCAAGCCAGAATATCCGCACAAAGGAAGCCTCGTCCACCGCCTATTTCCAGAATCGTGAAGGTATTGTTGCCCAGTAATTCACTCATCTGGCAAAGCTGCTTTGCCACCATTCCCCCAAAGAGGGGACTGACGCACGGCCCGGTATAGTAATCTCCTTCTTTGCCGATTTTTGCTCTGCCGGAGCCATAATATCCGTAATCAGGGTGATAGAGACACCAATCCATGAAGCGGGCAAAGGTCACCGGTCCTTCGGCTCTGATTTGGGAAATGATAAAATGTCTTAAATCATTCATATGATTTTTTACTGCACGCCCCCTTCAAAGTCCAGCAATCTTCAGCATCAAACTACTACTGATTTATCCCCGCATAATGCATTATCGAAGTCATGGAAAAGCAGTTTCAGGCTGTTTCCTATTTCGGAAAGGTAAGCTTTGTCAGATGTTCCATGGCTCGGTGCAGGTCGGTACGCGAACCGATGAGCACAAGCACGTCGCCTGCCGCCAGAACAAATTCCGGGGACGGGTTCTGATGCACGTGCCCTCCCCTTTCCACCGCTAAGATGCTGCTCCCTGCATCGACCCGTAGGCGCGTCTCTTGTATGGTGCGGCCTGGCAATTCGGAATCATCTTTTACAAGGTAAGAATCCGTGTTTATGCCCCTCATGATATTCTGCCGCTCCGAGAGACGTTTCTGAGGTGGCACATTTTTACGCAACACATCGTAATTGTTACGTCTAATGATGTCGATATAATCATTAATCACGTTTCTCGGTAAGGAAAAATGATCGAGAACCATTGAGAATATCTCAATGGAAGTCTCAAATTCTTCCGGGATAACTTCGTTGGCGCCTAGTTTTATAAGGTCGTCGACTTCAGAAACATATCTGGTACGCACAATGATGTGCAATGAACCATGTTCTGTGCGAGCTGTCTGGAGGATACGCCGTGTCGATGCGGCATCGGAAATTGCCAACACCAGAACCTTAGCCTGCCGTAACCCAATTTTTTCCAGGATGGTTGCGCTTGTCCCGTCTCCATAGTAGATGGGCTCTCCTTCCTTTTTCATTTCCCTTACGGTATCCTTATTCATTTCCAGCACAACATAAGAAATCGCCGCCTGTCGCAGGACCCGCGCCAGATTCTTGCCATTTAGCCCAAACCCCACAATCACCACCTGAGCAAAATTGTTTTTGGGAAAGGTCGAGCCTGCCGCAGCAACGGCAACTCTGTGGAAACTTTTTGGGAAAATTCTGTTCGATGCCCAATTCGAAAATCTCGGGGCTGCCTTCATCATAAAGGGCGTGAGTAGCATCGTGACGAGGGATGCCGCAAGAAACATCTGGTAGAATTCTCCGACAATCAGCCCTGCGGCGCGCCCGGTTCCGGCCAGCACAAAGGAAAATTCACCAATTTGTGCAATACCGAGTCCAGCCATGAGTGCGGGCCTGATTGGCGTACCGGCGCTAAAAGCCGCCACAGCGGTAGTAACCACCTTTATAAACAGGATGACCAATAC
>Ga0082335_1008680_pt1 | contig 11404 bp, 14 predicted proteins | sample Subgrocontami58m_FD_72375 | JGI IMG/M metagenome (GOLD analysis project Ga0082335, IMG submission 72375) | Subsurface groundwater microbial communities from S. Glens Falls, New York, USA - GMW37 contaminated, 5.8 m (SPADES assembly) (version 2) ...
AGGATGCGCACCAGCCACGCTTTGAAATTCGTCCCCGCCTTGAACGACCGTATGCCCCGCCACGCCAGCAAGAACGCCTCCTGGACAAGGTCCTCGGACAGAGACCGGTCGCGCGTCATCAGGTACGCCGTGCCGTACAGCACCCGGCCGTACTTCTCCACGAGCACGCTGAAAGCCTCGCTCTCCCTTGCCTGGCACTGACGTATGACCAGTTCCTCGTCCACGACACCCCTTTGCGCCGACACGTCGTTACCTAACACAACGTGCCGCCGCCCTCAACCGTTCCTTCAGTCACCTGAAAGCTAATGGCTCCCCATCATCCTGCTCTCGCTCCAGCCACTTACACAGGTCTGGCATTCTAGCACAGCGACATAAGGGGACCCTAACTTGGGTAATAACCTAGTTGACTCAGTAGTTCCGTCTCTCGTACCTTTGGTGGGGGAGCCATGGAAGTTCCCCTACAATGAAGGGAACCCCCTCATAGTGGCGGTGGAATACTGGTACTTTGGGGATGATAGCGGGACGCACGCTGGGGCGCGGTGGTGCGTGGTATCTGGCTACATTGGTACTGCAAAACAGTGGGATCGACTACGCCGTGATTGGCGCGACATCCTTAGAAGATTCCATGTCGAGGAGTTCCATTCCACATCTTTCTTTCAAGGAAGGTCTCCCTACAGGGCGTGGGGAGCTAGCAAACGAGACAGTTTCCTCAGTAAGTTGATTGCCGCCGTCAACCAAAGGAAACTGCGTCCGATTGGCACCATTGTCGATGTCGAAACCTTTAACAACTACACTCTCGGGGAGCGTCGCGTCCTCACGGGTGGGGCACCGTCTCTGAATGGCAAACTGCTAACGTCCGGTGCTCCCAAGAATCCATACTTCGTTGCCCTTCAAGGGGTCATAGCACAAGCCACTCTTCGCGTCTCTGATGAGTCCACTGTGCACTTCATTCTGGATAGTCAAGGTGCCCTGGAGAATCGTGTTCACGAGACCTTTGAAGAAATCAAACAACGGATGGTAGAGAAGCATCGATCTAAGTTGGGCAATCTCACCTTTGCCGAAAGTAAGAAGGAACCAGCAGTCCAAGCCGCTGACCTGAATGCATTTTCTTGGAGCAGCTTCAAAGAGCGGGGGAGCACCCTACTGGATGGCCGGAGGCACACAGCCCTGTGGGGGTTGACCGCCAAGGAGGACGGGATTCAGTTGATCACGAAGACAACAATGGAGGGGGTTCTAAATCAGCAGGGGCCAGAGGCCAGAGCGCGAATGCAGGGGCAGAAGTGACCTATGGCTTACCCTCGTTTTCCTTCTTCTCCTTCTTCTCCTTCCACTCCTTCTCACGGCGGTCTATCTCGGCCTTCGGGGCCGAGACTACTTTCTTCAGAAGGCACTCGAACTTCTCCGCAGGCGTCTCCTGCTTCTCCTGCTTAGTCATGTCTCTTCCCTCTTCCTTGGCGCTTAGGCAGGCGTCGTGGCGGTCTTACCAGTAAGCTCGGCATAGGTCAAGCGCTTGCCCACGATGGAGCCTGTCACGACGCGGAATCGGACGGCATCCTTTTGCTCTTTGGTATTGAACCGGAAGGACTCTTCGTCCAGGTACCGGAACAGATGGAAGGGCTCCCTAACTTGACTTGTCAAGTGTCCGAGGCTAGGATGGCGCCACTCCCAGACTACCTGGTTCGTGCTAAGCAGTTCGGTCAACGCCGGCGGGAGGGCAAACATGCGGCGTATCGTCGGAAGCGCGGTTTTGACCGTGTTCATTGCCTTTTCTGCTATCTGGCTCGCACAGAACATCCGGGCCACCTCCGGCGTGCCGCTCCACCTGGACATCCTCAGGCTGGCAGGAGAGGACCACCTCCCAGCATTCGGCGTCCTCATCGAACCGGGAGCTCTCAACCTGCCACATCAGGAGCCGACGGCCTCGGCCTTTGCCCACATACTCGCCCTGAGTTTTTTTGGCATGCTCCAGGGCATAGGCCCGGGCCATGCCCATGTCGTAGCCGCCCTTCAGCTCGCCGGTGTCGGTGAAGAGGTCCCTCTTATCGAAGGGGTCCTTCTTTTCGCTGTTCTTTTCAGGCCCGCTTCCGGCCATTCTCTCCCGCCTTCAGCGCTGGTTCGTGACAAGCGGAACGATAGCGCGGAGCAGGGCGGCTGTCAAGGGCAGGGCGTGGGCCCCCCCTCGAAGTCCCCCTTGGCAAGGACCCCCTGCTGTCCCCCTTGCTAAGGGGGACTATAGGGGGTACCAGCGCCAGCAAAGTGCCATCGTAGCGGCAATTCATGAATTGCCGCTACGATGATCGGCCCACCGTCAGAGGTATTGGAGAGGTATCAGGCCGGTTGGCACAGCGCGCCAGGGGCGGGCATCCCGACGAGTCGGGACCCCTACGCACTGTCGTTCCTATGAAAAAGCCCCCGTTTTTCATCCGGCGTGGTGGCCGGACCAGCGGCCATGCACAGTTGCGAGGAGCGTAGCGACGAAGTCCCGATTCGTCGGGATACCCCCTGGTTATGCGCAGAGAGATCCCGACGTGTCGGGACTTCGGCCCTCAGCGGGGCCTCGCAACGACATGTGCCTCGTCTGCCCCTTGACAGGGGCGACGCTTTCCCCAAACAATAGGGCATCCGTAGGGGCACCCCTCCTGAAGTCCCCCTTAGCAAGGACCCCCTACTGTCCCCCTTGGCAAGGACCCCCTATAGTCCCCCTTAGCAAGGGGACAGTAGGGGGTGAGAAAGGAGAGCGCCATGCCTTTCACCGATCTGCGCCAGTTCCTCAACTACCTGGAGGACCAGGGTCAGCTTACCCCCGTAACGGAAGAGGTAGACCCCAAGTACGAGATCGCCCGCCGCCTCAACCGGGCCGCCAAGGCCCAAGGCCCGGCGCTCCTCTTCCAGCACGTGAGGGGTTCTACCGTGCCCCTGGTGGCGGGCCTCTTCGCCACCAGGCAGCGAGTGCTGGCCGCCCTGGACTGCACCGAGGAGAGCTTCACCGAGCGCCTGCTCCAGGGCATGGCGCAGCCCATAGCCCCCAAGGTGGTGGCCGGCGGCCCTTGCCAGGAGGTGGTGCTGCTCGGCGACGAGGTAGACCTGACCAAGCTACCCGTTCCCACCTTCAGCCCCAATGATGGCGGACCCTACATCACCCTGGGAGTGGTATTCTCCAAGGACCCGGAGACCGGCGCCCGGAACGTCTCCATCATCCGCATCCAGCTCAAGGGCAAGCGTCGCCTGGGCATCATGGCCCGCAGCTATCACCATGCCGGCGTGCAACTGGCCAAGGCGGAGGCGAAGGGACTGCCGCTGGAGATTGCCATCGTCATCGGCGGCGACCCCGCCATTCCCATCGCCAGCCAGTGGCGCGCACCCTACGGCGTGGACGAGCTGGGGCTCGCCGGGGCCATACGCCGGGAGCCTGTGCCCCTGGTCAAGTGCAAGACCGTGGACCAGGAGGTCCCCGCAAATGCGGAGATCGTCATCGAGGGCCGCATACTGCCCGGTGTGCGGGAGATGGAGGGGCCGTTCGGCGAGGCGGCCGGCTACTACACACCCGCTTCGCCCAAGCCAGTAGTGGAGGTAACGGCGATCACCCACCGCAAGGCCCCCATATTTCACGCCGTCCTCTGCGGCCCGCCCACCACGGAGACCCATCTGCTTACCCAGATCATCTCGGAAGCCACCCTGTACCGGGCGCTAAAGGCCGACTTCGCCGGGGTCAAGGCTGTCCACCAGCCTGGTTGGGGGATGGCCTTCGTCTCCTTGACCCAGCACACGCGGCAGGAGGCCCGCAGCGTGCTGGCCGCGCTGCTCAGCAAGTCCGAGGTCAAGATCGCCGTGGTGGTGGATGAGGACGTGGATGTCCGCAGCCTGGACAAGGTGCTCTGGGCAGTGACCACGCGGAGCCAGCCGGACAAGGACACCATCATCATGTCGGCCATGACCCACTCCGGTCTGGACCCGTCCAGCGACGCGGGAGTGAGCGCTAAAATGGGCATAGACGCCACCAAGCCCTTTGGGCAGCCCTTCGCCGACGTGGCCAGCCTGCCGGAGTAGCACCCGTTGGCCAACGCAACCGCGTGTCACACCGTAGCGGCAATTCATGAGAGGAGGTCCACCATGCCCGACCCCGACCTGACCGACGCCGCACTGCGGGGGCTGCTGGAGCTGGCAGAGAAAGTGCGGAACGCAAAGCCGCGCAGCGCTACGGCCTACATCGCCGTCCTCTCCCCCGACATGGCCGCTGCCGTCCTACGGGAGCTGCTGGAGACGCGGGAGGCGCTGGCGCAAGTCATCGAGGTATCGGAAGGCTTCGCGGCGGGGACTGGCGCGGCTGCGATTCTCCGCGAGGCCCGCACCATGCTGGAGCGCGGGAGGGGTAAGGTATGAAGGGGTCGTTGTCTTCCCGACACAGCGTAGGGGCGAGCCGCCGGTTCGCCCCTACAGTGCCCCTTCCCGAAGCGGGAAGGGGGCCAGGGGTTAGGTTCGACGTTCCGCCGTGAACAGCAAAGGCGACACCATGGCACAGTCGCAATCGTTGCGGGAGGAGGTGCAGGCCTACCTGCGGGCGCACCACACCATGACCATCGCCACTGTCTCGGGAAACCAGCCCTGGGTAGCCACCTTGTTCTACGCCCACCGGGAATTCACGCTGTATTTCGTCTCCGACCCCGGTAGCCGCCACTCGCTGGAGTTGGCCGCCTCCCCCAAGGTGGCCGCCACCATCAGCGAGGACTACGGGGACTGGCGGCGTATCAAGGGCATACAGCTCGAAGGCGTGGCCCAGCCGGTATCCGCTCGCCGGGAGCAGGTGGCGGCCCTGGCCGCCTACGTGGCCAAGTTCCCCTTTGTCGCCGGATTCTTCCCCGCCGCGGGCCTGGACTTGTCACGCATGAGCATAGGAGGACGACCGGTCTCGGTCAGGCTGTACAAAGTGGTCCCGGGCAGGCTGCTATATCTGGACAACGAGAAGGGCTTTCATCACCGCGAGGAGCTGGTGCTGGGTGAGGGGGCCGGTGCCTAGGACCGTAGCCCCTTGCTGTCGTTGCGAGGAGCGCAGCGACGAAGTCCCGATTCGTCGGGACACCCCCTGGCCATGCGCGGACACACGCTGTCGTTGCGAGCCGCAGCGAAGCAATCCGGCCCCCCGGTTATGCGTAGAGAGATCCCGACAAGTCGGGACTTCGGCCCTCAACGGGGCCTCGCAACGACAGGAAAATACCCCCACGGTGGGGCCTCGCAACTGTGCATGGTCCGTTGTCGGCGCTGTTTTCAAAGGAGGTTAGCGTGAGGCTTGTAGTTGGCATCAGCGGGGCTAGCGGGGCCATATATGGCGTCCGCCTGATGGAGGCGCTCCGTGGCCTGCCCGAGGTGGAGACACACCTCGTGATGAGCGACTGGGCGCGTCGCATCATCGAGGAGGAAACGCGCATCAGCGCTGCCCAACTGGCTACCTTGGCCACGCATTGCCACGAGAACGACAACCTCGCGGCGCCCATCTCCAGCGGGTCGTTCCTCACCGAGGGCATGGTGGTCGTCCCGTGCAGCATGAAGACGCTTTCGGCGATTGCGCACTCGTATTCGGACAGCCTGCTGGTCCGGGCCGCCGATGTGACCCTGAAGGAGGGCAGGCGACTGGTGCTCGTGGTCCGCGAGTCGCCGCTGCACCTGGGGCACCTCAAGCTCATGGTGGAGGTTGCTCAGATGGGGGGCATCATCCTGCCGCCCATGCCCGCCTTTTACCACCGCCCCCTGACCGTGGAGGACATCGTGGTCCACACCGTGGGCCGCATCCTGGACCAGTGGCGCCTCCCCCACCACCTCTACCGCCCCTGGGAGGGGGAAGAGGTTCGCTAGTCTACGACGGCAACAACCCTACTGACCCCGGCCACCTTCTCCTTCAGCGTCGCTTCGATGGTCTTCTGAAGGGTGATGGCGGCGAACTCACAGCCGCCGCAGGCGTCCAGGAGCTTGACCTTGACCACGCCGTCCTCGCCCACGTCCACCAGCTCCACGTCCCCGCCATCCATCTTCAGGTAGAACCGGATTGACTCCAGGGCCTCTTCGATCTTGTCTCTCATGGTTGTCCTCCAGGTCCAAACTCATCTCGGGCACATCTTAGAGGGGTAACGGCAGCGCCGTCAAATACTTTTGTCACCCTCTGGTACACTTCCAGGAACTGCCGGGCGACCTCCGGCCAGGCGAACCCCTGGACAGAGGCTGGGCCGGCCTCACCCAGTGCCCGTCTAAGATTCGGGTTGGCCACCAGTAGCTCCAGCCTCTCCGCGAAGGCATCGGCACAGTGGCCCGCTATCAGGAAGCCATTCTGGCCATCGCGCACGGTGCTGCGCAGGCCACCCACCGGCGAGGCCACCACCGGCGTGCCGCAGGCCAGCGCCTCCAGGGCCACCAGTCCAAAGCTCTCGTAGTAGGAGGGGATCACGCACACGTCGGCAGCGCTGTAGAACAGGGGCAGCTTGTCCTGAGGTACCGCGCCGGTGAACCTCACCCTGGGGCTGATGCCCAGCTCTCCTGCCTTGGCCTGGAGCCGGGCCAGCTCCGCCCCCCCTGACTCGCCACCCACCACGTAGAGTAGCCAGTTGCTGGCCTCCAGACGGGCCACCGTCTCCAGCAAGAGATCGGTCCCCTTGAGCGGGTCCAGGCGGCCTACGTAGAGCAGTACGGTAGCCCCATTCAAGCCTAGCTCGGCGCGCGCCTGCCTGGCGTCCAACGGGCGGAACAGGGACAGGTCCACCCCACAGGGCACCACGGAGATGCGTTCGGCGGAGGCGCCGTAGTAGCGCAGCAGTAGGTCCTTCTCCTCCGCCGTCGAGACGATGATGCCCTGGGCACTGCGGGCCACCGTGCCCTCGGTCTGGCGCCGCAGCACTGGCTCGCGCTCCCCGACCCGCACCCGTATCTTGACCTCGGCCAAGGTGTGGAAGGTCACCACGTGCGGCACACGCCAGTTGCGGGCCAGCCTGCGCCCAGCCCAGCCGGAGAGCCAGTAGTGGCTGTGTACCAGCTCGTAGCGCAGCCCGTGGCGCTGGGCAAAGGCATCCACCTGGGCACAGAAACGAGGCAAGTATGGGAAGACCGCCGTGCGGCTCAACCCCCGGGCCACAGGGAGATGGATAACCCGTCCCGACGCGTCGGGACTCCCCAGATGTACCACCTCGTCGCACTGGGGATGAGCGCGGGTGAAGATGTCCACCTCAATGCCAAGGGCGCCGAGGTGGCGGGCCAGCTCCCGCACGTAGACGTTCATGCCGCCGGTATCCCTGGCGCCCAGGCGGGCCAGGGGGCAACCATGCACGCTTATCAGCGCTATGCGCTGGAGCGGCTTATCGTGAGCTGCCACAGCCGGCGGTCTACCCCTCCCAGGTCGTACTTGTATGCCTCAGCGCCCCTGAGGAAATCGAAAACAGCGGCCCCCCGCTCAATTGCCTCCCGAATGCACAGGGCCTTGAGGAGAAGACCGACGCTCAGAGACGAGTAGGCCGGATCGTAGCCACTATTATACAGGGAAAGCTGGCCCGCATAGAAGAAGCACACGGTTGCCGCCACCTTTACGCGGGACACCTCCATAAAGAACAGGTACAGGTGGCCTTCCTGGGCCAAGGCGATGGCCATGGCCCGCATGAACGCCTCCCGGTGCGGCGTGAGGAACTCTGCTTTATCCTCCCGGCTGTCCCGCAGCAGGCGAAAGAAGTCGTCCATCCCTTGGGCGATGCCCTCAAGGTCCCTGACCACATAGTGTTTGACTTCGCTGGCGCCATAGAGTCGGCGTAGCTTGCGACGCAGCTCATGGCGGTCTTTCTTGCTCAGAGAGGCCAGGTAGTCCTCCCAGGTGGTAGGCAGCTCGATGCGAGGGCACACGTCCTCTAGAGTCTGTTCTACCGCCAGCCCGCGCGCCTTGGCCAGTCCCGGCAGCAGCTCCAGGGCGCGGGACCCCTCGGGCAGCGACGCCAGCTCCAGCTCCCTCCAGTCCTGTCTAGCCAAGTAGTCCAGCAATGCAGCCAGGGCAGGGGCTTCCAGCCCGGGTTCCAGGACCAGGTCGCGGTAGTCCACCACGTCTTTGCCCCCCAGCAGCCCCAGGTGGCCGTTCTGTCGTACGAGGGGTGCTATACCAACGACCTTGTCGCCCTTTCGAATAGACAGCAGATGAAGCTCCCCCCCACCCAGATGCCGCCACCACGTGCGCTGCCATACCGGAGTCAAGAACACCGATGGGTAGGGGACAGCGGCAAGCAGGTCATTCCAGGGGGCCTCCAGGGTCTCGAAGTCCTCCTGCTGGACTTGAAGGGACATCAGGCGCCCTGGACCAAAGTCAGGAACTCGGAGCGGGTCAGGGAGTTGCGCCGGAACAGGCCACGCATGGCGGAGGTCACCAGGTTGCTGCCCGGCTTCTTGATGCCCCGCATGGTCAGGCAGAGGTGCTCCGCCTGAACAATGACCCCTGCTCCCTGAGGCTCAATGCCGGCCATTATGGCATCGGCAATCTGCGTCGTCATGCGCTCCTGAAGCTGCGGGCGCTTGGAGATGATCTCCACCACCCTGGCCAGCTTGCTAGCCCCCACCACACGGCCATTGGGTATGTAGCCCACGTGGGCCACCCCGTAGAAGGGGAGAAAGTGGTGCTCGCACAGGGAATAGAAGGGTATGTCTTTGAGGATCACTAGCTCCCGGTGGCCCTCCTCGAAGCCGATGTTGAGATCGGCGAGGGGGTCCTGGTCCATGCCGGCGAAGATCTCGCCGTACATCTCCGCGATGCGCCGGGGCGTGTCCCTAAGGCCCTCGCGGGAGGGGTCATCGCCAATGGCCTGGACTATGGAGAGCACCGCTTTCTCGATGGCGGATTGGTCAATCATACTTCTTGTTCCACCTGAGCTCTATTCCCGTCGCCCATTATAGCTGATTGCACGTGGCAAGCTGCTGAATCGCGGTTTGTCCCCGGCTGCTGCTTCTCAGTGGGTCCTCTCCTCTGACCATTCTGGGCCGGTGCCCCGAATCTACGCCACGGGGTTTGCGCCGGACTGGCAAGGATGGTGGGTTTGGTATCCGCCTATTTCAGGCACTCAGTTCACCTTGACAGAGCCTCAACCTGTACGTACTATGTGGACATCCAGGCACGGGCACACCTTGCAGGAGGAAAACGGCTATGTGGCAACGGCGGTCCTGTTGGCTAGGCGTCCTATTCTTGGTGCTTGCGGCGTGCGGGCCGGCAGCACAGGAGGCTACTGTAGCGACGGCGCCACCCCGCGCCACGAACACGCCGGTGGCCAGCGTTCCGGCCGCTAGCGCCACGGTCACCCCTGTTCCCAAGGCCAGCGCCACACCGGCCCCCGCTGCGGCTGCGTCGTCAGCCGCCACTGACCAGCCGAAGTACGGGGGGACGTTCATCGCCAGCTTACGGGGGGACCCGACCGGCTGGGACGGGTGGATGACCAAGAGCGGCGCCAACGACGTCCGCAAGCAGCACAACATCGCGTTCAGCATGCTGGCCAGCGTCCCCGCCGTCAAAGAAAGCCAGTGCTCGTTGGACATCCTTCCGGACGCCGCTGAAAGCTGGAAGTGGACCAATGCCACTACGTTCGAGCTCAAGCTTCGCTCCGGCATCAAGTTCCACAATAAGCCGCCGGTCAACGGTCGGGAGATGACCGCCGAAGACGTGGTGAACAGCTTCCAACAGGCCTGGTGGGAAGTAAAGATGCGGGACTACGAGCTCATGGCCCCCTACATCAAGAGCATGCAGGCCATTGACCGCTACACCGTTCGTTTCACGACGGATGCACCGCTGTCGCCCCTCGTCCCCCGGGGGCTGGGAAACCCGTACGGGGCGGTGATCGTGCCCAAAGAGGTGATGCAGCCCAAGACCGGCTGGAACGACCCTGTCAAGTCGTACATCGGCAGCGGACCGTTCATGTTCAAGCAGTGGATAGCGGGGGTGAAGGTAGTCTACGAGAGGAACCCGGACTACTTCAAGAAAGGCCAGCCCTATGTGGACCAGTTCGTCTTCCTGATTGTGCCGGATATGGCCACCCGACTGGCCGCCGTACGCTCGGGCAAGCTTGACCTGTGGTCAGACCAGGTCCCGGTGACCGTGGCCATGGAGGTGCGCCGCACCAACCCCGACTTCCAGATCCAGAAGTGCCCCTCCAACGCTTATCACACCCATGTCGTAATGGCGGTCCAGAAACCCCCTTTCAATGATGTCAAGGTGAGGCGGGCCATTTCTATGGCTATTGACCGCCAGGCCCTCTTGCAGTCCGTCCTCCAGGGAGAAGGCACCTTCACGCCGCTCTTCCCGCCCCTGTCTTCCCAGTACTTGACCAAGATGGACGAGGTCCCCGCAGACATCCGGCAGTACGTGGAGTACCACCCCGACAAGTCCAAGCAGTTGCTTGCCGAGGCGGGCTATCCCAACGGCTTCGAGGCCAGCATCAACGCCACATCCTACTATGGCTCCCCCCACGTGGAGTTCGCCCAGGCCATTGCCTCGATGCTGGAGAAGGTAGGGGTCAAGGCCAAGATCAACTGGCAGCAGTACACCACCTACCAGGAGGTCACCATTGCGGGCAAGTTCGACAGCATGGGCCTGACCATGGTGGGCATCAAGGACCCCTTCCAGATCTTCGGCCGCTTCTATGGGCCAGCGCCCGGCACCAGCAACTACCAGCGCGTGGCAGACCCCCAGTTCGACGCGCTAATGGACCAGTACAACCAGACCGTGGACGAGGCCAAGGCGACGGAGCTGGCCCGTCAGATGCAGTTCCGGCTGATTGACCAGGCCTGGGCCATCCTCACTCCGGCGGCATATGACTACTCCATCGCGCAACCCTGGGTGAGGGGCTTCTACTACAGCCTGCCCCTGGTCACCAGTCGCTGGGCGGAGAATGTCTGGCTGAGTAGGTAGGCGCCGTAGGGGGGTGAGAGGAAGTTCCTACCCCTCTCCCTCGATGGGAGAGGTCTGGGTGATCCCGATGCCTCGGGATGAGTGTAGCGAAGGGGTGAGACGCTCGCCTACAACCTCGCCTGCAAATGGTTGCCACGCTGGCGACCTCAAACGCTTCCCCTCACTCTCGCTCTCTCCCATCAAGGGAGAGAGGATTTCGCCTTTCTTCAAGTCGCTGGCCAGGGAGGCGGTCGGTTGCGGCCAGCGAGCGAAGCATACGCCGGGCCGGTCCGTCGCGGCACCCGTGGCTCGTGGCATTGGCGCCCGCTCATGGTGAGCGCCTCTCGGCGGGAGAGGCTGTCGAACCATGGCCACCGGTTCTTAGGCCAGGCGCGGATTCTCACGCCCGACAGGAATCGATTCAAGCGTGGAGCTTCCCGCGAAACGCGGTAGTTGGCCTGTTCGGACCGCGAGTGCCGGGGCAGGGCGAGGTGCCAAGAGCGGGTCTTTGGTCAGCTT
>Ga0082335_1008683_pt1 | contig 11401 bp, 10 predicted proteins | sample Subgrocontami58m_FD_72375 | JGI IMG/M metagenome (GOLD analysis project Ga0082335, IMG submission 72375) | Subsurface groundwater microbial communities from S. Glens Falls, New York, USA - GMW37 contaminated, 5.8 m (SPADES assembly) (version 2) ...
AAATTGCTCCTTCCCGGGCCTAGGTCAGGCCCGCTCTTTTTTCCTGTTTCCTCAGTGCTGTGGCATCGGCCACATCCTTTTTCGGAAAATGTCTTTCTCCCTTCTATCGGATTACCCGAGGCAAGGACTACCTCTTGCATCTTGGCAGGTGTGCCGATAGTTCCGACATAAGATATAATATCAACAATATCTGTAAGTTCTAATTTAGGCCAAGTTAATGATCCTTTTTCCATGGCAATTTTCATTTTAGAAGCATGGCTCCACATCATTTGCACCCAGAGAATCGGATTGGTGTAATTCTTCCATATTGCAAGGTCAGGACCGATTGTCCCTCCTTTTCCCCCAATGCTATGGCATTCGGTACATCCTTTTGCCGCCAACACTTCTTTGCCCTTGGCGGGGTTACCCGGCACGTCAAGATAACGCATAAAATATATGAACGCAAAGAGATCAGCCATTTCTGCATTTTCAAATTTCTTGTACACGAACCACTTGGCGGACATCTTCTCCCACATTTCCGGTGCATGATTCCACATGACTGCCGCTAAACCGCTGGAGGAGAGGTGCGTTGAGGATGATTTGAAAAGGTCAGGCGCCATGGCGGAGCTTTTTTCGCCCATGACATGACATTGGATGCAGCCTTTTTCCGTGAATACCTGCCAACCTTTGCGAGCATCACCAGGCACCAAATAGTTATTTTCGGCAAAGGCGGCGGGCTGTAAGAAAAGGCCACCTGCCAGCAATATTGATACTATCAGCAGACCGACAGTATTCTTAAATTTTGCTTTCATTGGCCGAACCTCCATTCTCGCGGATTTTCCGCTGACCTTCCTTGATGATAACGGTAAATACCATCGTCATAACGGAGCCTATGATGAGAAAGGCGATACTGATGACTGAGGAAAGGATGATGGCATGCGTCGGATGGTCATTGTTTACCACTGACCGGTAAATGGCAAAACCAAGAAAAGTGAAAACCCCTAATGCAAAAATATAGAAAATAACCAGTAAGAAGACTTGCATGCCAAAAACTACTTTATTCCTTGCGGATGCCTCACTATTTTTCATCTGATCACCTCACCTCATATTCTCAAAAAATATCACAGCATATTCCAAGTTGCAACTGGTTGAGCAGGAAAAATTTATGAAGGCGGCAGGTAAGTCTTCAATCTTTCGGTAACTCCCTCATGGGCCTCCCGGCCTTCTTGTACCTCCCATAGGGACACAATAGGGAAGAGCTTTGTGAAGATCATATACAACATCGTAAACAGAGCAAAACATCCGATGAATATGGCCCATTCTACCCACGTGGGTCTGTATGTACCCAATTCATAGGGAAGGCGGGGGTGCATCAGTGTAGGGACGACGATGGTGTAACGCTCAAGCCACATGCCGATGTTGACGGATATGGATGCGATGACGGTTCCTGTGACGTTTCTGGTTTTGCTGTTAACCAGAATAGAAAATGGGATGACAAAGCAGGTAACTACCATGGTCCAGAACTGGGGCGCATATTTACCGCTCATTTTTTCGAAAAATATGGACATTTCCAGGGGTTCACTGCCATAAAACACGGTGATGTATTCACAAAAAGTGAAGTAGAACCATAAGCAGGTCATCACAAGGAGGAGGATGCCCAGATAATTGAAATGGACTTCTCGGAAATAACCTTCGAGCTTGAAGAGTTTCCGGAGAACTGCCATGGCCACGATGATGCCGGCAATTCCGGAGAAGATGGCGCCAACGACGAAATAAGGCCCAAAAATGGAACTGTGCCACATGGGCTGAACAGTCATGGAGAACACGTATGATACCACGGTATGCACGGAAACCGCGATGGGCAGTACCGTAACAGCCATAATGGAAATTCCCTTTTCCAGGTAATGAATCTGCTTTTCCGTTCCCGCCCAACCGAGGGATAACACCTCATATATATTTTTTTTGAAACCCGGAGGCATCCGGTCCCGGAGCAGGGCAATATCTGGAATGAGCGGGAGAAAAAGATAAAAAGAACTGGCAGTCAAATAAGTGGTAAGGCTTACCACATCCCAGAGCAGGGGCGATTGGAAACGACCATGCAGGATGACCATCATCACACGGTCAATACGTCCTAAGTCAATAAGTATATTGCCTAAACCAAAAAAGAGCACCAGCACCGTGATGACCTCCGCGGAACGGGTAATCGTACGGCGCCATTCCGCTTTGGAAATTCGGAGAATGGCAGAGATGAGTGTGCCCGCATGGCTTACCCCGATAAAGAAGACAAAATTAGTAATGTAAACCCCCCAGAAGATCGGGCTATTCAAGCCGGTTACCCCTAAGCCGTACTTAAATTGTCTGAAATAGGCAAAGGCGGCAAAGAGGGCTACCAAAGAGAGCATGGCAAAACCGAAGTAAAACCCTTTGCCTGTACGCAGGATCGGCTGGTATAATATCTCATCCCTGATTTTGATTGCTTTGTTTTCCCTTCCGGATTCCTCGTCTGATTTTAAGGCTGCCACGCTAAGCTCCTTCTCTCAAGTAATATACATTAGGTTCCGTACCCAGGTCTTCCAGCAACCTGAATGCCCTGGGACCTCTGGCAAGTGTTGCAACAATACTTTCCTTATCGTTTAAATCTCCAAAACTGATTGCCCGACTTGGACAAGTCTGGGCACAAGCGGGCATATAATCATCCGCAGTCATCTCTCTGTTTTCCGCCTTGGCCCTGTCCTTTGCTTTCTGTATTTTGTGCGAACAAAACAGGCATTTCTCGACGACACCCTTTGGCCTCACGCTAATATCCGGATTGAGGGAGTTCATCATCTCTTTGGGCCAGGAGGGTTTATACCAGTTCATGGACTTAATGGTATAGGGGCACGCATTGGCGCAATACCGGCAACCTATGCAACGGCCATAAATCTGGTCGACGATGCCCTCTTTTGTCTTATTGGTAGCCCCGACGGGGCAAACCTTGATACAGGGAGGATTTTCACACTGCATGCAGGGCACCGGTATGATAGTCGATTTTATGTGCGGATATTCACCCTCTGTGTGTTCCACCATCCGCATCCATTCTATAGACCGGGATAATGCGGCCTGGTCCGGACTTGGCGGCGGGATGTTGTTCTCGATTTGGCAAGCGACGATACATGCCTTGCACGCCGTGCACTTGTCTAAGTCTATAACCATTCCCCATCTAATCATACCATTCTCCCTATGCCTTATACACTCTTACCATGGTTTTATTCATCAGCAGCTCGCCAGTGAAAGGCTCTGTGTTATGAGTCAGGAGACGAGCGGCGTTCTCACCGATACCTTTTGCCCACCTGCCGAGAGCCTTGTGCCCTAATCCCAATGGCACATTGACCACCTGCGGCATTGCCCCAGGGGTTAATTTGGCTCTGCATCTCATTTTATTAGCAGTCGATTCGACCCAAACCCAATCACCGTTCTCGATGCCTAATCTTTCCGCTTCATATGGGCTTATCTCAACCCATACACTCCACTTCTCTTTAACATACATGCTGCTTATGTCCTGTAAATAGGGGTCATTAGCATGTAGCGACCCTGCGAAAACCAGTGGCTGCAGTATTTTTAGATGGAACGGATAATTTTTATCATCTCCCGTCGGGGTGTTGATCTCCGGTTCCCAATGAGGTAAAAAAAGCAAATCTCCCTTCTCATCAAGGCCAGATGATTTAAGTGCCTGCTGGCTGGCGTTTTCGGGCATACCACGTTTTGCCAGCTGTGCTTTGAGAGTCTGTGAGTAAAATTCAAACTTACGGGAAGGCGTCTCGAATACTCGGTCCCATTCCTCCGTATTATATGCGGGATTCCACCATCCTCCCTTTTCTTGCATCCCTTGCCAGAACTCAGCAAAATTCTTATATCCAGGGGCTCTCCATCCTCTTCTTACCAATTCTCTCAATAACGCTTCATCCTTTTCCGGCGCAAAGATATCCCCCTTATTCATCTCATAAAGTCTTTTCATCGTATCGGATAACGCTTCCTGCGAATCCTTCCAGGCAAAAGCCTTGGCGAAAGGACTTCCAATCCCTTTTGCCAACTCGATGACGACGTCAGCCGTATTTCTGGTATTGCCACGGGGCGGCACAATGGGCTTGCCGATTCCCACAACCGGGTATCCTTGCAATGTATAGGTAACATCGCTTTGCCATTTCTCAAGAGGGGTATGATCGGGCAATATAAGGTCGGCATATAGCGCCGTTTCATCCATATAGGGAGAAAAACTGACGGTAAAGGGAATCATAGCTATTGCTTGAGAAAAATCCTTTACCTGATCACAGGTGAACAAGGGATTGCAGTTGTGGAAGAAAAGAACGCTGAGATTATACGGTTTTCCCTGTAACACCCCTTCCGTAAAATTTTCCAAAGAAGAAGCAGCCAGGGGGAACCGACCGTTGCCCGGCTGGGCAAGAGACTTAAGCTGCAAGCCCCGTTGTGCCGTTGCATCGATTGCCGGCTCCGGCAGATCAAGGTTGGGCGCATTCTTGATGGTCAGGATGCCACCTGCCCGATCGATATTTCCCACCAAGGCGTTAAGGGCATGAATGGCCATCTGCTGGTAGATGTCCCCCCTGGTTCCGATCGCAAGGGCAGGGCCTTGGGTGGCAAATTCTTTTGCCACCCGTGATATTGATTCAACGGGGACACCGGTAATGTTCGAAACTACGGTGGGAGGATAATGCTGCAACACCAGTGTTTTATAACCTTGATGTCCTGCTCCGGATGAGTCTCGCCAATCTTCGAAGCCAAAGGTATGTTTTTCAACAAACTCTTTGTCGAACAAACCCTCTCTTATTATGAAGTGCGCCATGCCCAGGGCCAGAACACCTTCCGTGCCCGGGTTTATCGGTAGCCAGACATCCGCTTTGGCTGCAGTAGTGGAATAACGTGACTCCACCTGTATGAGCTTGCCCCTTGTTTCCTTGCCCCTTCGCATGTAGCCGAAGGCGCTCATGGTCTGAACTGGTGACCAAGAGGATTGGAGAAAGTCGGATCCGAACGATACGATATAATTTGCCAACGCCATATCGTAAACGACATCACTCTCAGTGCCGTGCATCAAATGATACGCGTTTACGGTGCCATGATCTAAACCACTGTGAATATTTATGTAATTAGGTGAGCCGAATTGATGGAAGAATCTTTTCCAGAGCGTTTTGGTGAGACTGCCTGTATCCCCATCCATAATCGCCAAGGCCTGGGGAACTCCTTTGGCTCTGATTTCCTGGAGCTTGGTTACAGTGAGTTTGATTGCTTCCTCCCAAGTGATTTCCCGCCACTTCCTCGCACCACGTTCGCCTACCCGTAGCAAAGGTCCCTGAATGCGGTCGGGATCGTTTAAGCTCAGTAATCCCGACTGACCTTTGGGACAGAGCTTCCCCCGGTTAACGGGATGGAAAGGATTGCCTTCAATCTTTGTAGGCCTGTTACCGATCATCCTTACTCGGATTCCACATCCTCCCGGGCATTGCCGGCATAATGACGTTACCCAAGTTTCCGGCCCATTGGGCACCTCTACCCAGTCTTCTCCCCAAGCTGCGTTAAATGCCTTGACAGCTAAATCCGGGGCAAAAGCCAGTGCACCGCCACCCGCAGCGATTCCAAGCGTCGTGATGAATTCTCGTCTAGTAACACTTCCCATCGTTCACTCCTTATGCCTTCCATCCTGAAGAATAAGCGTCAAATGCGGCAAGTTTGCCCGAGACAGCGGTTATTTATGGCAAATGACGCAACTTGTATCCATTTTATTCTTTTCGTGACAGGAGATGCAGTAACTCATACTAAGATTTACCAGCGCCCTGCCAGGCGGACTGACCATTTTGCCCATGTTTCCATGGCATTGCTCACAGGTCAATTTGCCCACCGTTACATGTCTGTTATGGGAAAAATACACATGGACGGGATTCTTGTTAAGCCTTACCCAACTGACATTCTGCTTTTGCTTGATATAATGGATCAGTTTTTTCTCTTCGGGACTTTTTGATAGCGGTTCTTCACTATGGCATCCCATGCAAACCTCAATGCCCGGCAGGCCGGCGGAAGCAGAATTGAGAACCCCCATATGGCATTCCTCGCATTTGAGTATCGCAGTATGCACCTTATGGCTGTATTCTATGGGTTGGCTGATTTTTGGGAGAAAAAAACTATACCAATGGAAAATCACAAAACCGATTACCAGAAGGATAAATATGCCAAACAGTGTTTTGCGAGATTTTGTCATTTTGCGATCCCTCTATTCTTTCTTGATCTTCATGTTACGTTAAACCTTTGATCATTGCCTAGAATCGAACATCTGTATAATGTTGGCTGTTCTATGGCGTAATACGAAAAGACTATCAATAGAATTGTTAAGTTAGTATTTTATCGAATCTGTGAAGAAGAATTCACAACGGTAAATAACTGCCAGCTAATTAAGTGGTTAAATATTGATCGAGCATTTTGAGACACTCGATCATTTTCAATCCCTCTTTTGTGAGAAAGTACCCTTTGCCCTGACTCTGATCGATAACGGCCGCCTCTTTCAGTATTTTGAGGTGAAAGACTACTTTAGTATGATCTTCGATCCCCAGCTTTCTGGTAATTTCCATGAGACGAATTTCATCGTTATCTTGCAAAAGTTTCAGTATATTTCGGCGAATGGGGCTGGCCAGAGCGCTCATGGTACGATCTATATCCGGGTTTTCCATCGTCTCGGCGAATTTTGCTTCTTCAAGGACACGTCGGATCGTTAATAAAAGGCTTTCAATTTTGAAAGGCTTCGCGATGTACTCACTAGCACCTCGCTTAATTGCCTCCACCGCATTATCTACGGATGCAAAGGCAGTAATCATGATTAGTTTAATATTAGGCTGTAATCTCCTTATGTCGAATAGTGCATCGATGCCACTTTTTTGGGGCATCATGAAATCGATGAGACCGATATCAAACTTCTCTGATCTGAGCCTGTCGTAAGCCTCTGATGCCGATACCGCACAAACCGTTTGGTATCCGGCTTCTTCCAGTACCTCTGTAAGGTGTCTCCGGAACTCCGCATCATCATCAACAATAAGTATTTTTTTCATAAGATGTCCTTAGTGGGAATTTTTATTATGACCGTTGTCCCTTTTCCCGGCTGACTTGTCAATTCGATAAACCCTCGGTGTTGCTTTATAATTCCGTAACTCACAGAGAGCCCAAGACCGGTGCCATAGCCAACATCTTTGGTAGTGAAAAAGGGTTCAAAGGCACGGCTTTGATTTTCTGCTGATATTCCACAGCCTGTGTCCGTTATGACCACTTCAACCAGATCATCCCGGAACTTCGATTTTATTAGCAATTTACCACCGTCCGGCATGGCTTCGATCGAGTTTGACAAGCAATTAATCAACACCTGTTCCAGCTTCACAAGATTTCCCATGATCTCAGGCAAGGGATGCAATTCCTGACGAATTTCAATTTTGCAGAGCTTGTGTTGCAAGAGGGCAAGTGAACTCTTGATGGCATCGTTGATATTGAAAGGGTGAAAGTCTTTTTCCCCGTTACGGGAAAATTGAAGTAACTCCTGAGCGATCGAAGATGCTCGATCAATGTTTCTTTCCACGTCATTCAGCCTCTCAATGATGTTTTGCTCAGCTCCCGCCAAACTGCATTTGTTTTTCAGCGTCTGAATTCCCAATGAGGCATTCGTAAGGGGGTTGTTGATCTCATGTGCTATGCCTGCTGCAAGCTGGCCCAGAGAAGATAATTTTTCAGCTTGCACGAGCAGCCTCGCCTGTTGTTCCGCTTTCCTCCTGCTTTCAATGTCAAAAATATTAAGCGCCTGAGAAATAAAAAAAGTTATAAAAACTGCCGTAATGCTACGCAATAGCTCTATCGGAAGGGGCAACAACGGCATGGAAAGACCGGTGAAGAACATGCTGGCAAAGGCAGCATAGAAAATAAACGCAATCCCGGCAAAAAACAGTTTCCGCGACACCGACCGGCTGATGTTTTGGAGTTGTTGCGAGTGAACAATCAGACCATAGGACGTCAATATCCCTCCCACAAAGCCAAAGGTATATCTTGCTCCAATGTCGGCACGCTTCAGCAATTGCATGTTGATTAACAAACCATGATTCAGGAGATAAAAGAGCCACAGCAAAAAAAGCGTAAACGATATCGGCGCGGTAAATTTCATGACCAGGCGATTATTCACAACGCGCAGCAGAGAGAGGCCAAACTGCATTAAAAAGAGAAAGGAGAACATGAGCAACACCGCTGATAGGACCTGTGCAGCGAAAATCTGATGGAAAGACAAGTGCTTGCCTTCGATCCACATGCCCAGGTCCAACCATTCATGAGCCCCGTGCAGAAAACCGAAGGTAGAAAGCATCCAAAGGCTCTCTCCCAGCTTCAAATCACTTCCCTTCATATCCTTGGTCGCGATGGAAACACCTAGAAAAAGAAAGGAAGCGCCATATAGCAGGTAAAGAAAATAGATCGGTGTGATGTTATCGAATAATTGCAGGATAATCATAACCTGTCCTGAGCCCACAAAAATACACCAGAATAAAAAACCATTTTGCTTATATCATAGAAAAGATCATGATAGGAAAATTCATTATTTAGAAGAAATTTCTATTCCCTTCCTGGCTCCCGACAAGTTGGAATTGAGGAGTAACCGATGGAAACATAACCGCCGCTTGACAACAACCAGAAACGAATTTCTTGCTGGTTATGGAAAGTTGCTTCTTGACATGGATATGAAGTTGTGATTATGAAGCGACGATTTTTCAACATTTGCCGTTACCAAGTGAGGGAAGACTGTGATACAGATTGATTACTCTTTGCTTTTACAGATTGCGAACTTCGTCGCATTGATTTTCATCCTTGATTTCATCCTTTACAGACCCCTATTGAATGTTATTGACAAAAGAAAACTCATTATCGAACAAGGGCAGGCAGAAATAGATCGATTGGAGCAATCTGTGGCGGAAAAGATAGCCGTCTATGAACAGAAAGTTCAAGCCACACGGTTGGAAGCACTGGGTAAAAACAAGGATGCGATAAAAGGGGCTACGGAGCAGGCAAGAGTTATTTTTGCCGAGGCCGGCAGTAAAATAGCCGCCATAACAGAAGAATTCCATATTAACCTACAGAAAGAAGCGCTTGCCGCCAGACAAATTTTAAGCGAGCACTCCCAGCAGCTTTCTCTTGATATCGCCGAAAAGGTGTTGGGAAGGAGACTCCAATGAGAGGAAATTATTGGAGGCGGTTGGTATGGCGCGCAAAGATCAGTGAACTGGTTTTAGCGTTTGTTGCCCTAAGCCCACTTTTAGTTATCACCCTGGGCATGAGTTTTGGCTATGCTTCTACAGGCGAGGAAGCAGAAGGCGCCAGGGACTGGACAAATTTTGCCTGGCGCGCCTTCAATTTCGTGGTATTGGCCGGACTTTTTTATTGGCTCCTGGCTGAGAAAATTAAGATTTTTTTCCATGGACGACAAGAGGAAGTAAAAACCGTGCTGGCGGACTTGTCTATTGCCAGAGAGCAAGCGGAAAAAAAATATGCTGAATATAGCGCCAAGTTGGAAGAAGCTACGGAAGAGATTCAGTCCATGGCAGAGACGATCAGACGTCAGGGTTTAAACGAGCAGGAGAGGATTATTGCTGCGGCGCAAAAGATGGCGGAGAAGATGACGGAAGACGCCCACAAGCGCATGGAGCAGGAAATGAAAATAGCTCGTCAGGAGCTGCGGGCCGAGGCAGCGCAGCTCTCTTTAGAGATGGCCCGGCATATCTTGCAGCAAAACATTACCGTAGCCGATCATGCTGCGATGGTGGAAGATTATATCGACAAGGTGGTGAGCAAGCATTGAAAACGAGTAATGTGACCAGACGTTATGCCCAGGCTTTTTTCGATGTGGCGGGCGAAGAGAAGCGTTATGAAGATTGCTACCGTGAATTGGAACTTTTTACCTCAGTCATGAAGGAAAATCACAACCTACATGAATTGCTTGTAAACCCTGTCTTTGATAAGGACGACAAGCTAAAAGTTATGGATCTGGTGTTGCGGAGGCTTGATCTTTCCTTGCTGACCGCAAATTTTATCAGGCTTTTGGTAAAGAAGCGCCGCATATCAGGCATCGTGGATATTGCCGAAGATTACCGTAAGCTCATGGATGAGGCGATCGGGATTGCGAGGGTTCAGGTAAAAACAGCCTTCGCTTTGACAGCTGAACTGGCGTCTGATTTGCAGCGGCAAATTGAATCTCTAACGGGGAAAATAGTAGAGATGCAGATAGAGGAGGACCGATCGCTGTTAGGAGGCGTTGTAGTAAGAATAGGCGACAAGCTTTACGATGGCAGCGTGAAGGTTCAATTAAATAATATGATGCGGCTCTTAGGGGAGGGAATATAGGGCATGGAGATGATAAGGGCAGAGGAAATTAGTCAGATTATTTCCCAACAGATTAAAGATTATGAAAAAAAGCTTGATGTCAGTGAAACGGGCATTGTTCTCTCGGTCGGCGACGGCATTGCCCGCGTGTACGGAGTAGAGAAGGCAATGGCCATGGAGTTGCTGGAATTTCCCGGCGGCATCCTCGGCATGGTGCTTAATCTGGAAACGGACAATGTCGGGGTGGCTATTCTCGGCGAAGTTACGCATATCAAGGAAGGCGATATCGTCAAAAGGACGGGAAAAATAGCGCAAGTGCCTGTGGGTGAAGCCATGCTGGGACGTGTCATAGATGCTACCGGTGCCCCGATTGACGGCAAGGGACCGCTCGAGGCGACTGAATTCCGCCGTATTGAGATGATTGCCCCCGGTGTTATCCAGCGTCAGCCAGTTAATGAACCCATGTATACCGGCCTTAAGTCCATTGATGCCATGACGCCTATCGGTCGGGGACAGCGGGAATTGATCATCGGTGACCGACAAATCGGGAAGACAGCTATCGGCGTGGATGCCATTATCCGCCAGAAGGATACTGGGGTAAAATGCATCTACGTGGCCATTGGTCAGAAAATATCCACCGTAGCGCAGGTGGTGGAAAAACTGCGCAAACACGACGCGTTATCCTACACCTGCGTCGTTTCCGCCTGTGCCAGTGATCCGGCCACGATGCAGTATATTGCGGCCTATGCCGGTTGCAGCATCGGCGAATATTTCCGCGATAAGGGCCAGGACGCTTTGATCATTTATGACGATCTTTCGAAACAGGCAGTGGCTTACCGGCAGATTTCGCTGCTGTTGCGTCGTCCTCCCGGCCGGGAAGCCTACCCCGGCGACATCTTTTACAATCATTCACGATTGCTCGAGCGTGCGGCCCGGGTCAGTAAAGAATTGGGCGGCGGTTCACTCACCGCCTTGCCCATCATTGAGACGCAGGCGGGCGATGTTTCCGCCTACATTCCTACCAACGTCATTTCCA
>Ga0082335_1008684_pt1 | contig 11400 bp, 10 predicted proteins | sample Subgrocontami58m_FD_72375 | JGI IMG/M metagenome (GOLD analysis project Ga0082335, IMG submission 72375) | Subsurface groundwater microbial communities from S. Glens Falls, New York, USA - GMW37 contaminated, 5.8 m (SPADES assembly) (version 2) ...
TAAGAGAATACTTACTAAAAGAGCTCGGGCATTATCGTCAGTGGTATAGCCATGAGAATAATTTGGTACTGTAAAAAGAGCGTGTTGAAACATGCCTGTGTAATCCGTTAGTCGTTCTAAGTGACCGAGCTTCAAAGGAGGTAATTCGCCAGGATGTTTATCTAGCGCTTTTGCAGTAAATCCCGGTGGGATATAATGACGACGCTCTACCCGTGCAAGTTCAAAACTTTCCATATAACGTTGTGCCACTTCAGACCAAATCATAGCTCGACCAAACTTATAAGCGCGCTTGCGCATTGCATGTCGTTCGGCTTCGTTGTCTAACAAGTTAATAACCTGCTTTGCTAAAGCTTCATGATCGCGGAATGGAATCAGCACACCCCTTCCATCCGAAAGCATTTCTTGTGCATACCAATATGGCGTTGAAATAACAGCTTTGCCCGCTCCTAAAGTATACGCTAAGGTCCCGGATGTAATCTGTGCCTCGTTGAGATAAGGTGTAATATAAATATCTGCTGCACCTATGAATTCAACAAGTTCTTCAAGACTAACAAATCGGTTGTAAAAGATAACATTACTTTCAACACCCTTCTGTTGGGCTAACCATTGAAGAGAGAGCCGGTAAGTTTCACCCTCGTGTTTGATGACGTGCGGATGTGTGGCCCCGACTACGATATAAACACTATCCGGATAACGCGCAACTATTTCAGGCATAGCTGAAATAACAGTTTCGATTCCTTTACTTGCAGAGAGTAATCCAAAACTTAGTAATACTGTTTTCCCCTCAACTCCAAATAAATCTTTATTGAAACTCGGATCAACGAATGGCACATCAGGTATGCCGTGCGGAATAAAATCAATTTTCCCCGGTGACACTTTATAAATTTTTTGCAAAAATTCTGAGCCGCGTTCACTCATTACTACTAACCGATCAGAAAGAGCAGCAACTTCTTCCAATACTCGCCTCTGATCAGGGTCAGGATCTTTTAGTATTGTATGCAAAGTTGTAACTATCGGCATTCGCAGTTCACGCAAAAGTGAAAGTATATGACTACCGGTTCTTCCGCCGAAGATTCCATACTCGAATTGCAGGCAAACCAGATCAACGTCGTTAATATTTAGAAAGTCGGCAGCTCGGCGGTATGATTCGATATCTTTTTCCATCAGTTCAAATCTTACACGAGTCGGATATGCATAACCGGCTTCGATATCATTGACCGGCAGTGCTATACAAGTTGTGCCGGTATATTGAGCAGCAATTGCCTCGCACAAATCGGTAGTAAACGTTGCGATGCCGCATTGACGTGGTAAATAATTTCCGATGAAAGCGATACGGTTGATAGTGGAACTTTTTACCCTTTGTTTCAAGATGAAGATCTCCTTTTTGAATTTTTTGGAATTGACGATTGATAAGTGAGATTATCTGTCAAAAAGAAATTTTCTTTAAATATCTCTCTTGAGTTCTTTAACTACATCCCTCAATTCGGGGTAAAGTATTATTGTACAAACGATCATTACAATTGCACAAAGTCCGAAAACAATTATTGCTAACGTGGAAAATTCCATGGCTTACTCTCGTCCTATTTTTGTTGCATTCACTAAACAATTCAGCAGAATCATCAATCGCTTTAGTGCTAATTGATTGAATGTAAATACTCTTAATAAAAACTGTTGGATATTTTTTTGAAATGAAATCCGTAAATCGTAAACAATATTGCTAGGGAAAACAGTTGCGGTTTGCGGAACAGCGACCAGAAAAATAATTTCCAGTAATAAATCCTTTCCTCACCAATCACTCCCAATTTGAACATGGATTTAAAAAGTGCAAGGATGTAATTCGGATTAAGATGGAATACTTTCTTCTTCTTCGGCTCAAAATCTTTCATGAAGCGCATAACGCGTGCATAATAAAATTTGGGTGAATAAATCGTATTTAGAATTTTTTTATAACCATTAATTAGCACTTCGGAATCCATATGAGGAATAAAGTTGATAGAAAAATCGGTGTTGTTACCGGTAAAATCATTTAATAATCTTCCTTCATTAAGAAGTCTTTTTTGAAGCTTCGTTCCTTGAGGTGCATTTAGTAACCCGACCATTGCTGTTACAATTCCGCTTTCCTGGATAAAGTTTGTAAGCTTATCAAAGATTGCTGGTGGATCATTATCAAATCCTACAATAAATCCTCCCTGAACTTCCAGACCCGACTCTTGAATTTTTTTTACACTTGTAATCAGATCACGGTTTCTATTCTGAGTTTTATTACATTCAATCAGACTTTCTTCGTTAGGAGATTCGATTCCGATGAACACGGCTTCAAATCCTGCTTTAACCATAAGCTGCATCAGTTTATCATCATCGGCAAGATTGATTGATGCCTCCGTGTTGAAATAAAACGGATTCTTTTTACCGTCCATCCATTCAATAATCGCAGGCAGAATTTCTTTTTTCAATTTTACTTTGTTTCCGATAAAATTATCATCAACAAAAAATACCGGTCCACGCCATCCTGTAAAATATAATGCATCTAATTCAGCTATCACCTGTTCTTTAGTTTTTGTCCGTGGTTTTCTTCCATAAAGAACCGTAATATCACAGAAGTCACAATCAAAAGGACAGCCGCGCGAATACTGAACATTCATCGAAGTATAATTTTTAAGAGATACTAATTCCCAAAGCGGCAAAGGTGTGGTTGTAATTTCCGCCCAATCTTCTGAAGTGTATTTTTGTTTCGGCTTTCCCTCGCTTAAATCATTTAAAAACTGTGGAAGAGTAATTTCGGCTTCATTAAGAATTAGATGATCTATGTTTTGGTAATTTTCGGAATTGCTTGTAAATAAAGGTCCGCCTGCTATAATTTTTGCGTTTAACTTTTTACATCTTTTAATTACTTGATTTGCAGATTCACTTTGAATGGACATGGCGCTGATGAAAACATAATCTGCCCAAAGAATATCTTCATCATAGAGATCACTTGCGTTCATATCAATTAATTTCTTATTCCATTCTTTGGGAAGCATTGAAGCTACAGTTAACAATCCTAATGGAGGAAAGCTTGCTTTCTTCGATACAAATTTCAAAGCATGCTTAAAGCTCCAAAACGTATCGGGATACATCGGATAGACCATTAATATATTCATTAGCGGGATCTCGCGAATACTTCTTTAAAAATCAGTTTTGTAATTGAGAAGAATAATTGCGCAAACACATAAATCGTTCTATTGTTTAAGGATTTTATTCTCCCGAACTTCTTTTCAACCACATAATCAATTTTGTGCCTTAATTCGATAACAAATTTTTCTTCTGTAGAAGAAATACTGGCATAAATCATTTTTCTATCTCAGGCATTGTTTGATTTTAATCTCTTTTTATAATCGTTAGTTAAGAGGAAGTATTCAATCGGTCAAAGGGATGAAAAAGGAACTACATCCTTTGGATGAGCTATAAGCAAAATATTATTAATCAAGCACATTAATAGTGATATAAGATTAACTCAGAATTATTTCTTGCTAGTGAATAGACAGTAGCTCAATTATTTCTTTATCCGTGCGGAAACGAATCGCTGTGAAATCGGCATACGGGGAATTAAGCTAGTTTATTTCAAATTATTTTTTTTGTAAGGATGATGAAATCCCTATATGGAAGAAAGTACGATTTTTCATCAACTTTGATTTTAACGTTTTCTTTGCCTTCTTTTAATATGGTTGCTACAGCCCCGTTTGTGAATTTGTATTCCTCATTTAACGAAGTATAATTCTGTTTAAATACTCTTTTCTTTACCATAGATCCTCCAATTATTTAATTGAATATTTCGCCTACTCTTAATACTGACGATTTAAGTTATTAAGAGACTTTATAGAAGTAAATAATCCATTGGGATGAAAAAGGGACTAGATCTTTTGGGTGAGTAGTAACATACTTTTAACAATAATATTGTTAATACTGATTCAAAAGTTTATTCAGGTGAAGTTATTCAGTCCTACAATGAGAGATTTATCGCTCATTCTCTTTATTATACCGGTTTTGGAATGCTTTAACTCAGTCAAATCAAAACCGGTTTTTAATTTTTGTAGTTATACATTGCAGTTATTTTTTATTCTTGCCTTTATCTTGCTTGCCACGATTATCATTTTGATTATTATTCCTATTTCTATCATTGCGATTATTGTTTTCATTTTTTTGTTGTTTAACCCAGTTGTTATACTCGGGGTGATATCTGTTGGAAAAATATTTTGAATCACGGCTATCGCGAATTGGCTGCTGATCGTGGCGATCTCTATATGAAGAATATTTATCTCTGTAGGTATAATGATTTCGCCATGGATTACGTTCATTTACAACCACTTTATAAGAATTATATAAATCATAATTACTATATCGTGAAGGTAAATTATATGAATATCTCCAACGCCCTCCTTGATTATAGTAATAACGGTGTTGCGGGACATTGTAATAAACTTCAATATCCGGTAAGTAATAAAATTCAGCATAATCATAACCGGTGGGACCCCAAGCTGGCTGGTTATTTAAATTAAAGCCGATGCTAAAACTTACTTGTGCATTTAAAGTGCTTGCCAAGCACAATGCAACGATTAATACAAATAAATAACGCATAATGTTTCTCCTTTTTTATTCCGCTGTCTCGTCCAACTTCTGTCAGAACGAACAGTGATTGTTTAACTAATTATTGAACATCGAAATACTTTTTGAAACCGTATTAAGAGTTTCATCTGTGTAAGAATATTTAGCAATTTCCAGACGTGTATGTAACGCGAGTTTTTCCATAATATTATGAATATGACTTTTAACTGTATAAGTTGATATTCTAACTTTTTGACCTATCTCTTTGTTGCTCATTCCTTCACTAAGTAGTATGATGACTTCCCTTTCCCGCTTTGTCATCCGGACTGCTTCTTTCAATTTAGGTTTCCCATCTTTTACCGCGTGTTCAACAATCTGGGAAAAAAGAGAATCTACTAAAAGAGGTGGGAGTACAGTTGATCCATCTGCTACTGTTCGTATTGTGATTAAAAAATCTTTAAGTGATGCATCTTTAAGAATGAAGCCGTTGGCGCCTGCTTTTACATACTGCAAGATATCGGCTTGTACTGGCGCAAGATCCATAACAATAATTTTTGCTTCAGGGAAATCTTTTTTCACTATTTCCACAACATGTAAACTGTTTTGACTTCGCAATCCCAAATCCAAAAGAACCACATTTGGTTTTAACTGCTTGATTTTGAGAATAGTGATCTTTCCGTCGCCTGATGAAGAAATTATATCAATATCCTTATGAGGTTTAAGAATCGTAAGGATTCCATCTTTAAGTAAACGGTTATCTTCGATGATTAATAATCTGATCTTTTTCATTGTATGATCTCAAATAAAAATTAAAACTAAAAATGATACTTTGCGAAAAACTCAACATAAATTGTTCTTAAAAAAGTTGGGGTTTGAACAACATGCCGGCATCGAACGGCAAACAAATCAAACCCCTTCAGGAAATTTTATTTCTTTTCAATAACTCTAGTTTTCATTTTTTGTTTTTCTATTCTTCACTTACTTCCATAATTAAGATGCAACTAATTAGGATGTAAATTCAATCAGTCAAAGGGATGAAAAAGGAACTACATCTTTTGGGTGAATTGGTTTTACTATGATTTCGAGATTACATCAAGAAGCTGATTGTTAATAATCATTAGAATACCTTAAACAATTTTTCTTCAAGTTCCTTTTGAAAAAGAATAATTAATTACATCTGTACTGTTTGCAATGCTGGAAAATTATTCACTTCATACTTTAGCAAGTGACAATGAAAATATTTCGCGTTGATACGCATACAAGCTTTAACAATAAAAATTACTTCATAAGTATTAACTTCTTAGTAGAAACGAATGGCCCGGCTTCCAAACGGTAGAAGTACACACCGCTCGAGAGAACATGTGTTCCTTTGGTGGTGCCAAACGACACAGTGTAGTTGCCGGCTTCCTGACGACCATTCACGAGTGTGGCAACTTTATTACCAAGCAGATCATACACCTTGAGGGAAACCAAACTGGTATTTCCAATTGTGTATTGAATCTTTGTTGACGGATTGAATGGGTTCGGATAGTTTTGGTTGAGAGAAAAAGTTTGAGGCACTACATCATTTTCGACTGAGGTCGGAGTTGCCGATTGAGTGACAGTATTGGCATCTAAGGTAACTGCAGTCTGTGCCAGCGCTCTGCCGTTGAGCGTTGCACCGGTCTGCATCTCAATCAACGTCTGACACAATATAATTCCCTTCATGGCAGCCGTCGTTCCAAGTGTCACTTGACCAGCGACCTGCCAGAAGATCTTGGAAGCTGATGCGCCACCGTTTAGAGTTACCATTGCACCATTTGCCAGAGTAAGGTTACCAGCTATCTGAAAGATCCAGACATCAGTCGCACTACCCGAGATAGTGACACCGCCAGCAGATACCAGGACCCCAGTACTCCACTTGTAAAGACCAGGAGTGAGGGTTTGACCAGTAACATCTCCAGTGTACAGTTCAGTATAATTAGGAGATGTTCGTCCAGCTGCATCGGTGTACGCGGTTTCCATGTCACTCACAGCTGTAGTCATCTTAGTTGGCGTTGGAGGAGTATAGTCGGCGGCATATATTCTTCCAGTGACTAAAGATGATGTCGAAAAAGTATTCGAAGCATCCGCAATTAATCCAAATCCTGTTATGAAACTTGCTGCGGCCGGACTAATTCCGATATCTCCGGTAATATGTGTAGTTCCCGTAGCTGAGATTCCTGTTTTTGCTAGAATCACGAAATCACCAGCAGTTCCAAGATTCACTGGTGCCGGTGACGATTGAGACATGGTAACGGTAGGTACGATTATTAAAGCAACAGTCAGCATCACTCCTAAGAAGCGCGTCAACCTGCTTAACACAGTTGTTGAATATTTTGTATTGGTTTTCATAAGATTCTCCTTTTAGTTATTGAAAGGGTAAGTGTTCGAACAATTATGTTTTTTATTTTGTTCATAATAGATTACCTCCCTTCTTAATTTAGTTTTCGATATTTAGTTGTTAAAAATGTAGGCAGATATTGTGAATGAGTAAATCGAGCAAAGGGATGAAAAAGGAACTACTTCTTTTGGGTTAAGAGATGATTGGTTATAATGAAGATGCTATTAACTCGGTTGTAGATAATTTATTCTTGTTGATACAATTCGATTCCACAAATAGAAAATTTTGTTAATAATCTTTTTGTGTTCTTGGCATACTAATCTTTTACACCCATAGTTTTGTGATCAAACAAATCAGTTCTTCTGAAACGAGTTCGATCACAAAACCATATTAAATAAAAAAGTTTTTTGTGATTAAAACTTTTTTAATGTTTCTCAAATTTATTTAAGACTTAAATTGATCGTTCCTAATTCAGTATTTTGTTTCGCAACAACTACTACGTTAGTAATTGTTTTATCGTTATAAGCAGCATTTCCTGCAGATACTTTTACGTTATAAGTTCCCTGAATTAATGCCATTAACTTAAATGACCCTGTGGATATATCTGCTACTGTACTTACTGTATCTGTTCCGCTTATAGCATGAACAGAAGCAAGTGCAATTACTGGATTAATCTTCCCTGAAATAGTACCTGAGATTACCTGCGGAACAACTCTAATAACAGGATTCAGCTTATACTGCCCGTTTCCCGTAAGTACTATTGAATGTTCGGCGTTGAAATCAAGTGTTAGTTCGTAAATAAGTCCCAATTGAATATCAAATTCATGATTTAATTTTATTCCAGTTTGTGTGCCGCTAGATACATCAAGACTAAATACAGAACCATTAACTACAATATTACTTCCTGAGCCAAGTATTAATCTTATTTGTGTATAGTGCCCGGCATCAAGCGCGCTATTACCAAGAACAACACTCGCACCATTTTTTAATGTAAGCAAATCATAAGTTGCTGCATTATTGTTTATTACAACCCAACCGCTGGTTGAATCAGAGCCAACTTTATGAACTTCAACTCTTGTAACAGCAATATTAATGTGATCATAACTAGCTGGGGCATCAACCATCGTTATCATAATTTGTCCCTGCCCACTTTCAGGTGATGATGAGTCAGAACAACTTATCATGAACATAGTTGTTATAAAAAAACTAAAAAAAACAACCAAACGAATTAAATTTTCTTTTTTGTGTTTCATTGAAAAAACTCCTTTTTTAATAAACCAGTTAATACTATAAAATATTTTTTTCGTTTTTGTAGATTCATCATAATTAATTTGTTATAGCTTTTTCTACTTACTTCTACTATATAAGATGCTACTAATTAACAGGTAAATTCAATCAGGCAAAGGGATGAAAAAAGGATTACATCTTTTGGGTGAAAGGCTACTTGTTTATAATGATGATTCTAATAACACACTTGTAATTATTTTGTTGAATCAAAAAAAATAAGTATCTCTGTAATTTTCAGTTACGGAGATACTTATACACTGCGTATAAAACTTAATTATTTAATAATTCTAAACACAATTCTTCTATTCATTGCTCTGCCATCTACTGTCTCGTTATCGGCGATTGGATTACTTTTTCCGTAACCGATAGTTGTAAGTCTGTTTTCATTTATACCTTTTGAGACAAGATAAGCTTTAACTGTTTTAGCTCTATCAACTGAAAGTACTTGGTTGTATTCCACTGTACCGATATAATCACAGTATCCTTCAATCTCAACATTCACACCAGATTTATCATTTAATAAATCCACAGCTTTATCAAGCACTGGGAATGATTCAGGTAATAAGTCTGATTTATCGAATGCGAAATTGACACCGATCAGAACCAATCTATCTTCTGAAATTGCTTTAATATATCTATCAACAACAACTTCTTTTGTAATTTCTTTCGGTATATGCTTCTTAATCATCTCTTCAATTCTACCATAGTCGGTCATGTCTTTCATTTCATGCTTCATATCCATGGTTACTCCCTGCGGGTAAGGCTCGCACAACTTAGATGGTTTACCTTGAGCAAATAAGTAAAGTACTCCGACATTAATTCCCCAATAAGAATCATTTCCATTAGGACTTAAAAACCCATCTAATTCTGAATTGCTTGTTGAATGATAACCGAACTCTGTTACAATTTTCCAATCCTTGACAAGAGCCCATTCTACACCGAAGCCAGCATTCCATTCAGCTCCAGCTGCGTTGTCATCAAAAGACGCTGTCGCTTTGTTAGTTAACATTCTGTATGTGCCACCAAGTCCAGCATACACATAAGGTGAAACCGGTTCGCATGGAATTAGGTAATACATAAAATCAAGATCTCCGGAAATAAGATTTGTTGATTCTGTAATTGTTGCCGAAGCAAGATTAATCCATTCTCCTTCCATGTGAGAAAAACCGCCCTTAAATCTTAATCCAAAATGTTCTGAAAAATTCCTCTGAAGTGAAAAATACCCACCATAATTAGAATGTGTAGGCGTCACTTGTACACCAATGTATCTGGGATAACGGAGACCAAAACCGAATGCCCAGCTATCTGTTGCTAATTGTGCTTGAGAAATATCAACAGCAACCATCAGCAGTAATGCAATTGTAAAATAAATTTTTTTCATGTTTCTTTTCTCCTTTAGTTTATTAAATGACTTCCATTAAATGTATATGTTAGTGGATGAAGGTTATGAAGATACTTGTAGCAAAACAATCGAGCAAAGGGATGAAAAAGGAACTACTTCTTTTGGGTGAGAAACTGTTTGTTTATAATGATGATTCTAATAACACACTTGTATTTATTTTATTGAATCAAAAAAAATAAGTATCTCTGCAATTTTCAGTTACAGAGATACTCATATTCTGAATAAAAACTTAATTATTTAATAATTCTAAACACAATTCTTCTATTCATTGCTCTGCCATCTACTGTCTCGTTATCGGCGATTGGATTACTTTTTCCGTAACCGATAGTTGTAAGCCTGTTCTCATTTATACCTTTTGAGACAAGATAAGCTTTAACTGTTTTAGCTCTATCAACTGAAAGTACTTGGTTGTATTCCACTGTACCGATATAATCACAGTATCCTTCAATCTCAACATTCACACCAGATTTATCATTTAATAAATCCACAGCTTTATCAAGCACTGGGAATGATTCAGGTAATAAGTCTGATTTATCGAATGCGAAATTGACACCGATCAGAACCAATCTATCTTCTGAAATTGCTTTAATATATCTATCAACAACAACTTCTTTTGTAATTTCTTTCGGTATATGCTTCTTAATCATCTCTTCAATTCTATTTAAGTCGTTGGAAGTTAGATCTTTCGTTTCCTGCGTTATTCCCGTCGGACATGGCTCACACATTTTTGACGGTTTACCTTTATCGAAATAATATAGAAGACCAAGATTAAGAGTCATGTAAGAATCACGTCCATTAACTTCAGTAGGTGGAGGAACAATAGCACCGTCAAGTTCTGAATTGAACATTTTATGATAACCATACTCAGTCAGAATTTTCCATTGTGAATTAATAGCCCATTCGACACCGCCGCCAAAATTGAAAGCGAGAGCGGTTTCGTTTTTATCTAACGCTGTTGCATTATTATTTAACATTCTTAAACCGGCACCCGCACCGGCAAACAAATAAGGATTTATCGGTTCGCATGGAATAAGATAATAAAGTAAATCAAGATCGCCTGTTATAAGATTTGTTGATTCAGTTATAACCGTAGGAACCGCATTCGTCCATTGTCCTTCAAGGTGAGAATAACTTCCTTTCAATCTTAATCCAAAATGTTCAGAGAAATTCTTTTGTAATGAAAGAAATGCACCGTAGTTAGAGTTAAGAGGTTGAATATTGACTTCGACAAATCTTGGATAAGAGAGACCAAAACCGAATGCCCAACTCTCAGTCGCTGTTTGTGCTTGAGTAACACCCATGCCAATAGTTAATAACAATGCTAAAGTTAGAAAAATATTTTTCATTTTATGTTTCCTTATATATTGTTTGAAAAACTGTTTAACTAAATACTATTAAATTTATTTCTGCTCTCTTTTTCAAACTGTATAATCCGTTTAGTACACTTATTTTGAAAAATATGGTGAGAAGTTTCAATCTCCTCACCTTGAAATAAAAAATTATGGTCTTACTATGGTACTATGATCCAAAGAAATCTGTCCAGCTGCTGCACCTTGTATTAAAGCTCTTCCATCTAATCTTGCACCTGTTAGGAGCGAGATTGAAGTGCTGGCAATGATTGTTCCTTTCATCTTGGAATTTGTACCAAGTGTAACAGCTGATCCAGCCGCCCAGTATACGTTCGCCGCTTGTGCGCCATTTGTCAATACAACTTCGCTTGTGGCTTCAGTTGTTATTGAAGTAGCACTACGTACGTAGTGCTACTTCA
>Ga0082335_1008686_pt1 | contig 11397 bp, 17 predicted proteins | sample Subgrocontami58m_FD_72375 | JGI IMG/M metagenome (GOLD analysis project Ga0082335, IMG submission 72375) | Subsurface groundwater microbial communities from S. Glens Falls, New York, USA - GMW37 contaminated, 5.8 m (SPADES assembly) (version 2) ...
TTCGGTGTCGTGCGTTGAATCAAATGTCGCATCTGGGAATGCCCCAGAGTGTTCGTGTCGGATAACATTTTGTGAATCCTAGAGACGAATCTTTTTTTTCTCAGTCTTCATGCACCAACGCCGTTTATTTCTATACGAGCGAAGGAGATAGCCGCCGCCTACGATGAGCAACACCAGCCCGACCACGACTCCGGTGAGATCGCCCAACAGACTGCTCACCGCTTCCCAACGATCTGCAAAGGCATACCCTATGCCACCAAAAGCGATCACCCATAACGTCTCACCGGCGACGACCAGAGTTAAGTAGTGTCCGGGTGAGTAGCGTGTGCTGCCCGCCAATAAGTTGATGGGCAGGGCAAAAGGGGTTAACAAAAATCGCGAAAGAAAAATTGCGGCACCGCCCCAACGCTCAAAAGCCGTTTGAGATTGACTCCATAGACTCGTGTTTTGCACTCGTTGTAAGATCACAGCCCCGCCGAATCGCGCCACAAGATAACTGCCGCTATCACCTAACACTGCGCCGCCAATGGCGAGCACCACCGCCGGTTGCCAACCAAGCACGCCTTGCCGCGTAAACGCTCCCGCCGCGAGCAAGAGCATGGTGGCAGGTAATGGCACCCCAATGGCACTGACTAAGGTGGCTAAACCCAATGCCCATGCGCCGTAGGTCAGCATCCCGGTGAGGACGAGTTCATTAAAATTGATCATGAGGGCGTGGGGGCGGGGCGATGTTTCAAAATGACTTGTTCAACGGCTTGGCGGGCGGTTTGCGAATCGAGATTATATTTGCTGTTCAATTGTTGTAAACTCAAACTAGCATTGCCTTCGGCGGGAACGCGCAGGGCGGCATACAATTCATTTTCTGGCACGTTATAGAGTTGGGCAATGTAGGGCATCGTCATCCAACCGCGTAGTGACTCGACGGCGAAGGTGCCGCTTTCGATCTTTTGCAAATACTCATATTGGCGGTAGGCGCGTAAGCCGAAGATGACAACTAAGATCAGTCCTAATACAAATACAATGAGTGGCAGCCAACGGCGTAGGCGCGTCCAAAGGGAGGGTGAGGATGTCATGAGTGGAGTTGGCTGATGTGTCATTGAGGAAACCAAGGTTGATTAACGCAAACACGGAGTGTCTTCAAGACACTCCGTGTTTATTTTACGGTATACGTCTCACCGTTGACATTTGATCGAAATGGCTATCAAAGCTGAAGACATCATTAGTTTTGAAACGTTGACTCAATGCGAGCAACGCACAATCCGTATAAGACCAATCTTTGTCCGCGTATTTTTGGAAAGTCTCCCATGTCTCGCGCTCACCATCGGCACCTAAGGCTGTCCATAAGTAAACGGGATTCGCGCGCAGTTCCCGCCCTACTTTGAGCGCAACATCTGAACCAAAGCGACTCTTCAGAAGAGTCATGCTTTCAATGAACACGACATCGGCAAGCACAAATGCGTTTTTTTGCTTTAGCCACGTTTTTAATAGCTCTCGCGCCGCTACATGGTTTTTGTCTGCGCGGACGACAAGACTATAAATTGCGCTGGTATCAATCAGAGCTTGCCGCATGATCTATCTCCGCGTGGTTTTTCGTTTGCGGGTTTGTTTACGTTTGGGAGAGATAGCTTCGGCAAGGTAAAGTTCCGGCTTTTCACTGACAGCAATGTTGTGGATCAATGGCTTTTCGTCATACACAATTCCCACCATATCCCACACAGAGTCAGCGCTGGCACGTTGAGCGCGGAGTGCTTCTATCTCACGTTGGACAATTTGCTTAATCACTTCCGTGATCTCTAGCCCATCGCGTTGGGCGCGTTGTGATAGAAATTGCACTTGCCATGACGGCAAAGAAATTTGTAGACGTTGCATGGGGACAGCCATAATTAACTTCTCCGACTTTCTACTGTTCTTTTATCTGACTCACGTTGGCAATTATACAACCGCCATCAGATTGATGGCGTTAGAGGCGAGCCGTGTTGGTTTAAAATTTTTTCTATAACGTCCTCGTCTGCCCGCCGTCTATATCCATAATGGTGCCTTGGCAATATGCAGATTGAGGAGATGCAAGAAATGCCACCGCACGCGCGATATCTTCGGGTTGACCAAAACGCGCGATGCCCTGCATCTGTGCCAAACGTGTCGCCGCCTCTACTTCGTTTAGCTTTTGTTCCTCTGCCAACTTTTTTATTCGCACTTGCAAACGCTCGGTGGCAATCGAGCCGGGGTTGATCGCGTTGACGCGCACGCCATCTTTTGTTCCCCGATCTGCTAATACCTTCGTCAAATTCATCAACGCCGCATTGACCGAACCGCCAATGGCAAACTCGGCGCTGCCCGTGCGCCCGCCGATGCCGATGATGTTGATGATCGATCCGCGACTCGCTTGCAAATGTTTCCACGCCGCGCGCGAACAACGCACTGCGCTGTAAAACTTAAGAGCGAAGCCATCGCTCCAATCTTCTTCGGTAAGCTCCAGAAAATCGCCGCGCTTGGTCGCGCCCGCGTTGTTTACCAACACATCCAATTGCCCGAAGCGATCAATGGCAGCATTGACCAATGTTGCGGGCGCATTAGGTTCGCGTAAGTCAACGGCTTGCACCAAACATTCAGTTTTTAAAGACGCGGCGAGTTCTTCAAGTTTATCGCGTGAGCGGGCGGCTAATACTAATTTCATCCCTTCGCCTGCCAATGTCTCTGCAATTGCCCGCCCAATGCCGCGACTTGCGCCGGTGATGATGGCTACTTTGTTTGAGAGGTGGAGTTCCATAATTTATTTTAAATACAACACTTTTGTCTGGGGAGAGTAATGTTTCAAATTCTATTTATTAGAATCAGATGACTGAAACCATTCTATTAGTGCTTTTCTTGAGTCCTCCGCTATAGACCATTCATCGCACACTTCGCAAAAGAAATTTTTTCGTATTGCTTCGGGGTAGTCAGTAAATTTTGATATTCCGGTCGATAACCTCAGATGACGATATCGAGATGGGCTATATCCAAACTGTAGGAAAATTTGCGTTTCCCAGTCAATCACAGAAATCCAAACATCATGAATATCTAAAACCATTAATCCATTAAATATTGCAGTTGGGGTACACTTTCCAATATCGCCCCGCACGTTGGACTTGGCAGATGATTTATGTTTTCCTAAAATAAGAGGCATTGATCCAAAAAAATCAGGAGAGTCTGATAGTTCAATATCACTTAAGCCTTCAACTTTGTGCAATGCCCACCACGCATATGCCATTCCAAGTTTATTGTGATCTTTTGCATTCCCGCTTCCATGTTCCCATTTCCTATATTTTTCCACCCATAAATCTGCGAACTCTTCTTTGAGCTGCTCTTTAACAATAAACCATGCGACAGGCATCTCTATTAGTAACTCTGTCAAGGCTTGCGAACATTCAACAGTTGACATGCCTAGAGCGGGTTGAAACCTTATCATACTGTCGAGAAGGAACTTTTTTTCTCTTTCACTTTCAACACGTCTATTCATCTTAAATTCCTTATTTACTGATACTTCAGTAACTATTTTATCTTCTACCTGTTTCTCTTCTCATTTGGCAAGAGTGGCTGGCACTATCTGTAAGGCGTTCGTCTAAACCGCTTTACTCATATTGATATTCGTCACTTCATACCTCAACTTTTGATATAACGCGATAGCCCCTTTGTTGAAACCAAAGACATGCAAGCCAATTTTGTTACATCCTAATCGTTTTGCCTCAACTTCGGCGGCGTGCATCACCTGTGTGCCATATCCTTTGCGGCGATGCTCCTCGTTGATAACGATGTCGTAGACGAAAGCGCTATCCTTCTCAACGGCGAGCCAGAACCAGCCCAGGCGTTCATCACTTTGCGAATCTTTGACTGAGAATAGATAGTTGTTGGGAGTAGTGAGTCCTTGCGGGAGAAGATCGGCGTAACCTTTGCGCGAGCGTTCCAGCGATTCGGCTTCAGTCCAATTGCCCGCTCGCACTTTGTCGGCGGCATATTCGGGAATACTACTCTCTAAAAACGAATCGAATTCGGGTTGAGTCATTGGCGCGAGTCGAATCATATTTTCCTTCTCCAAAAACATCGCATCCTCGTCATCATAAGGATTGTCCCAAAAATCTAAACTGCTTTGTGAAGCGGAGAGAAGATCATCAAAAGTAATTAAAGTGGCGCGGGCGAAAAAGGAATCATCCAAGAGTGGAATGTCGGATGTATCAATTTCATCATCCGTCAGCGCGTCAATTTTTGTCCAATCAGTTTGTGAAGTCATCTGATGATTATACGTCTCTTGCTAAACAAGACCGACGTGCTTCGCAAAACCGCGTCGGTCTGGAAGTTAATACTCCAACAGATTCTTCATCTTCTCTCTCATCTTCTCCACGCTCGGTATCAGCGCGTTCATCGCTGGCACGCTATACGGTATCGGCACATCGGGGGTTGCCATGCGTTCGATGGGCGCGTCAAGATAAGTGAAGGCTTCACTGGCAATGACCGATGTGATCTCGCCTGCGAAGCCGCCGGTGATCGTATCTTCGTGAACGATCAAAACTTTGCCCGTGTGCTTCACCGATTCTAAAACCCCTTCACGATCCCACGGGATGATCGTCCGTAAATCTAAAATCTCAACACGATTCGCAAACGGTGATGCCGCCTCTACACAGCGATGCACCATCTCGCCCCAAGTGATCACGGTTAACTCATCGCCTTGAGTCACCGTCGCCGCTTTGCCAAAAGGCAAACAATAATCATCGCCGGGGTAGGGGCGGCGCGCGTCAGTGCCATCGAGCAGCACGCGATGCTCTAAAAAGATCGTCGGGTCATCGCCGCGTATCGCTGAACGGATCAACCCCACAGCGTCTTCGGCATTACTCGGATAAGCAATGCGCCACCCAATGAGATGGGCGAAGATCGCTTCGCCGCTCAGGCTGTGCCACGGGTCGCCCGTCTTACGCGAATAGCCAACGGGGATGCGGACGACCATCGGCGCGGCGAATCGATTCGCCGTGCGCCAACGCGTGGTGCCAATGTCGGTGATCTGTTCGTGCGCCGGGTCGGCGTATTTGCGGAATTGAATTTCGGGCAGCGGCATCAAGCCCGCATACGCCATGCCCGCCGCGCGCCCCATGATCCCTTCTTCGGACAGTGAGGTATCGAAGACGCGCTCCACGCCAAATTTTTTTTGCATGTCGAGCGTCGCGCCATGCACGCCGCCTTTCACACCCACATCTTCGCCAAACAAAAGTAGGCGTGGATTGATCGTCATCTCGTGGATCATGACGCGCTTCACTGCTTCAATGAAATTGATTCGTGCGCCTTCGGGCTTGGGCGCGGAACCGTTTAACGGAATCACGACTCCCTCAGCGCGGATGCCGCCATGCTGAGGCGGTGCCCCCGTGAAAAAAGTGTCGCGCACGATCTCTTTTGGATCGGGATGAGCGTGAGTCTCCGCCGCAATGGCGGCATCACCGAGTTCCTTTTGAATTTGCGCGAGCATCGTGTCCCAATCGGACTCTGTAATTTTCTTAGATCGAATCAAATACTGTTTGAGTCGCGGTAGCGGATCGCGCGCGGCTTCTTGCTCGCGTTCCTCTTTCGTTTTGTATTCTTGCGTGTCAATAAATGTGTGACCGAGCAAACGCACCACGCGCAAACGCAATAGACATGCGCCGTTGCCCTGGCGCACATACTTCACGGCTTTGCTGATCGACTCGCTTGCTTCTTTGGGATCGGTGCCATCGGCTTCGATAATTTTTAAATTTTTGAATGAGGCTAAATTTGCGGCGATGTTGCCTTCGGGTGTTTGCAATGAGGACGGAACGGAGATGCCGTAGTTGTTGTCTTCGATGAAAAAGAGGTAGGGCAAGCGCAACGTGGTGACGATGTTGAGCGACGCCCAAAAACCGTTGGCGGCAACACTGCCATCGCCGCCGAGGGCAACGGCAATCGCGCCGCGCCATTCGGGTTCGTTGATCGCGCGATAGTGAATCGCTTGGGCGTAACCGGCGGCGGGTGTGTATTGCGCGCCGACTGCGCCGGACATTGGCAACACGACTGCGCCGTGACGACGCGGCATGTTGTGTGTGACGCCGACATCGCGCCCGTCCGTGGTGCCGCCCATACGCGCCATACCGCTCGCGAGCGCTTCCTCTGCCGTGAGACCGGATGCCAGTAGAAACGGACGTGAACGGTAATACACCGTTGCCGCATCGCGCGGATGATTGAGAGCGTGCGCTAACAACACTTGCGAGAGTTCGTGACCGCCCGCCGAGAATTGATATTTAACTTTGCCTTGCGGCGTGAGTTGTTCGATCTCGAGTCGATCTAACTCACGAGAGAGAAGAACCGTGCGGGCGATCTTGAGCCAGTCAAAATCTAATTTTGCCATTGTTGCCTTTTGAGAGAGAAGATTTAAATCACGAATGACTCGAATGAACGAATATCACGAATTATTTTGTTGTTATTCGCGTCATTCGCCTATTCGAGTCACTCAGTCCCCAAAGCGTAGCGTAGTGGGATTCGTGTTGAATAACTGTTTATGCTAAATCAATTGAAACAGAGTCGATGATTCCAACGATAACGGAGATAACGCAACCCTCAGGATTGTTGAGCGCTTGCCGTGCGCCGTTGCCTTCGCGGTTGACCAACACGGTGTCGCCGATTCCTGCTTGAGAATTATCGAGCGCGATGAAATCGCCCTCATCTCCCTGACCGGCAAGTGTAAGTGGCTGCACCACAAGCAATCTGCGATTCTTGAAGTGGGCGTGGCTAATGGTGGTGACGACGGTGCCGATGACTTTGCCGATGATCATAGGGTAATTGGTAAATGGTAATTGGGAAATTATTTGCGATCCCGAAGGAGAAGTTCACAGGCTGGGATGCCCGCAGCTTTTATGCGTCGCGTTTTGCGATCAGACTTTCGATATAGTCTAAAACTATCTGTGCCTCTTCATCGGTTAATGTTTCGATTAATTCGCGCAGAATTTCCTTGATGTTAGTTGTTGATTGATCTTCCATATAAACTCACGTATAAAAAGTTTTGCCTTTCCTCATCTCAAACTCAAACCCCTCTTTTTTCACTTCCAACTCATCCACGATTCCAATAATGGCTAAATCAATCGGAACAAATCTTTCATCGCGCATCGCCAGCGCCGCTTCGCGTGAACGAACCATCACGACGAGATCGCCTACGCCTGCATACACCACATCGGCGGCGACTTGGATTTTGCCAACGGGCTCAAGTTTTTTATTGAGAGGTTGAACGGTGAGGAGTTTAACGCCTTCAAGGTCTTGATACTTGAGGGTGCAAACAGCGGAGCCGAGGACGCGAGCGAATAACATCAGGTATTAGGGATTAGGGGTTAGGTTACTTCATCCCCGAAATCACTTTTTGAATCGCCGCATCGAGTGAACGCGAATCGACTCCGCTGCCGCCGAGACGCGCCATCACGGCTGCCTTCACGCGGCGGATGAGTTCGTCTTGCGAGTCGGGCGTCTGCGTCTGCATCGTGGGCGGGGGCGCGGACACAGAGGCGGCAGCCGCCTGACTCTTGTTGAGCTTAACGCCCAACTTCAACGCCACCTCTCGCGCCAGATCAGTTAACACAACGTCGTCGTTGACCTCAACACTCGTCACGCCGCGTTTGTGCATATCTTGAATATCATGTTCGGTATAAAAAATTTTTCTACCCATAGATTTTCTCCGTCAACGAATGAAACGGATAAAACGGATTTGGTTTTTAAGATCACCCCTTCACCTTTTCACCCGTTCATCCTTTCATTGGTTTCCCATCAATATCTTCAATCGCCTTCACCGCCGCATTGCGCGCTTGGATGATCTCGGCTTCTGATCCCGATAGCCACATGCGCCCGAAGCGTCCGACAGATGAGACGTGTAAAATTTTGATACTCGAACCTTTTTCAGATTCGTTGCAGGCGTGGTTAATATAAGCGGCAGGCGCGCACTCTAACACCAACATGGTCTCGCCCGGCACCAACATCGAGCCGCGTCGGAAACGATTCAACAATTGCGCTTGATACGGATCAACATTGGTGATTACTTGGATCGAAGCGATCTCTGGTTTGACGCGATCTTTCACGGTGAGACCGAGTCGATCTAACACGATGCGTCCCGCTTCGAGAACTTCGGATTGTGATCTGGAGTGAACCTCAAACATGCCAAACTCGCGTTCAACTAGCTGCGCGCCCGGTTTGGCTTCGGTGCTTTTCACGGCAATATCTACCATGCGAAAGGCTTCGTTACCCGGCGCCATTTCAATATAGAGTGATGCCATACCTTCGGTGGGCAAGTCGCCTTGGGTGATCGTGCCGACGAATGCCGCATACTGCGGCTGCATACGATCTAAGTAAGAGTAACAACGGAGTTCAAATTTATCGGTTGCCATGTAATGAAATTACCTCGTCTATTTTTTTGCTACTTCCAAAAGATAAAATAACAAATCTTGTTCAAATGTTTTAATCTTATAGTGCAATTCCAACGTGGCTAAAATTTGCACCCGATGATCGGCGCCATGATTAGCGAGATGTAACAGTAACTCCCATTGGCGGTTATCCGCTGCAAGTTCGCGCGTGGGGATTTCCCAGTGGACTACTCGATCAAGTTGGGCTTGATCGAGGGAATAAATATACGCTAACGTTTCCGCTTTCACCTCACCCCATTTTTTGCGAGTGAGGGCGGGGGTGGTGTATTCCTCATACACAGGTTGGGCTGGCACGGGCGTGCCTTTAATGCGGGCTAGCCAACGTGGGGTGGCACTGATGATATGCACCAGTTGATTGCGAATTGAACCGGATGAATAGCCCAAGTCTTGAGTAAACTGTTCGTTGGTTAACTGGTTGACACATGTCCACATCTGGTCGAAAGCCCAGTAGTTGTAATCGTAAAGTGTGCGAATTGATTCAGGGGTCATGTTAGTTGTGCATTGCAATGCCGAGCGGCGTTACGAATAACGGATTGCCCGGCACCAGAGTTTTAATTCCGGTATATTCTTCGATCACCCGATCCATTTGTGGGTAAGCGCATGTGCCGCCAACCAAATAGATCGTTTCGACTTTGTGATCGGCGACGTGCTTGCGAATGATGCTCCCTACTTTTTCCATCACGGGTCGCACCACTGGCATCAGGCGCGTTTGTTGTTTGGGATCGGTCTTCATCGCTTCAGCTTCTTCAAACTTGATGTTGTGCGCTCCGGCGATCACTAACGAAAAATGTGTGCCGCCTGTTGCCTCATCGGCGGTGTAAATCACCTGACCGTCTTTGATGATCGCTATCCCCGTTGTGCCGCCGCCCACATCCACAATTGCGCCGTTTTGAATCTGCAAGACGTTGTTGGCGGCGGATGGTTCGTCAATCAAGCCGGAGCAGTCGAGTCCTGCCGCATACAATACATTTGCCGTTGCCCGAACTTCTGCCTGATGAACACCGGGCGGGAACGCGGATGCCGCCGATGTGATCTCGAACCCCAACTTTTCTTCGACCTTTGCCTTTAACTTCTTGAGCAAATCCACTGCGCCCACAAAATCCACCACTAATCCATCGCGCACCACTTGAGCGAATTGATACGCGCCTGCGATGGGTTGATAGGTTTCGTCTAACACCATCAACACGCTATACGCCGTGCCGAGATCGACTCCAACGTGGAGTTTGCCGCGATACCCGCCGCCGATCATTAAATCGGGATCGGGATGCCAACCATTGGATCGGTTGTGCATGATGTCGTCGGTGCGGGTGAGGAGTTGAAGAAGATTTGGGTTCATTTAGAATGCAGGAATGTTATTTTATTGAGTTGAGACATCTAATCCGCTGATTAATCTTCATCTGAAATTCAACATTGTTCCGTTTGTAAACGGTTCAAAGGTCGGGTTCAGCTACACGCCGACTGCGGATTAGAAAGCCCACTACACACTCATTCCTTTTTCTGAAAGCGTTTCATCGTTCATCGTTCTGCATTACTTCTGCTCACTCCAATTTGCGGGAAAGGCAACATACATAAACCGCGCGTGACTCGGCGTGCCAAAGGTGATGCTCGAACCTTTTGGAATAAAAATACAATCGCCGACTCCAGCGCGCACCATCTCGCTGCCACGCGTGATCACCAACTCGCCTTCAAGCACAACATCCACCTCATCGTAATTCAGCGTCCACGCGAACTCGACTCGATCTAATGTCATGTAACCCGCCGCCATCGGCGATGAATCACTTGCAGTGATCACATCTTTGAGTTTGACGTTGTCGTTGTTGAATCGATCTAGCGTCACACCCGCGCCGCGCACCACTTTAAGTGGCGGCAGCGCACGCGAGGCGGGGACACCTGAGTCGGCTGCTTCCGTCCGATGAATCTTCACGCCGAGCGAGTGCGCTACATCTAACGCTTCAGCAGTGATGATGTCGGCGTGACCGATGACCAGCAGGTTCGAGTTCTGCTCTTTCGCCAGACGACGAATGTCGTCGGCGGTGAAGACTTCACGCGCCACGAAAATGACGAATGACGAATTTCAAATGACGAATGAATTTTGCATTCGTCATTAGTCATTCGTCATTTATTTCTTTTCCGTATTGCTGACGTTGCGCCCGCCGACTGCGCCTTTAGTGGTTTGCGGCAGAATCATTTCCACGTCCGAGTGCGGGCGCGGGATGACGTGAACCGAAACGAGTTCGCCCACGCGCTTGGCGGCGGCAGCACCTGCGTCAGTTGCGGCTTTCACCGCGCCGACGTCGCCGCGCACCATCACGGTCACAAATCCGCCACCCACGTATTCGCTCCCGATCAGAGTCACGTTGGCGGCTTTCACCATCGCATCGGCGGCTTCAATCGCGCCAACCAAACCTTTGGTCTCCACCATTCCTAAAGCGATCATTGCTACATCTACTGGCATATCTTCCTCCGTTGAAAAATTGTGTTCACGATTTTAAATCGTGATGACTACTTCAATTCAGATAACACGCGCCGCACGATCTCTTCGACATAATCATCTTGAGTCGTGGGGACGCGGCCTCTGCTGTGTTGACTCGGATCGTCTGTGGAACCGGGTCGGAGTGCGGCTTCGGGCGGCGGCGTAGTCTCGTAAGCGAGACGTTTGATGTTATACATCTGATGCACGTTCACATTGTCGCCGGTGATCGCGCCACCGTAACCGCCGGGTCCAAGAGTCATCGACGGCATCACACCCGTTGTCATGCCGGTTGCGCCGAGCGTGCCCATCGTGTTCACCGCGATTCTAAATACGGGCTTCTCGAGTCCGAACTTCATAATCACATTTTGATCTTCGGCGTGGATCATCAAGGAGTGACCGCGCCCGCCGTAATTGATCATTTCGATACAGCGCTCGCATCCCGCTTCCCAGCCATCGGCTTCATACCAACCGAGAACGGTGGTGAGCTTCTCG
>Ga0082335_1008688_pt1 | contig 11393 bp, 10 predicted proteins | sample Subgrocontami58m_FD_72375 | JGI IMG/M metagenome (GOLD analysis project Ga0082335, IMG submission 72375) | Subsurface groundwater microbial communities from S. Glens Falls, New York, USA - GMW37 contaminated, 5.8 m (SPADES assembly) (version 2) ...
TTAATCCGGCAACAGTACCAGGAACACCCGAGGAAGTCCACCCCTCTTGGCTAAGAGCAGGAATAAAATTACCGAGACTGTCTAAATACATTTTCTCATGCGCTGCTAATGGTGCAGTTTCGCGGAAATCAATTGTAGTATTTTTCCCGTCAGCAAGATGGATTACCATAAATCCGCCACCGCCGATATTTCCTGCAGTTGGATATGTAACAGCAAGTGCAAATCCAACTGCAACAGAAGCATCAACTGCATTGCCCCCTTTCTTCAGAATTTGTACACCGACTTCAGTAGCCAAATCATTTGCAGTAACAACCATTCCTTTTTTTGAACGGACGGGATTTCCGGCATGTAATAAGAAACTGAATGAGAAAATAATTAGTAGAGTGTAAAGAAAAGATTTCTTAAAAGAGACTGACATCTGCATCAACCTTGAAACCTTTTGATTTCAGTTGTTCGATAATAATTTTTGTTAGTTCTTTTGCCTGCTGAATTGTGGTTTTGAGATCATCCATAAGACCGGAATCATTTAAAAGTTTGCCGAGGTTATTTTGATTTTTCTCCGTCTTATCCATGAAATCATTTACTTTGCTTAAAATTTCTTTCGATGTCTTCAGAACATCATGGACTGAATTTATCGTCTGAGTAATTGTATCGCGATTTGTTTCCAAGAAACTGTTCACGTTTTTAGTTAACTCATTCCCGGATTTCAGTAATTGATTTATTTCATCTTTGTTGTTTATAACGAGACGGTTAAGATTATCTGTTAACTTTGAAAGATTTGCTACTGATGTTTTCAGATCACTTGTAAATCTTTCATCTGTGATTGTTTTGTTCAACGCGGTAATTGAAATCTTCACTTCTTTGATAACATCTACCAAATCGTTTTGAACAGAACCAAGCATTGCCATAGCAGAAGCAATATCGCCTTCAAAGCTGCCTTGCTGAAGTTTTTTATAATCCAATTCATTACTAGATGAGCCGGGGTTAACTTCAATTTTCTTTCCGCCCATAAGATCGAGCATCATAACAGAAAATTTTGCGTCTTCTTTTATAATTATATCGGAAGGAAGATTTAAGAGTGTAATAACTTTACTGCCGTTAATTTTTATATCGTCAACATAACCTTTGCGAACACCGTTAATCGTTACCGGATCGCCTATTTCAAGTCCCGCAACTGAACTAAACTCAACGGAGATTTCTTTACGTTGTGAATTTACGGTCCAATTTTTTGCCCAACCCAGAACCCATAAAAAAATAATTAATCCAAGCAGGACTGTTACACCGACTTTAATTTCTGTTTTTCTCTGATCTTTCATAACGTTTTATAATTTGTTTTATATGATTAAAATCCGCTGAATCAACTATCCCATCGTGATACAGGAAACGGGCTTCATCCATAACATCTTGTAAACGAGTAATTGCAGAATCAAAATTATATTTTTTTGATTCATCCAAAAAATTATGAACAGCTATTTTCATTGAATCGCGGTAAACTGATGCTTTCACATCATTTAATTTCTTGTCGAATTCATCAACAGCCACACCAATGATTTTATCTTTCGAAAAGTTCTTAAATAAATCTTTTTTATATTTTACAAAATAAACAACTGTCCCTACAATAAGTGTAAACAGAACAACAGCAGAAATAAAACATCCTCTTTTCATTTATATCAAATATGTTAGTTTACTTTCTCAACAAGAACTTTGTTTACACGTTTATTGACAACTTCTTTAACGGTAAATTTATAGTTATTGTGGATTAAGTGAAACCCCTGCTGTGGAATTATCCCGGCTTGATTAAAAATAAAACCGCCGACTGTATCATAGTCGTCATTCTCAGATGAAAAATCTTGATCCAGCAATTCATTCAATTCATCAATTGAGACCTTGCCTAAGATCATAAAACTATTTTCGTTCAATTTTACGATTTCATTTTCTTCACGGTCATATTCATCCCTAATCTCGCCAACAATTTCTTCAAGAATATCTTCAAGAGAGATCAAACCTGCTGTGCCACCGTATTCATCAACAACAATACCGAGGTGCATATTCTTTTCCTGGAAATCATGTAGAAGAACATTAATAAGTTTTGTTTCCGGAACAAACATTGCCTCTCTGGCAATATTTTTTAGAGAAAGCGATTTACGAATTTCCGGATTACTTAAAAACGGCAGTAGATCTTTCGCATAAATTATTCCAATTACTTTATCTAAGCTGTCTTCATACAATGGGATTCTACTATGACCGGATTCGTTAATTATCTTCATCATCTCATCAAAATCAGTATCAAGAGAAACTGCAATGATATCCACACGCGGAGTCATTACTTCTCTAGCCGTTACAGTTTTAAATGAAACAATTCCGTGGATCAACTCATGCTCGCCTTCTTCAATTGTTCCGCTTTCAATACTTAGATCAGCAAGATCTTTAATATCGGTTCCATGAAGAGCAGTTTTACTTCTATCTATTTTTATTCTTGATGATAGTAGCTTTAGGAGATCTGTAAGGATTTTTGATACCGGATACAATATGATTCCCAACCAGTATATAGGTATAGCAACTACACGTGTGAACTGAAAAGGATATTTATTTGCCCAAAGTTTTGGAGTAACTTCACCAAAAAATAAAATAAGAATAGTTAAAAGAGGGATTTGAATTAATAAAGCTAATTCAACAGTAATATTAAATATTTGAGCAGCTTCGAGTGCAAGCATTACCGCTATGATCGAAGCTGCTACATTTACAACTGTATTCCCAATAAGAATAGTTACAAGAAGCCGGCGCGGATTTTCCAATAGTGATTGGAGATAACTGCCGATAATCTTATACTGCTTCTTAAACTCACGTGTTTTCTTTTTATCAAAAGAAAATAATGCAACTTCAGAACCGGAAAAAAAAGCCGAAAGAATAAAACAAATTAATAAAAGAAGAATTTTTATAGACCAGCCAAATTCCAACTAAGATTGTATCCTTACTTGTTCAACATACGCATTAAAATGGTAGATCATCATCAACACCTTGTGAAGCTGTATCCGGTTCAGCACCTGAAAATCCGGATTTATCTCCGGAACTCTCTCCTCCGCCTGCTTCTCGACCTTCAAGAGGTATAAGTTTGTCAGAGATAACTTCAGTAACATATCGTTTAACACCTTCTTTATCTGTATAATCTCTTTTTTGAATTCGACCTTCAACATAAAATTTCTTTCCCTTCTTTAAGGATTCTTTATAAAAATCCGGAAGATTGAAAGAAACTACATTATGCCAAGTTGTTTCATTCACCCAGTTACCGTCTTTTCCTTTATAGCTATTTGATGTAGCAACAGAAAAAGATGTTACTGATAAATTATTTGTGGTAAATCTGGTTTCAGCATCATTACCAAGATTACCAATTAACATTACTTTGTTTAAAGAGAAAGCCATAACGCCCCTTATCTAGTTATTAAATGATTTACATGATTAATTTATAACAAAAAGAGATAATAGACAATCATTGATTATTCAACTGTAATAATAAAAGCATCTTTGAAAGACGGGATCTGCCAAAGATTATTGCGGGTCTTTTCTGCTTCTTCCCTTGTTGTGAATGCCGGAAGTTGAACCGCAAAAAGTTTTATCTGCTCACGATAAATTATGTTCATAGCTAATTCAGTTTTACTTTTGTTTTCATTAATAAACGCTTCCGCTCTTTCTTTAGATGTAAAAGCTCCTAACTGAATAATAAACCTCTTTCCGCTTATAGGTTGTTCCGATTTAACAGGTTCTACTTTAATAGGTTCAGATTTTACTTCTTCAACAGACGGAATAGCTTTAGTAGTATCATTAATATTAACTGCATCTTTTTGTATATCATCGAAAATATAAACATCCGGTTCTTTCTTTTCTGATTGTTGAGTCGTTTCTTCAGAAGCACTACAAGAGTAAAATGCTATTGTCAAAACAATCAAGAAGTAGTTAATTGATCTCATGACAGCACCTAATTAAAATTAAAAGGGATGACAATTGTCATTCCTAATTTACTAAAACAAAAGATTATCCAAACTAATTAACATTGCAACCAGATAAAAAAAAGGGAGGGTCAAAAACCATCCCTTTTTATAGTGAAGAATTTTTAGAGACTATATGATAAAAAACTTATTACTAAAAAAATTCTTCTGTTACCAGGGTAAACTACCAACAATATATCTTATCATATTATCAAATGTATGTGGTTCATAAATTGAAGTAACCTTATCCTGCCCTGCTGCTAATTTACCCATTCCTATTGGCTGACCGGGAATAGATGAAATATCAACTAACGGTATATTAGCACTAAATTTACTATTTATAACTTTTATCCATTCATTTGCGATAATAGCATACCCTCTAGAGGTTGGATGTACACCATCATAACTGAATGTACCACCGGTAATGAAAGAAGGTGTAAATATTCCAACTCCAGTAACGCTTAATCCGCCAGTAGCAACTAAATTATCAAAGAATGAGCTTATATCGACTAATCCATAACCTTTTGCTCCAGCTTCACTTGCAATTATTCCATTAAAAGAAGTTACAGCATTTTTAGCTATAGTTATTTCATCATTATCTAGAATTAATGCATCGGGCCAAGGGTTTTGAGGATGAACTCCAAAAGGTTTTGTAGTATCAATTCCCGCAGGAATACCGGGGTAATTATTAGCTTTATACCAAAAACCAGTGGGTTTACCAATTGAAGGTGCAAATGTTTGTCCTACAAGTGTAATAAAAGGACCGGTAGGTGATGATAAGGTTGTATTTTCTAATGATGAGCTGGTGATTCCACTCTTTTGATAATATAATTTTAATCCGCCAGCTGCTTTTAAAACTGCCCCAACTACCGGACCAACTGTTGTAAAGAAAGGAATTGCAGTAACATTAGGAATATTTGCAACCACTACTTTTGCACCAGTTACAGCTAAGCTGTCAAGCATTTTTTTATAAAATAGATTAAATACCGGAACATCAGTTGGTTTCTTTCCGGTAGCATCAGTACCTTTAGTACCACCGCTTGTAGCATAACCTAAAACATCATTTGCGCCTATCCATACAGTTATAAATGTTGGTTTGAGAGTCTTTACTTGTGCAACAACACTTTTGCCAAACGCTTGATTTCGTAAAACAAGAGAGAAATACGGATTTTTTCTAGCTGTACTTTTAGCCGTGAAATCTGTTTCATCAGTCATATCATAAACTATTGCACCAGGAATACCAAGATTGTTATATGGCTTGGCAAGATTAATATTAAGATTGGAACTAGCAACCGGTGGAACTTGTGACTCTGCAACAATAGTAGGTGCAAGATTAACTAATTTTAATCTTCCGCCAATTCCCGGATCTTGAATTAAAGGCTGCTCATAAGAAGCTGTTTGGACTTGCTTTGCTATCATCGAACCAAAACTCCAAACTTGATCGCGCGCAGAAAGAGCATTGGATTGAAGACCCGCAGTTAGACTATTGCCAATGGAGACCATCCTTGTAAAATTTGCGCTCCCTGTATTCAGCGGCGGTTGTACCGGCGCATCAATAATAGAGTCTTTGCAACCACTTATTGTCAATAATATAAGTGAAAGAAAGACAGCAGTAATACTAAATATCTTTTTTATGTTTTTCATATATTTTCCTTTTTTTAAATTAGAACGACATAGTAAGTGTTGCAATTGCCTGTCTTCCAACGATAGAACCACCGAATATTTGATAAGTTTGTCTATCCAAGAGATTTGTTATATTTATGCCAAATCGGTATTGCCGACTAATCTGGTATCCTGCGGCAAGGTTAAACAAAGTGAGTTCCGGAATCTGTCCAACAAAAACACCGGCAGCCCATTTGAATGACTGAACAGTTCTGCCTGATAATCCAACTTCCCAGCCTTTTTCACTTTGATATTTTATTCCGTACCCAAATTTATGTTTTGGATTGTTTGGAAGTAATTGATCACCTGCCTGCTGTTCTTTAACTTCATAATCAAAATATGACCAATTAGCATCTATATGCAATTCATCAGTTAAGTAATAGTTAAAAGCTACTTCAAGTCCACGTGTATCCACACGGCCTTTATTCATGTATGAAAGAACGATAGCGGTCTCACCACTTGGCAAAACAGTTAAACCAGGGATAGCAGGAATACCATTTGCCGGAGATCCATTTCTGATAAGTTCTGCTAAACCTGCAGGAGCTCCTCCAAATGGATAAATTGGATTAATTCCTTGAATAAGATCTGTGATAAAATTTTCTACTTTGTTTGAGTACCCATCAACAGTCAGGAATAATTTATTATCTAAGAATATACCTTTATACCCGACTTCAAATCCTTGAATTAATTCAGGACTCAATTTTTCATTCCCAAGCGCTAAAATTCTTGTTGCTTTGCCAGGATTAATTCCAAGCGCTCCTAAGCTAGCTCCGCCAGCTAAAACATTTAAGAAATATTCTGATGTGCTAGGCAATAAGAAAGCTCTGTTGTAAGACACTCTTAAAGAATGCCCTTCTACAAAACTTAAAACTGCTGCGGCTCTGGGCGAAAAACGCGCCTTTTCGTAGGTGGTTCTGTCCATTCTACCGGCGGCAACTATTTTTAATTCAGGAATTGGTTTAACTTCAATTTGTGAATACAAACCCGAAATCGAATAGTCTCGAGTACCTACCATTGCGGTATTTTCCATATCAACATAATTGTATTTTTGAGAACCACCTAGTATAAATCTTAATTTATCTTCGAAGAATGAAGTATTATACTGTGCTTCTATTTGAGTTGTTGTAGAATTCTCAACTAACCTTCCCCCGGAAGCGAGCGAATAAATATCTCCCGGTGTAGTTCTTCTTTGTCCATAGAGTTGAACATCTAAATGCTTAGAACCAAAATGTAAACGTGCCCATGGACGTGAACCTTTTCCTATCTCCAATCTGCCGATTCCAGTAACAACAGCTGTGTTTTCAACTATAGCTAACCCACCTTCAGCTGTTATAACAGATCCGTCTGATAGATCATAGTCTAATCTTGCGGATCCGTATGTAAATATTTCTGATTTATCACTGAAAGGTCTTAATTCCGTAGATAGCCCGGTATATTCAAAAGGTGAGCTTGTTCTCGAAATTGTCCAACCCTTTGTTTGTAATCTGCCAAGATTTACTTTATAGCTCCAACCTGAACCAAGTAAACCACCTTGACGAACGTCAATTCTTGTTAAATTCCTCTCACCGCCGGAGAGTGATACTTTAGTCCCTATTGATTGCTTAGGTGAAAGTGTTGAAATGTTTAGCACACCGTTAAATGCATTTGTACCGTATAATGCTGAACTTGGGCCTCTAACAAATTCAATTCTTTCTATGTCATCAAGCGGCATAGTAATGGATCCCCATTCTTGCTGGCCAAGGAAAGAAGCCGATAAATCTCTTCCATCCAGTAAGACTAAAACTCTTCTTGTAACTGAACTATTAAAACCTCTAGTATTAAGGTTAAAATCCTGAACATCATTTTGAACTAAATCAACGCCAGGTATTGATGCAAGCAGAAGAGGTATTTGTCCTTGTCCGGAATTTAATTTTATATCCTCCAAACCGATTACAGTAACAGCTGACGGTGCTTCGGTTAATTTTTCAATTCTTCTGGAAGCTCCATAGACGGTGATATCACCAAGTTTATATTGTGATTCTTCAAGGATTACATCCAATGCAGTTGTTTGATTAGCGACTACATTGACATTCTGCTGTTCAATAGTTTTATATCCAACAAGGGATACTAACATTGTGTATGTTCCGGGAGGAACCAATTTTATTGAGTAATTACCATTAAGATCCGTAGCATCACCTAATTTTGTGTCTTTTAATATCACGTTAGCACTAATGAGAGCTTCACCCGTTTTTGCATCCTTGATTTTACCAGAAATTGTACCAGTATTTTGTGCAAGTGCTGTATTAAATAAAGCAAGTAAAATAAATCCCACAATCGGAATTTGTAATTTCCTGATCAAGATACAAGTTTTGAGAATGTAAGATAACTTCATGGGTCCTCCTTAATTAGTTAAAGTATTATAAATATCGTTTTCTAAATTCAGTTTCACTACTGTCCGGTTAAAAAAAAGTTAATTCTTCTAAATCATTTAAATAATATTAGATGCGGATATCGCTATGAGGATAATGAGTATTATTTTTTTAAACATCAAACCTCCGAATAAAGTTTTTACGATTAATAGGAATAAAAAAGGAGGCTGTATCAAAAGTGCAAAATTGAATGAGTTGGATTTAATTTCATTTTTAATTCGCAACTTTTCATCGGTAAAAATTACTTTTGATACAACATCCTTAAAAGAAAAGTCAATTACAAATTAAAAGCAAAGTTAAATCCAAACAGGTTGGTTGAATTTTCATATTTTCCATTAAAAGGAAATCCTGAATCGCCTACATCCTGTTTGAATGATATAAATTGATAAGCTGCGTCAAAACGAATGCTTGGTGTAAACTGATAACCGACACCAAGTGTAAACTCATTTCTATTAGCACCGGGTAATGATGGATCCATGTATTTTGTCGGGATTGGTGAACCATCATTAACATAACCTGCACGTAATGCTAAGTTTTTTATTCTATATTCACAACCAATTCTAATTGTTGTTGAATTCTCCCAATACTTTGGTGACAGTAAATCTTTCCATGCTGCTGTATTTTTATCAAAATCAACGGAAAGGTATTTATAACTTGACCAACCTACAAACATTACATCTGCATTTATGGTAAAATCTTTTGTGGCATTATAAGAAACACCGGCACGAAGATCAGAAGGCATTGTTATAGATGCTTTGCCTTTGCCTGCCGGGAATAAAGTTGACAGAGTTGCAGGTAGATCAGCAAATGTAGCATCTCCACTAAAATTGAGTTCAACATTATGTCTGTAAGAAAATCCAAATGAAAATTTATCATCTGGTTTGAATAAAAATCCGAAATTAAAAGTAAATGTTGGATCACCAGGACCATCTAAAGTAACTTTTACATTACTTGCCAAAGGAGGAACATCAAATCCTTGTAAGAATGTAACTTTAGAAATTACATAAGAAAATCCAGCACCAATTGAGAAATATTCATTTACTTTGTACGCAACTGTCGGATTGAAATAAAAAGTTCGCAATTCAGTTTTTACTGCTAAGCTTTTTCCAATCCATCCATCAGGCCATTCCGAACCAAGACCAAAAGGATTAAAAACACCTAAACCCACAGTCCAGTTATCGTCAATTGAGTAAGCTCCATAAAAATTAATCGGAGTGAAAGTTCTTGCTACTGTTGTTGTCTTGGTAGTTAAAGGATTAGGTCCGGTAAAATCTACAGTAGGCATAATTAATGTTGTACCTGCAACTAAATTAAAACCCCTTACATTTGTTAAACCTGCTGGATTAAAATAAATGGCTGAAGCATCTGATGCCATTCCAACAAATGCACCTGCCATTCCCATTGCTCTGGCATTTTGGGTTCCAATTTGGAAACCACCTGCATAAGTACTGCCCGCAAATATACTGCATACTAATAATAAGGTAAGTAATTTCTTCACAGATCCTCCTCTTGAATGAATTAATTTCTTAGAAAATATAAGTAATTGTATCCTAAAAGCAAATAGGATTTCTTATTCAAATGTCAGAATAATTGAATTTTTTTCTACCGATTGTCCTTCCTTAAATAGTATCTCTTTTACTATTCCATTAGCCGGAGATCGTATTTCGTTCTCCATCTTCATTGCTTCCAGTATTAATAAAGGTTCTCCTACTTTTACATAATCACCAATATTTTTTTTTAGTTTTAGAAGTAACCCGGGCATAGGAGCTTTTATATTCAATTTCTTTGAGGCAACATTTTTATCCTTTTGAAACTCATTAGCATTTTCCTGAAGCTGCGTACGAACCAAAGCATCAAAGTAACAGCCGTCTATTACAATTCCATATTTATCTTTTTCTAATTTGTGAGCTGTAATTTCAAATACTTTGTTATTGTATCTTAAAAGAAAAGCGTTGTTATTGATTTGTGATAATTCTGCCGGAACTTTTCTGTTATTAATTTCTACTTCGCAACTGTTACTGATTTTAATAGAATGTTTTCTGTTGTTGATCGTAATTATCAAATCATTCATAATTCTGTTCCCGCCATAAATTATTCGGATCAATACGATTTATTGATAAAGATAAATCATGTTCCTTTGATTTCAACAATGCAGCAAGAACAGCAACAGCTTCTTCATACTCTTCCGATGATGTATCTTTCCATTTATCCGGAACAAGCGGCATGAAATCATTATCAAGAAAATTTATATCGAATGTCCCTTCTAAAAAAACTTTTTGTTTTAGTATCCATCTGAAAACCGGAATGTTTGTAATGACTCCGCTAATTTGATACTCACCCAGAGCTCTTTGCATTCTTACAATCGCTTCGTCTCTATCTATTCCCCAAGCAATTACTTTTGACAACATCGGATCATAATAAATCGGGACTTCACTCATAACATCAATTCCTCTATCAATTCGGATTCCGGGACCGGAAGTTAAACGATGATGAACTATTTTACCTGTTGATGGTGCGAAATTATTATCAACATCTTCAGCATAGATCCTGCATTCAACAGCGTGACCATGAATTCTAATATCTTCTTGTCTTAGAGTAAGTTTTTCTCCGGAAGCAATTTTTATTTGCTGCTTTACTATATCAATCCCGGTGATCATTTCTGTTACAGGATGTTCAACTTGAAGCCGTGTATTCATTTCAAGGAAATAAAAATTTTTGTTTGAATCCATTAAGAATTCTATTGTTCCGGCGTTATAGTAGTTACAAGCTTTAGCAGCATCTATTGCAGCGTTTGTAATTTTTTTTCTTGTTGATTCATCAACAGCTATGGAAGGAGCTTCTTCAATTACCTTTTGATGTCTTCGCTGTACTGAACATTCTCTTTCAAAGAGATGCAGATAATTTCCGAATTTATCCGCCAGTATCTGTACTTCAATATGTTTTGGATGTTCGATGAATTTTTCTAGATAAACATCATCATTGCCAAATGCTTTAAGCGATTCATTCTTAGCACGGTTGTATGCGGATTCAAATTCTTCATCATTAATTATTTTCCGCATTCCTTTTCCGCCGCCGCCCGCCGCTGCTTTAAGCATTACAGGATAATCAATTTCTGCAGCGATTTTCTTTCCTTCATCTACACTTTTGATCGGGGCAGTTGTACCGGGTACGATTGGAATATTATTAGCTTTCATCAATCTTCTTGCTGATGTTTTCTCCCCCATCATCTTAACCGATTCTGAAGAAGGACCGATAAAAATTATTCCAGACTTTTCCACCATACGAATGAACTCAGCATTTTCAGATAGGAAACCATAACCGGGATGAATTGCATCTGCCC
>Ga0082335_1008689_pt1 | contig 11393 bp, 12 predicted proteins | sample Subgrocontami58m_FD_72375 | JGI IMG/M metagenome (GOLD analysis project Ga0082335, IMG submission 72375) | Subsurface groundwater microbial communities from S. Glens Falls, New York, USA - GMW37 contaminated, 5.8 m (SPADES assembly) (version 2) ...
ACACGATCCAGACCAAGGCGACCGAAATGGCGCCGCAAGCGCGCGGCAGCGGCCTGTCGCTGTACACGGTCTCCTGGGCGCTGGGACAGGCGGTGGGAGTCGCGGCGATGGGTGTCGCCGTGAGCCTGGTCGGCTATGCGCCGGCGATCATCGCATTCGGCGCCGGTTTTCTCGCGCTTGCATTGTGGCTACGCGCGAACCTGGACCGGCTCTGATCGAGCGCCGGAGCCGCTATTTCGCGCACGGCGCAGACCTGTCCGCCTGCTCGAGGTAGGCGATCAGGTCGGCGCGCTCCTTCCTGTCGGCGATCCCCGCGTAGCCCATCGCCGTTCCCGGCACGGCCTTCAGCGGGTTCGCCAGATAGCGGTCCAGGGTCTTCTCGTTCCAGACGATGTTCGAGCGTTTCATCGCCTCCGAATATTCGAAGCCCCTGACGCTGCCGGCGCGGCGGCCGAGCAGGCCGCAGTGGCGGGGGCCGGTGCGGTCGTAGGCGAGCGCGTGGCAGGCGAGGCAGCGGCTGTAGATCGCCTCGCCGGCCATCGGGTCCCCGTGCAGTCCGGCGCTCGTCGATGCCGCCGGCGCCGTGCCCGCCGCGAGGGCGAGCACGAGGCCGGCGAGTGCAGCCGCCGGATGGCCCATGCCTAGGACATGAACGCGACGGGAACGGGCACTTCGCCCAACGCGTTGCGCAGGACCGCCCAGTGCATCGCCTCGTCGCCGAGGATGCTCGCTGCGGCCTTGGCGAGGTCGCGGTTGGCGAACACCGGTACGGCACCGAGATACGCGCTCACCGCGCCTTTTTCGAGCGTCGCCGCGAAGCGCAGCACGTCGGCCTGGGTCTTGAGCGTTTCGGTCGGAAAGCTGTACTTGTCCTTTGCCGCCACCGCCTTGCCGCCGAGCTTCGCGATCGTCTTCGCGAGGATGTCGGCGTGCTCCTTGTGGTGGCCCTGGAAGGTCACAGCAAGATCGAGCACGGGCTTCTGCAGCAGCCCGCTGTCCGCGCCGACCTGGTAGGCGGCGATCGCCTCGAGCTCGGCGCCGAGCGCGGTGTTGAGGATGCGCAGGTCGGAGGCGCCGGACTTGTCGCCTTTCGCCGCCAGCGCTTCCTGCCCGGCGAGCAGCGCGACTGCCGCGCCCGAGAGTAGCAGGCCGGACTTGCCGAGGAAGGAACGGCGCGCTTCGAGCGCGTCGGGGGCGTTGCCTAGAATGAGAAATGACATGGTGGTTCTCCTGTGATGGGTTGCGACGGACGGATCAGGCGTCGCGTGCCTGCAATTCCTTGAGCCGGGCGAGCACGCCCGCGACGATGCGGTCGCAGCGCGCCCCGGCGAAGGCGAACGCGTCGCCGAAGGCGAAATCGATCTCGTGCGCAAGCGCCTCGCGCAGCAGCCCTTTGGCGCGGAAGTAGCGCGTGCGCACCGTGGCCGCGGCGATGCCGAGGGTCTCCGCGGTCTCCTCGACCGTCAGCTCCTCCAGCGCGCGCAGCACGAATACCGTGCGAAACGCATCCGGAAGCGCGTCGATCTTGCGCTCGAGCAGGCGCCGCGTTTCGGCGCGCATGGCCGCGTGCTCGGGTTGTTCGGGCGTGGCTTCGTTCACATTCACCTCCTGCGCATCGGCGTCCTGTTCCTGCGCGCCGGAAAACTGGATGATTTCCGCGCGGCGGCTGCGCTTGCGGAACCGCGCGATCGATTCGTTGACCACGATCCGCACCAGCCAGGTGGAAAGCTTCGCGTCGCCGCGGAAGCTGCCGATCGCGCGGTAGGCGAGCATGTAGGCCTCCTGCACCGCGTCCTCGGCCTCGGCGTCGTCCTTCAGGATGCTGCGCGCGGTGCGGTAAAGCGTCCGGTTGCAGCGCCGCATCAGCAGCTCGAAGGCGTCCGCGTCACCGAGCGCGATCCGCGGGGCGATCTCGGTATCGGGCATGTCCTTGCCGGTTGCCTCGACAGATACGGGATGCATGTGCTTCCTCCTTGCTCAATACGCGGGTTTCGGGACATTGGATGCAGCCGAGGCGCGCCGCGTTCCCGCGCGCGGCCAAGCCGGTTCGGGCGGCCGGGAGAGGGGATCACCGAACCGCGGCGATGCGATAGACTCGCGCAGCCGTCGCAAGGAGGGAACAATCCCGTGACCGAGGCAGGGTCAAGTTCGGCGAAGGCGAATCCGCGTCGCCCTCTCGCCGGCAATACGCTTTTCTTTCCCGCGGCGGCCGTCTATGCGGTCTTCGTGCTGCCCGCATCCGTGCTCTCGATGACCGGGATCGCGAGCGGGCTTCCCGGCCTGGACTCCCCGGCGGGGCACGCGCACGAAATGCTGTTCGGTTTCGCGCTCGCCGTGGTGGCGGGCAACCAGCTCGGCGCCCTCGTGGGAAGACGCCTCGCCGCGCTCGCCGGCGGCTGTGGGCGCTGCGCGGCAGGCCGGACCTTCTTTGGCTCGGCGCAGGCTACGGCTGGCTCGCCGTCGGCCTGCTGCTGTTCGGCGCCTCGGTCGCGGCGGACCGATATCAGACCGCGGCACTGCACGCCATCACCGTGGGAGGCCTTGGCACGCTCACGCTCAACGTGATCGCGATGACGTGGCTGCAAAGGGCGCGGCGGGATCCTTCGCGCGCGTTCGCGCTCGAAGGCAGCGGGACCTTCGCGCCGGTCAGGGCGACGAGTGCTGTGGCGAGGCGCGTCGTATTCCGTAAGCGCCATTTGCCGCGAGCCAGCGGCGAAAACCGAGACACGATGCGACGAACCTCGCGCGGTATTGCGGGTCGCTCGCGAAATGCCGGCGCTCGAGCACCGCGCGGCGATAGATCGCCAAGGTGCGCCGCACCCACTCCAGCGTGGCGGCGGCTCCGTCGCGATGCAGAAGAAAGCTGATGCGCGATGCCTCCGTGCCGCCCGCGGACCGGCCTGAACCGGGACTGGGGTTCTCATCCGTCATCGGCTATCGCGGTCGCACGGGAGGGCCCGCCCAGGCGGGATGACTCCGGCGATCCGGGGATACGGCAATGGCGTCGCTGGCGGGGAATGTCTCGGTGAGCGCTTCATCGAGCAGCCACTCGTCGTGCCCCTCGACATTCGGCGGCTGAGGCGGCGTAGCTTCGAGCGTCTTCGTTGGCAGCGCCGAAGTGCCGTGCGATCGTTGGCTCATGGCGGTCGTCCATCGGCTCAAAAGAGCTTTGAGAGGCGGGCAGCCCGGAAGTTTCTATCGCCCGGTGAGGTTGCGCGCCACGAAGTCCCAGTTCACCAGGTGCCAGAACGCGTCCAGGTACTTCGCGCGCTGGTTGCGGTAGTCGATGTAATAGGCGTGTTCCCAGACGTCGCAGGTCAGCAGGGGCGTCTCGTTCGCACGCAGCGGATTATCGGCGTTGTCGCTGTTGCGGATGGCCAGCGTGCCGTCGGTGCAGCGGGTGAGCCAGGTCCAGCCGGAGCCGAACTTGGAGAGTGCGCTGCTCTTGAACCGGGATGCGAACGCGTCGAAGGAGCCGAAGCCGGCGTCGATTGCCCTGGCGAGCTCTCCCGTGGGCGCTCCGCCTCCCCTGGGACTGAGGCAGCTCCAGTAGAAACCGTGGTTCCACGCCTGCGCGGCGTTGTTGAAAAGCGGGCCGGTCGCGCGCTTGATCAGATCGGCCAGGCTCACGGTTTCGAATTCCGTTCCCTGCACCAGCTCGTTGAGCTTGTCCACGTAGGCGCGATGATGCTTCCCGTAGTGATACTCGAGGGTTTCCCTGGAAATGTGCGGCGCGAGCGCGTCCATGGCGTAGGGCAGCGGGGGCAGTTCATGAAGCAGCTTCGGCAGTTCCGTTTGCATGTGGGCTCTCGGGGTCGTCATCATCAGACGATACTATATCACAATATGATATATAAGGAAACGACTCCATGTCGAGCACGCAAGTCCAGAACGGCACGCGCCGGGAAGAGAGGTGCGCTTTATTCTGAATCAATACGGGCAGGCGAACCATGGCGTAGGCTGAATGCGTTTGTCCACAGCCGACGAATGGAGGCATTCATGACCAAGACGCTCGACCGGCACGGCATGCTCTTGCTTGCGCTCCCGCTTCTCGCGATCGCGGTCCTGCTCGCGGCAGGGAGCGATGCATCGATCCCCGGTTCGGCCGGCGCAGGGTTTCATTTAATCGGCATCGGGCCGGACGCCGGAGCGACGGGCCTTGTTTTCGTGTGGGCTTTCGGCCACTGCGACGGCATGGACGGGCCGGTGGTGACGCTCGCGCGCAAGGCGCTGGATTCGGGCAACGTGAATCTTGTCCTTCCCTGGGTGCGTGCCGAGGACGAGACCGAGATCCGGCGCTCGTTCGAGCACGCGGTCGGGGTGCGCAGGCTCGGGACCGAGGTCAGGGAGCTGGCCGACATGCATTTCTTCGAGACGCTCGTCCGGATCCATCGGGCGGGCGAAGGGGCGCCCTACACGGGGCTCAAGCCCGCGGGGCGCGACCTCGGTCCGGCGATTCCGGCGGCCGACAAGGCGATCGAGGACGGTTCCCTCGGGCGCGTCGCGGAGCTGTTGACCAAGGCGATCCACGAAGGGCTGCACCGGCACTATGACGCCGCCGCGGCGCGCAGGCGCTTCGATCCCGACGACGTCCACGCCGGGCGCGAATACGTCGAAGCCTACGTGCCCTACATCCACTATGTCGAGCGGCTCTGGCTGGCGGCGACGGGTCCGGCGCATGGCCACGCCCCGGAAGGGCACGAGCAGGCGGGCGCTCACGCACACGCGCACTGAGCCGGCCTCTGCAGGTCCCTGGTATAGCCGGAATCAGGCACAGGTCCCGAGAGTCACTCCGGCTGCTTCATTCCACGGCTGACCGCCCATACCGCGGCCTCCAGCCGGGAGCGGAAACCGAGCTTCTTCAGCAGGTTCTTGACGTGCACCTTGACCGTGGCCTCGGTGATCTCGAGGCTGCGCGCGATGAGCTTGTTGGAGAGGCCCTGCGCGAGCCCCTGCAGGATCTCTCCCTCGCGATCGGTCAGCCCGGCCGCGTCGCGCTGCTTCGTGGCGGCCTCATCCCGGATCGCGCGCGCCAGGAGCCCGTTCAGGCGATCGCTGATCACGGTGCGGCCGTTCAGCGTCTCGTCGATCGCCGCGAGCAGGTCCTCGGGCTCCATGTCCTTGAGCAGGTAGCCGTCGGCGCCGCTGCGGATCGCCGCGACCAGGTCGTCGGCGTTGTCCGAGACGGTGAGGATGACCACGCGGCAATCCAGGCCCCCGTCGCGGATCGCCTTGAGGGTCTCGATGCCGCTCATTCCCGTCATGTGCAGGTCCAGCAGGACCAGGTCCGGATCGAGTTCCCGGGCCTTGGCCACGCCCTGCTCGCCGTTCGAGGCTTCGCCCACCAGCTCCAGGTGCGGCGCCATGGCGATCAACTGTCCGACCCCCTTTCGAAAGAGAGGGTGGTCGTCGATCACCAGGATGCGGTTGCCCTCGCTCATGCGTTTGCCGGCGACCTGTTTGCAGCCGCCTGGTAGGGTCCGCGCGGGGAGAATTCCAGCTCGACGCGCGTCCCGCCTTCCGGACGTCGCGTCACTGAGAATGTGCCGCGCAGCGTCGCGGCGCGGTCGCGCATGATCGCAATGCCGTAGTGGTGCGTCGGCGGCCGGGCATCGCGAATGCCGATGCCGTCGTCGTCCACGGTGACCCGCAGGCGTCCCTGCTCGTTCGCCAGGCGCACGTCGGCGTGGCGCGCGCGCGCGTGATGCTCGACGTTGGTCAGCGCCTCGCGCACGACCTGCAGCACGTGGATCTGCTCGCTCGAATCGAGCTCGTGGCCGAGCAGGTGGTCGTGCAGCCGCAGCTCCAGCCCGGTGCGCTCGGAGAATTCGCGGATGGTGTCCTGCAGCGCGTCGGAGAGCCCGCGGCCGTCCATGCGCAGGCGGAACGTGGTGAGCAGTTCCCGCAGTTGGCGGTAGGCGTTGTTGAGGCCCGCCTTGAGCTCCTCGACCACTTCGGCGGTCTGCTCGCGCGCCCGGTCGCCGTCGAGGTGCGACTTGAGGCGCGTCACCTGGATCTTCAGGTAGGACAGCGACTGCGCGAGGGAATCGTGCAGCTCGCGCGCGATGACCGAACGCTCCTCCATGAGCGCGATGCGGCGCCGTTCGTCGCTGCGCTTGGCGGTGGCGAGCGCGGCGCCGATGTGGTGGCCGATCGATTCGAGCAGCTTCTTCTTCCATTCCTCGATTTCGGTGCCGGCCGGCAGCTGCATCAGCATCACCCCGTATGGCTTGCCGCCTTCGACCAGCGGCACCGAGAGCATGCGGTCGTCGCCGCTGCCCACGGCGCGCGCTCCCGTTTCGCCCTCGCTGAAGCACTCGTAGCAGCGTTCCTGGGCGCACCAGGCGCCCGCCTGCTCGCCGTCGGCGCGCAGCGCGATGGGAAAGCCGCGCCGGTCGCCTTCCTCGCGGGCGCAGATGGCGCCCGCCTTTAGGCCGATGACGCGCTCGATGTCGCGCATGACCCCCTCGAGCGTCGCCTGCGTGAGCGGATTCTCGGCCAGCGTGCGCGTGGTGTTGTAGAGCACCTCCAGCGACACGTTGCTGCGCGCGAGCTGCTCGGTCTTCTCCTCGACCCGTGCCTCGAGCGTCGCGTAGCTGCGCGACAGGTCCTCGACCATGTAGTTGAACGACTGCCCGAGCTGGCCGAGCTCGTCCTCCCCGGCGTGCTGGGCGCGCACCGTGAAGTCGCCGACGCGCACGCGGCGGGCGCACTGCAGCATGTCGCCGAGGGGCACGATGACCTGCTCGTGCATGAGGTACAGGGCGATGAACATGACCACGACGATCGCGAACAACGCGCCGCCCTGGATCAGCCGCAGCGTCTGGATGCGCCGCTCCAGGTCCTGTTCGAGCAGGTACACCAGCCGGTCGACGTCGAGGACGTAGGCTGCCATTCGCGCGACGAAGGCATCGCGCGCCGGCGCACCCTCGGAAACCGTGCGCGCGATCGAAGGTCTGAGCACGTTCGACCAGGCCGAGGACACGCGATCGTACGCCCGCCGCGTGGGATTGTCGGCACTCGAGGGCAGGCCGTTGGCGAGCTGCGGGCTGTGCAGGCGCAGTTCGAATTCGGCGATCGACTGCTGCAATTCGGCCGGGGCGCGGCCGATGTCCCCCGAGCGCAGCACCTGCACCGTGATCCAGTAGGACTGCATCCGCAGGCTGCCCGCGATGTTGATGGCCGAGGCCTTTCCCGAGGACAATTCGGCGAACACGGTCGCGCTGATCGTGGCGGTGAGCGCCAGCACGACGATGGTCCCCAGCGCGATTCCCAGCCGCACGACCAGCGACTGGGCGAAAAAGTTGCGATCGATATTCATGCTGCGATCCTCCGGGCGGCGGCCTGCGCACGCGCCGCATGGCAATACCGGCATTCTGCCCGTTTGGAGTGGCGCAGACCACCTGGAGCGCACTCACTCCCCTCCTCTTCGAGGAGGGGTCCGCCCGAAGGGCGGGGGGTGGTGGAGTGTTCGATACCGCTCGACCACCCCACCTCGCTACGCGAGGCACCCCTCCTTTTCCAAGGAGGGGAGTCTGGACGTGCCGAGTATTCCGACGCTAGCGCTGCAGCGGGGCGGGGCGGCGGCGGTTCCAGCGCACCAGCTGCACGGGGCGCCACAGGTAGGCGATCGGCACCGTCACCGCGTGCACCAGCCGGGAGAACGGAAACACCAGCAGCAACAGGAAGAAGTTGAGGACATGCACCTGGGCGAGGACCGGCAGGCTGGCCATATACTGCGGCTCGGGTTGCAACAGCACCAGCGACCAGATGTAAGGCGCCGCCATCTGCCAGTACCAGTCCGATCCCCAGCGGTGAAACACCGCGATGCCGATGCCGGTCAGCAGTGACACCAGGAGCAGCAGCAGCACGACGATGTCCATCGGACTCGTGACCGCCTGCAGCTTGCTGTTGCGCAGCCGGCGAACGATCAGGTTGATCAGTCCCACCAGGGCGAGCAGCGCAAAGGCGAGGCCCGTGACTTCCAGGAAATACATGCGCAGCGTCACGCCGTTGAAGGCCGCCACCCAGGCGGGGAAGAACACCCCGAGCAGGTGCGCTGCGAGCACCGCCAGCAGGCCCCAGTGGAACGGAACCGATCCCCAGAACAGCTGCCGATTTTCCAGGAACTGGGACGAAAGGCTGGAATAGGAGAAGCTGTCGGTGCGGAACCGATAGACGGCGGCGGCGATCGCCACCAGCAGCGTCATGTACGGAACGGCAACAAACAGGACGATTTCGAGCGGTGTCGTCATCGGTCGGTCCCTCCAGGCAAGGCGGTTTGCGTCACGGCGCGCGCGGCCGCACCGATCACCAGGTTGTAGATGTTGGCATCGTCGCGCACGCTGTCGGCGGCTTTCTGAACCGCGGGCAGAACGTATTCCTCGAGTATCGGCGCGCATTCGGGGTCGCCCGCCGCGCGCGCCAGCCAGCGCAGTATCCGGCACAGGTGGTCCGGAACCTCGGCGCTGGCCTCCAGGGCATACCGCGAATAAGCGCCCTGCAGGGCGCTCATCATTTCGCCGCGCCGGTACGTTTCGCCGAACAGGTGATAGCCGACGTACAGCGGACTGGCCGGGTTCATGTCGAACGATTGCGTGTACAGCTCTTCCATCTGCGCGAGCGATTTTCCCGCTACGAAGCGCTCGAAGCGGGCGAGCGCGCCCGCGGTGGCGGCGTCCTCGCGCTCGAGCATTCCAGCGAGGGCCGCGGCCTTGTCAGGCAGGTCCGCGCGCGGGTAGTCGAGCGCATCGGCGAGCAGGGTCAGCACTTCGGCATGCGTGCCCACGTCAGAGGCCCCGCTGCGGCGCCTGCCGGAAGCCGAAGCCGGTTTCCTGCTTGTTGGAGAGCGGATCGTTCAGCGTTTCGATGTCGCGCTCGCGATGATAGGGCGGCATGGCGAAGCGTTCCGCAAAGGTAGGCAGGGCGGTGAGCCGATAGATGGCTTCCACCTGCGCCGCGGTGCAACCGGCTTCCCGCAGCGCCTGTTCTACCTTCTCCGCACCCACATCGCCCACCGTCTTCTGGCGCTGGTAGAGGCGCACCGCCATCTGCTTCTTCAGGATGCCTGCCAGGCGCGGCACATCGCCGACGGTGAAGAGCTTCGCCAGATACTCCAGCGGCAGGCGGGATTGGTCGATGCCGTGGAACAGGCTCCCCGTCGAGTTCCTGACCAGACTGTTCTCCACGGTGGCGGTGACCGGAGACAGCGGCGGCACGTAGAACATCATCGCCATGGTGCGGAACTCGGCGTGCAGCGGCACGGCGATCCGCCATTCCTTGACGAAGCGGTAGATCGGCGATGCCTGGGCCGACGCCAGCCAGTCTTCCGGGATCCCCGCCGCACGCGCCGCCCGCAGGACCTCCGGGTCGTTCGGGTCGAGCAGCATGTCCAACTGCGACTCCAGCACCCTGTCATCCGGGGCGTTGATCGCAGCGGGGATCTTCGCGGCATCGTAGAGCATCACGCCCATGTACCGGATGCGGCCCACGCACGAGTGCGCGCACGCCGGCACCTGGCCGGTCTCCACGCGCGGGAAGCAGAGGATGCACTTTTCCGACTTGCCGCTTGCCCAGTTGTAGTAGACCTTCTTGTACGGGCAGGCCGATATGCACATGCGCCAGGCGCGGCACTTCTCCTGGTTCACCAGCACCACGCCGTCTTCGCCGCGCTTGTAGATCGCACCCGAGGGGCAGGCGGCGACGCAGGCGGGATTCAGGCAATGATTGCAGATGCGCGGCAGGTAGCCGAACACCAGCCGCTCGACCTCGAACAGCGATTGCTTCACCGGCTCGCTCAACGCGCGGAAATTGGGGTCGTTGTTGGCGTAGATGGCCGAACCGCCGAGGTCGTCGTCCCAGTTGGGTCCGGCATTGATATCCATGTTCTTGCCGGTCACCATCGAGATGGGGCGTGCGGTCGGCTGATCGTCTCCCTGTTCGGGATTGAACAGGTCTTCGTACCGGTAGGTGAACGGCTCGTAGTAGTCGTCCATGCTCGGCAGATGGGGGTTGAAGAACAGGTTGGCCAGGCCGCGCAGCTTGCCCGTGGAGCGCAGCCGCGCCTGGCCGTTCCTGACCTCCCATCCGCCCTTGTAGGTTTCCTGGTCTTCCCACCGCGTGGGGTAGCCCGTGCCCGGCTTGGTCTCGACGTTGTTCCACCACATGTATTCCGCACCCTTGCGGTCGGTCCAGATGTTCTTGCAGGCAATGCTGCAGGTATGGCAACCGATGCACTTGTCCAGGTGGAACAGCATCGATACTTGGGCCTTGACGTCCATTGCGCGCTCCTTGTCACTCCGCTCGGGGTTTCACCAGTCGGGCCTGTCGATGCGCTTCACCAGCACGTAGGTGTCGCGGTTCACGCCCACCGGTCCCCAGTAGTTCATGTGGTAGGTGAATTGGCCGTAGCCGCCCATCATCAGCACCGGCTTGAGCCGCACCCGGGTCAGGCTGTTGGTCATTCCGGAACGGCGGTTGTTTCGGCCAGGCGCCTTGGGCGTCGCCAGGGTGCGTTCCACCGCGTGGTAGTGGAACAGGTTGCCGCGCGGGATGCGCGCGCTCACCGCCGCGCGCGCGACCACGACGCCGTTGTCGTTGATGGTCTCGACCCAGTCGTTGTCGGCGATGCCGGCTTCGGCGGCGTCCTTGTCGTTCAGCCACACCGGCTCCGCCCCGCGCGACAGCGTCTTCATGCGGTGGTTGTCGGAGTAGGTGGAGTGTATATGCCACTTGCCGTGCGGGGTCAGGTAGTTCAGGCGCAGCGTGCCCTTGTCGCGCGCGGTCTTGCGCAGGTCGCCCAGCAACTGCACGTCGCCGCGTGGCTTGTAGGTGGGCAGGTTCTCGCCCCACGCGATGTAGCCCTCGTGGTCGAGGTACATGTGCTGGCGGCCGGTGAGGGTCCGCCACGGCACCAGTCGCTCGACGTTCAGGGTGTACGCGGCGTACGGCCGTCCCTCGTTGATGATGCCCGACCAGATGGGGCTCGTCAGCACGCGGAACGGCTGCGCCGCGATGGTGGAGAAATCGGCGCGCACGCCGCGGTTCTTCTCCGCGAGGTCGGCGAGCGGAAGCCCCACTTTCTTCTCCAGGTCCTGGAAGGCGCGATAGGCGAGCTCCCCGTTGCTCTCCGGCGCGAGGTTCATCACCACGTTGGCCGCGTGCACGTCCTGCGCGAGCGACACGTATTTCTTCCCGCCCCACTCGACGCTGGGGTGGGTGACGAGCATCTCGTCGTAGAAGTCCTGGATGGCGAAGCGCGTGCCGTGCGCGCCGATGCCGTTGTTGCGGGCGTTGTGGCCGAACGAGATGAACTTGTCGTAGATGCGCGTGTAGTCCCGCTCGACGACGGCGACGTGGGGCATGGTCTTGCCAGGTATCGCCTCGCACTCGCC
>Ga0082335_1008694_pt1 | contig 11390 bp, 8 predicted proteins | sample Subgrocontami58m_FD_72375 | JGI IMG/M metagenome (GOLD analysis project Ga0082335, IMG submission 72375) | Subsurface groundwater microbial communities from S. Glens Falls, New York, USA - GMW37 contaminated, 5.8 m (SPADES assembly) (version 2) ...
TTGGCTGCTCAAGCGGTAATATTCTGGACCCGGTACCCTGCCCGGTTTCTGCCGGTGGCGCGTACGGCGGCTTTACTTCCGGACCACTCGGACGGCTCCGCATCCACTCAGGCAGCAGCGAATCGGTATCGAACTGACCAGTTGAGCCGGGCAGCGGCGCCTCAGCGGTATCGGTGGGGGTAAGTACGTCTTCAGCTTCAGATGGAACGCTCGGCGCAGGTACCTCCGTAGGTACCACCGACGGCGTACGGAACCACTCCCAGCCGTGGCGCATGAGCCAGCCCGTGGTCGCAAACCCCGCGCCCATGGTTGCGCCATAAATAATCTGATTTCTCAGCAGCTTTTTCTTGGCAGCAGAGATGTGTTCTCCTCGAACGTCAAGCAGGTGGCTGACCCGGTCGAGCGCTGTGCGCCCGCTCCCATCGACCATGCGATTGGCACCGTTCACCACGGCGAACGCCTCGGCTGCTCCCATAGCCTTGGCCAGTGCGTACTTGGCCGCGAGTTGCTCTTCTTTTTCGCCAAAGTTCACAGTCCCGTCATCGAGTTTACGCAGAGTGTACCCGATGCGGGCGTCGAGCGAGCCCTGTAGCTTCACCTTGGCGCGCTGTAGCAGGTCGTCCTGATTATCTTTGGTAATACTGATATCGCTACCCAACACTTTTTTGATAAACACATCCTTATCCTTACCCTCGGGGGCATACTCGACCTGCGCCACCAGTTTATCTAGCTTGGCCGCGAGCTGCTTAGCTTCCACGTAGCTTTGCTGGCCAGCCTCGACCTGCGCCTGCTTCACTTCGAACTCGAGCTTCCCCACCTGCTCGAGCGCCTGCATCGCCTGTAGGTACGCGGTCTTGCGTTCGCCCTCCATGAGCTCGGGGTCTTCCTTAAGTGACAAGCCCCCGAGCTCCTTGCTCAGCTCGTTGAACCGCGCTTTGGCCTGCCTGGTATCAGCCTTGAGCTGCGCTACCTTGGCCGATTCTGCTTGTGTGCCGCGACGGCCCGCGACCTCCGCCTCGCGCTGGCGGGCAAGTTCGCGACGGTGCGCCATGAACCCACCCATCCCAGCGGCCACGACTGGGGCAGCGGCCCAGCCCAGCACCCCCGCGGTAACGGCACGCCCGGCGAAGCCCAAACCGCCGTACATTCCACGCTCGGTTACGACGTTAGTCAACACCTTGCGCCAAACAGGTGCTGATTTAATTTCGGATAAACGACGTTCAACTTCCGGATCAGAATTTAAATACTGCGACATGTTAACGCGGTAGTCGATCTGGCGCGTGGCCAACGCCGCCTGCTGCTCATCGCCGAACTGTTGCCGCTTCAAGCGCAGAATATCTGCTCGGGCCGCCTCGTACACATTTTTCATATGCACATACTGGTCGCGCTGGCCTTTCTTAGCGGTCGGCAGCGACCATTCGTACGGGAGCTGCGCGAATTCGCTCGCCACCTGGTTGAAGTGCTCGAGCGCCTCGGCATCCTCGGGGCTAAGCTCAACCCTACCTTCCGATGAATCGTGCTCATAGGCCTCGGGTCGCCCGGCAAGCAGTAGTTCCAGCGAACCGTCGGACTGCACCTCAACGTCTAGGTCATTAGCGGTCTCGCGCATGCCTTTAATAAGGAGCTCGAGCGTCTTACCGTGCGTCGCCATACCGCCGCGCTGCAATTCAAGCGCGGTGCGCTTTTGCTCAGTACCAACGATGAACGGCCTCAGGGCACTTACGAAACCGCGCGCGAGTGCGTTACCAACCCTTGCTCCCAGCTTTTTGCCCTTATACTTTTGACCGGCCGCTTCAACCTTGGATTTATACTCGGTACTGGCCTCATCCTCTATCCGGGAAAGTGTGACCTGCTCTAGGTTGCGGAAGAGGAGGGCCCTTTGGCCTTTAATTAAATCCTTATAACCAGCGATCGATTCGAGTTCCTCCTGTCTGACGCCGAACATCGCCTCAAAATCAAAACGCGCATGCGCTTCTGCTTCAGGGGGTGGAGGTAGATCTTCAAACTTAGCCTCGGCCTCCTGCGGTTTGGTGAACTCAGGGGGTTGCTCTACAACTTCAACTGGCACGGTTTCAGCCTGCGCGGATGCATGCTCCTCCCCCTTGCTACCCATGTCGGCCACGGGTGGCCCAAGCTCTCGCGCCACGCTCTCGAATGCCGCGAGACGCTTTGCTTCTTTACCCTCTGCAAGATCTGCCATGGATGTATGGGATAATTATTGCAGTGCTGAGCTATCAACTCGAATGTCCAGCCAGCGGCAAACCGCGGCCACGGTAATGTGCCACCCGTTTCTCAATCACGGCTGAATAGCGCAGGCCATCTTCGACGAACACGTCAACAAAAGCATCGCGGTCTGACTCGTCGGTGAAGTCTGGATCATTAAGCAATTCACGTGCCTTGGCCGCCAATCGGTTCCGCACCGTGTCATCAATCTCGTCCTTCACCCGTTGCTCGTCAGGTGTTAATTCACGCATGAATTTAATGCCTGTTTCGTCTGCCCAACCTTCGGCCTCAGGTTGCTCGCGCTCAATGGGCGGTACTGACGCTGCCGGCTGTTGTACTTCGGTCGAATGGTCCTCTACCTGAATGTTGGCCTGCGCACCGTCACTCGTAACCTCTAATTCTTCCTGCGCCTTAGTTACACGCGTTCGGCGACCACCCGCAATAGGTTTATCGGCAAATCCAAGAGTTCGCAGCGCACGTTGCGCCTCATCATACTCCTCGGACGATAAATTTTTACTTCCCAGGCGATTTACCGACTTCCAAGCATCTGAATACGTTTTGCTAGTACCCGATCGGGCTGGCGGTACATCAGTAGTGTTTTCCACATGAGCTTGAGGCTTCTCCGAAGTAAGTAAAACGTCATTCGCCGGTGGTGACTCAACAACAACTTTCTTAATGTCAGGTGCCAACGCAACAGCGACGGGAGGAATTACATTTTCACCCTGCGTAATTGACGTGTGCTGCTTTTCCTTGCCGCCCTTGCCGCGCCTGTCTTGTTTGGGCTGCTTCTCCTTTGGCTGCGGTAGCCCACGCTCCAGGTACTGCTTCAACTGCCCTTGCGTGATTTTGACATCTACCCCAAGATCGGCCAGTAGCTCAGGCAAAGTAAACGTCAATGGCTTACCGTTCTTTGGCTTTATGATAAGAGCGCCGCGCACCGGAACAAGCTCGGGATGCTTGGCCATGAATCGCTGTAGAACGAGTGTAAGGTCGAAATCACGGTTCGTGGTATTCAAAAGTATGCTCTGATTACGCTCGTCCCAACTCAGATAGCCCTGGAAACGACCGTCCGCGTTCACAGTATCATGGCCACCTTTGAACTTTTTACCATCAAACCACTTCTTACCAGACTCACGATCAGCCTCTTCCATTCCTTCAATATTAAGCACGAATTTACCTAGCCTAGTATCCACGACACGGCCTTGTCCTTGGAGTGATTCCTCCGGTACATCAAGCAATAGTTCGTGAGCGTGGTCGATAGTACGGCGCTGATTTTCGGCCGCTGCGGTAAGGCTCCACTGCTTTAGCTCAGCGTCACTCAATTTTTTATCTAAAATAAAATTGGTTATGGCTATCCCAACAGTTTCACCGCCATCGCGGCTGCGTTCGCGCGGCGCGTCCACTGCCCGTGCCGCCGGCGCCCACTGCTGCTCAAGAAACTCTAATAAGCGGGGTGCGTCCATAAAACGATGCAGCCCGCGGATCGTACGATCGCTGCTGTTAAATTCATCTGGTTTCGTTATGAAACGTGCGTTATCATCACGCACAGTCAGCTCGACTAAAGCTCGCAGTGGTCCTGACCGGCTGATATCGCCGCGTGAGAGCAGTAAGTTATATAAAATTTTAGCCGATGATGTTTCATAGCCGCGGCCGCGCTGGTGGTTATCGATGATAACCGTGCCATCACCCTCAACGGTCACGCCGCTCCGCAGGCCACTATCAATCGTAGTAGCGCCTGGCTTAAATTCGCCCGGCGGCACTACGGCAACATCTAACAGTACCTTGTTTAACTTCGCCTGCTCGAGCAGCATGAGCGACACCCGAGCGTCTAAGTCGGCACCCTCGGAAATTTTGTACTCACCAGTTCGCCTGTCCTTTTGCCACTTGCCACTGTAGGCGAAGGGACCCCACACCTCACGGGTCGCCTTCAAAAAATGTTCGTTTGCCTTCTTCCAGTCCTGCTGCGACAGTTCCTTCTCCTTAAGCCCTGGTTGCACAAGCAAAATTTCGTTCATGAGGTAGGCCGAGGGGTTAAAGCCTGCCCCCACCCTAGTGAGAAATTTCGTGGTCACACGACGCTCGGCTTCATACTTAGACCGATCGTGGAATTGGTGCTTAATCTGCTTGAGGCTCATGCCCTTGGTGTACTCCTGGCAAAGTTCCAAGAACTTACTGTGCTCTGGTTGGTCACGCCAGCGCTCACCCTCGGGCTTAGGTTTAGGGCCTTCACCCTCGGCCACCCAAACGCGAGTACGCTCTGACTTGGGGTAGTCAGGTGATGAAGGTGCGCTCCTTGGTTGCTCGGATTCAAGTTCTGCCAACAACCGCTCGGCTGCAGTGCGATCAGGGCTCACAAACTCTGCATCTTTGGTCGCTGGTATTTTTTTCCCCTTCTTAGTGTACGAATGCTCAAATCCGGCGCGAAAAAACCGCTCGATCGCAGGATCGAGGAAAGAATCACGAATATCTTGGGCAGTGAGTTCACCGGCATCGTATAGCTCGCGCATAGCCGCATAAGACTCAGTCTCCTCTTGGGCACGCTCGTCGAGTAGAATGCTGTTTATCTCAAGCCTTTTGCCGGTACTCTCACCGGCTACAGGCAAATGGGCCGTCTCGGGCGATTGGTCGAGTTCAATGCGGGTAGACTCGACTGGCGGGTTATTGGCCACCAAATCACCAAGAACTTCCCCAGCCTCATGTAATGGAATACCTTTTTTACCCATATGCAAGCCAAAAAATAATCACCCTAGGCTACACCTTAATGTAGCTGGTGTCAAGGTTACGCAATACAACAACGAAGGCTTTACCACTACTCGCGGCGAATGCCTTCGTTAATATCTTCATCCCAAATAAGTACCGATAACCCGCGCCACAAACTGGCAGCCGATTTCTTCACTAATGGCTCGCGCTGCTGCGAGCGCCAAGACTTGGCGTAGGCGCTGCGGGCGACACTACGACGTCGCAGCAAACGAATATCCTGTATCATGGTTAATTTGATTTTTGTTTAGTAGCTTTTACACTTTATTATTATACCGTAAAAATCGCATTTAGTCAACCAAGCAATTCGCCTAACGCGATTTCAGCGTTGCAAAAAAGTACTATCGCTATGACAGTACTGGTTGTGCCTACACGCTGATGTAGTGGCGGGCCCGACCCCGATGTGATATCGGGGCGATCCCTGCCTGCCAGCAGGCAGGTTCTCCGTGACCACACACTATACTCGCCTGGCTCGCAAATACGGGGCAGACAGTGAGATTATAAATCAGAGCGGGCCCGACCGGATTCGAACCGGCGATCTTCTCCGTGACAGGGAGACGTGTTAACCGGGCTACACTACGGGCCCGCTCTGATTTATAAAGATGCTGTCAGAAAGTGCTAGGCTACTTGGATAGTAACGTTGAGAGCCAACTTTCAAATTAGTTTCACCCTGCGGGTAATCAGCCGGAGGCTGAAACCGGGCTACACTACGGGCCCCCGCCTGCGAAAATTACGCTTTGCCAGGATAACACGTATAAAAAATAATTTCAAGCTTGGCTAGGCTGTGAGCGGCGATGAGGCCGCGGCCGAGCGTGGCGAGCGCCACCACAACCAAACACCAGCTAGTATCACCAGCGCGGCCACCAGGCTTCCTATCCGCACACCAGCGACCTCGAGCTGTGCATCAATTCTAATAAACTCGAGTATAAAGCGCAGTACGCCCGTGGATATAAGGTAGGCGGCAAACAGACGCCCCGGCGCTTTGGCTAGCGATTTTGAACGCCACAACACAGCCGCGATCACTAGCAAGCCCATAAATTCGTACAAAAAAACCGGGTGAAAGTGAGTGGACGTAGCCTGCGCTACCGGACGAAACGCACGTACGATTGGTATACCCCAGGGGAGGTTGGTCGGCACGCCAAACAATTCCTGGTTAAAGTAGTTACCCCAACGCCCTAACGCCTGCGCCAGGGCAAGCGCGGGCGCAAGCACGTCTCCGAGTGTGAGCCATGAGTATCCCCTTTTCTTGGCCCACGTCATTAGCATTAAAAATGCTGCGGCCAGCCCGCCATGAAAAGCCAGCCCGCCCTCCCACAAACGAAGAATATCCCCGAGGTGGTCACGGAAATACCACCACTCATACAAGAACACATCAACCAATCGCGCGCCCACGAGGCCGGCGAGCACTAGCCAGCTAACAAGCTGTTCTAGGTGTGGCAATGGCCAGCCTTTCTCCAACCATGTACGCCGAGCCACCAGGTACCCGAGCGCTACGCTGGCAGCAAACAATAGACCGTACCAATGCAAACTAAAATCTCCCCAGCTCACGATCGTGGGCGACGGGACATAGGAATGGAAAAAGTTCAACACGCTCATGCTAGAAAAATCCGAGACTCAAAACACGAAGTTCGAAAATTATTTCGGGTTTCGAATTTAGACTTTATGATTTCCCGCGTGCTACCCACCAATAAGCTTGCCCTGCAGCACGGATTTTAGTTGTGTCCAATCGTCAATCGCTTCATCGTTCACGAAAAAGGTCGGGGTGCCGCGTACGTTGCGCGTCTCTCCCTCGCGCATATCCTCGCGTATCAGGTCGGATTTGGCCTTACTATCCAGACAAGCGGCAAAACTCGGCTCATCAAGTTGAAGTCCGCGGGCGTAACCTACTAGCTCGTCGCGCGAAAAAGCCGGCTGCATTTCAAATAACTTATCGTGATATTCCCAAAACTTACCTTGATCGTTGGCACACTCGCTAGCCAGCGCCGCCCGAAAAGCCTGGGGGTGAATACTAAGCAGCGGGAAATGGCGGTACGAAAATGCAATGCGGTCTCCGAAAGTATCAACGATTTCTTTCACTGTTGATTGAGCGCTTTTACAGGCTGGGCACTGAAAATCGGAAAACTCCTCCAGCTTCACGGCCGCGTCAACTTTGCCCAAAATAGGCCGAGGTGAATTTATGGTGGGGTAAGTGGGACGATTTACGGCCGCGCGCCAAAGCCAAACCCCCAGGCCAATCGCGACCAGCACTCCGCTTGCCACCCATAGCTTGGAAGATCGGCCGCGCATACGAAGTATATGGGCAATTACTGCAAGGCCGCGTCGACAATCGCCTTCAACTGCTCGTAAGGCACCGCACCTTCGACCGCCGTGCCATTAACGAACGACGTTGGGGTGCCGCTAACGCCGAAGGCTGAACCTTCTTGTAAGTCCTGCTGTACCTTGGCTGTCATTTCACCTTGATCAAGGCAGGTGCGGAAGCGAGCTTCGGACACGCCGACTTCCTTGGCTAGTGGGTAAAGCGCGGTTAGTGCAAACCCGGTGCCGTTAGCGGTCGTGCGCTCAAAAATCTTGTCAATAAAGCTCCAGTATTTTTCTGCGCCACCGAACTTGCCCACGCATTCGGCTGCTTCGGCCTCTTTTTGCGCGTTTTGATGGAATGACAACGGGAAGTGGCGATAAATCAATTTAACTTTACCTTGATACTCGGCCATTAAGCGCTGTACTTCAGGATGGAAGCGCTTGCAAAACGGACACTCCAGATCACTGTACGAAATTATAGTAACCGGGGCGTTGGCGCTGCCGCGCACATAATCAGTCGGCTTTACTGCAATGTCAACTTTGGACGGCGGTTGGTTCGGCTGGGGTGCGCTCGGAGTTGGCGCGGGAGTTGGCGTCGATAGCGCAGCAGTTTTAGAAAAATCGCCGCCGGACAACAAATACGAACCGGCCGCGGCAAACCCAGCTAAACTTACTACCGCCACACCGACCACGATCCCCATGGCGAACGTAAGCTTGGGGGAAGCGCCATCGAACATGCTCGACTTGGGCGGCATAATTGGAGTACTCGGCAACACTGGTACTTGTTCATCCATATAAAAAAGATGATAAACGATTAGGTGGGAGCAGTATACCACGGCTCCACAAACTGGTCTATGCTCCGCCGCCGCGCAGCAGGTAATCGTGCGCCTCGAGCGCAGCTTTGGCGCCCTCGCCGGCGGCGACCACGATTTGTTTAGCCGGCACGTTGGTGATATCGCCGGCCGCGAATATACCCGGGGCGCTGGTACGGTTGTGGTTGTCCACTTCTACTTCGTGCTCGTGGTTGAGCTTTACCACGTCAGCCAGGAACTGCGTCGATGGCTCATAACCGATTTCTTCGAACACTCCTTGAACCGAGATCACTTCTTCGGCGCCGGTCGAATGATGTCTCACTTTAAGGCCGCTGACCGCGCTTTCACCGACTATTGCAACCGTATCACATTCAGTTAGCACGGTGGCGTTCGGGGCCGCTATTAGCGCATCAATCATCACCTGCTCGCCCTTAAGTTCAGGGTTTACGGTAACTAAATACACCTGGGGGCACAGCTTTACGAGTTGCAGCGCGGCATCAAGCGCCGAATTACCACCACCGACGACCGCAACTTTTTTGCCGTGGAACAATGGCGCATCACAGGTAGCACAAAAAGTAACGCCCTTACCTAAAAACATGGCTTCACCAGGTACGCCGAGCATGCGCGGCACCTTGCCGGCGGCAATAATAAGAGCGCGGGCACTGGCCTGCTCGCCGCTTGCTAACACAACTTTCCAGCCGGCGCCGTCAGCTGCAACTTCCGTAACCTCGACACCCTCACGCAGCTCAAGGTCAAAGGTGGCGTTGTCGTTATCAAACCGTTTAACATGCTCGTAGAATTTGGCCGTCAGTTCAGGCCCGGTTACCATGTTGAAGCCAAGATAATTTTCAATGTCAGCCGACCAAGCAGTTTGTCCGCCAATTACATGAGCCAACATCAGCGTGTCAATTTTGCGCCGCGCCGCGTACACGGCCGCGGTCATGCCGGCTGGCCCGCCACCTATAATAATGAGTTCATAGCGTGGTTTCATGATTTCGGTTTCGCGAGCGTGCGCTTTAATACCTCGATTATAAATTGGTCCCAGACATCAAGCGGTATATCACCCTGGATCTTATAACCATTCACAAACCAGGTGGGCGTACCGCGTACTCCTGCCGCTACCCCCGCCTCGTAGTCGGCCTGGATATCTGCCAGCTGCAGATGCCCTTCGCGGCAGCGGTTGAACGTTACAAGGTCGAGCCCGAGCTCACGCGCCTGCGCCTGGTACAGCTCATCACCTAGCCGACCCTGATCCTCGAACAGGCGGTCATGGTATTCCCAAAACTTACCCTGGGCACCGGCGCAGTTGGCGGCTTCGGCCGCCGCCACCGCCTGATCGTGTACATCAACCAAGGGGAAGTCACGATAGATTAACCTTACAGCCTCGGGGTACTTGGCGAGCACCTGGCGCATGGTCGGCGCCGAGGCCCGGCAGAACGGGCACTGGAAATCACCAAACTCAACGATCACGACCGGCGCCGCCGGCGAGCCGCGACTAGGGTCATCAGCGGTAACAACGTCCACCAGGCCAGCCGGTACAGTGCCGCCCTCGGTACTAGCGGTGAAACCACCACTGGGGTCGGGCAGCCCGGGTTGGGTCGGCACAAAAAACTTCAACACCAGCGGCACACCAAACCAAAAAATCAGAAAGCCCAAGATACCGTACGTCCACCAGCGACGGTACCAGGGCCTTGGTAGCGTAGGCATCGGTTCGCTGTGCGTCAGGTCGGTCTGGGGTATTTCGGTCGAGCTAGGTATATCCATAGTTCTCCTAAAAGCGTAGCATGCACGCGAGACTTATGAGAAGCGCCGACCCGATGACTGGGCAACCTGGGGATAACCAGCACTCGACAAGATGATGGCACGCTGCTAGGATACGGCATAACGCTATGATACACATTGCCAGCCAATCCATCGCCATGATGAGCATGATGATGTCCCATCCCTTGGGGATTGGTTATTGGCGTGCCTAGGCTAAACGTTGCTATCAAAGTTAAGCACTACCAACCAGTCTCCCGCAGGAGACTGGTTTTGTTTCGTACAACCAAACTAATTAACAATGTCAAAAATAACACAAAAAGGAGTAACCAATGGCCAGTATCGATTCAACTGGCGATGCCCGTGCCGACCTGAAGCGCCGCTTCGAAAACGCCCAGCGCCGCCACCGCATTAGCGCGACCACACCTTTCAAACCAGTTCAAAAAGAAGTGCCTGATATTACAGGTAATTTGTACAAGATGTACTGCATCAGCTCAAAATGGAAGACATTACCGTTGCGCCCGGTGCAGTTCCGCCCCTTGATAACCGATCGCACTTTCGTACCCAAGGCGCCGTAACAAAAAAACACCCGACATAACATATCCGCTAGCTGGCCGCTGGCGGATTTTTTTATCTATTTCCAGCCGACCTTACAGAGTTCAACTAGTCGCCACAGCCGGCTCGCGATTATGCCAATCAGTAATCGTTTGGTAAGCGTGCGCCGCGCGTAGAATGATTTCTTCTTGCCACCTTTGCCCAATGATCTGTAAACCAACCGGCAATCCACTCACAAACCCGCACGGCACCGATATTGCAGGCAAACCGGCAATGTTCACCGGTACGGTGTAAACGTCTTGAAGATACATCGCCAGCGGATCTTGCTCTTTGCTGCCCAAGGTGAAGGCAGGCTCTGGGGTGGTGGGCGTGACCAGCGCATCGACCTCACGAAACACGCGATCAAAATCCGCCACGATGGACGACCGCGCAGCCACGGCCTGGCGATAATAAGCGTCGTAGTAGCCGGACGAAAGCACATACGTACCTAGCATCACCCGTCGCTTTACCTCGGCGCCGAAAAGTTGCCCGCGCGTACGAGTATAGGCTTCAAACAGGTTGGCGCGATCGGCGGCGTGCGCACCGTAACGCAAACCGTCGTAACGAGCCAAGTTAGCGCTTACCTCGGACGGACAAATAACGTAATAAGCAGCCAAGGCAAACTGCATGGTCGGCAAACTTACCTCAACAACCTTAGCGCCAGCCGCTTCGAGTTTGCCAATAGCGGTCTGGACAAGCTCGTTCACTTTAGAATCAAGCCCGGCACCAAAAAACTCACGCGGCACACCAAGCCGCAGGCCCGCGACACCATGCGTTAAGGCAGCGCCAAAATCAGGTACTGGCTCGCGACTCGAAGTCGCGTCATGTTCGTCGTAGCCGGCCATAGCGCCAAGCAACACCGCTATATCTTCGACCGTGCGGGCGAATGGACCAGGGCTATCCAATGATGAAGTCATGGCAATAAGCCCATGGCGCGATACGCGGCCG